>Ga0208277_1000328_pt1 | contig 28541 bp, 28 predicted proteins | sample ETNtaG_5_FD_185782 | JGI IMG/M metagenome (GOLD analysis project Ga0208277, IMG submission 185782) | Marine microbial and viral communities from oxygen minimum zone, Eastern Pacific Ocean - ETNP201406SV205 (SPAdes) (version 2) | ecosystem: Environmental > Aquatic > Marine > Oceanic ...
TGTTTGGAGTGCTGCCAGAAGTAAGTTGGTTGCTACTTACAATGACTATCATTCTAACACTTTATGCGTGGCTAACCGGAAGAATGGAGTTCATGCCATGGGTTGCACCACTAGCACTATTATCGTTCCTTGTTGGGTTTACTAACGATTCAAATTTCAATCACTTCGAAGGTTTCGATTATATTACACACAGTATGCTAGGAACTGGTTTGATAACCCTAATTCTCAACCAAGCGAGTTCCAAGGGTATTCTGTACAAGTGGGCGGATGATGCAGTAGATGACCCGCATGGTGTCGTCAGTGTATTCGACCTATATACTAATCAGAACAGGGAACAAATGACTACAGTGATGAGAGTTTGGACAATTGCATGTCTAACACTATCATGGTCAGCATTCAAAGGAATCGGTACAATGATTGGTGCCGCATGGGCGACATATGATGCATTAGCCAATGGCCAGAAATATTCGATTCTAGCAATGCCACTATTACATGCATTTGCAATATGGAATCTACTAGATCAGATGAACCAAAGTTCAGATACAATCGATTATCTAGTTGGAGCAGTATTGATGATTAATGGAATTGCATTCACAATAATTGCATCAAAAACCGAGATTGCGTGGAATTGGAAGATATTCGAATGGGATGACACCATCGAATATTATGGTTGGATTGACAGAGTTGGACAATTGGGCATTGCTTACTTCTTGATAGGCATCACTTGGGCCATTGGAGAAGGTACTGGCGGAATCATGTTGTGGACAATATTTGCAGCATTCCTGTCAGGTGTTGCAATACAAGGATTCAGAGATGAGACCGAAACACCATGGCGAAGAGGTATTGGTTCCATGGGAACTATCTTTGCGTTGTTCATGCTATCACTAGAATTTGAAACTGACATCTACACTTACATTACATGGATGTTCTTGGGAGTTGTAGCACTAGGATTCGGATTTGCATACATATCTCGAATGGGCGAAGTTTCAAACCTATACGCAGATGATTATATCGCTGCAAAAGAGATGATAGAAGGTGGAGGAAAGGAAATTCCAGAAGCAATACCTGAACCAATTTTATCTGAAAGTCAAGTTGTAGAAGAAAGCAGCGAAGACCAGCTTTTGGATGAAGAGGATGAGTTTGATGAACTTGAATCCATGATGGAAGATAATGAAGACGAAGAAGAAGCGGAAGAAGAGATTGTTCTTCAGGTTCCGGTTTCTGCTACTCCTGTAGAACATTTCAACTATGACTTACAATTAGATCCAACAGTTTTGGGTGCAATTCAAGAATCTTTATCTAAAACACCTCATGAAGGATTCAAGCCGGTTGTTTCAATCGCTAAGAATGGTAATCTAAAGATTGACTTCGTGCCAATTTGATTACTCTTCTTCAGCAGGGTATGCGCCCCAATAGGCCTCACGTGCTGCTTGATTGGCAGCCATGCATGAATTGACTTCGCTACTTCTGGAAGGCAAAGTCGATGATCCGTTAAGGTGTTCAATAATTGGTTCGACATTGGACCAGTTTAGCACACCCCATCCTACCTGAGTACAAGGTAAAACTGGACTTATTGGAGTAGTACCACCGGTTGGGTCCCAAGTAGAGAAAGAAGGATACCACCCTGAAAGATTCAAAGCATTACGGATGTCAGAGTTTGAAATCTGAACATCACCATCTACAAGGAAACCATCTCTACCGCCAGATTCAGAATCATTGAACTCCGCTCTGAGGTTAGTCATAATATGACCAAGGAACCCCGCAGTTCTTGGAGTTGCGAAAGATGTACCTGAAGTTTCATGATAACCATCTATGTCTTGATGATTAGGCAATACCTGAGTCCAATCTGAAGCCATATCTGGATAAGAGCCAGACATTGTCTCTTTTTGGTCATCATCTCCCTCAGCATATCCTGAGACTCCTATCGACCAAGGTGGGCCTGCTGTAGCGTCTTGAACAGCAGGTGAAGGTGAGTTATCTGCTGCACCTGTGTGAATTTTGTGATTATCGACAACTGCTATCTTGGTAGCATCTTCAATCCCGGGTACTGGAACAGACCCTGGAGCTCCGAAAGATGTCGTAATTACGTCAACCATCGGATGTGTGCCCGCAGTAGTTACCGCATTCTCACTAAATCCTTCTACAAAGAAAATAATCGCATCAGGGTCAGCATCCAATACCGCTCCAGTAACCGCGGTACCGTGTCCGTCATTAGGGTCGTCAAGAATCATAGTAGGGGTTCCGCCATCTGGGGATTGGGCAAATATTCTGGTTCCAGGGAAGTATACTATGTCGCTTGCTGTGATAATATCCCAACATGACTCTCTATCAGCATCTACACGTTCTTGGTAAGTACCCTCTTGGGTTAGGTTGCAGATTATTGTAGTCAGCATGGCCTCAATGAACCAGTCTGGAAGAATTTCATCGGTCTGGAAATGGTCATGATAAGGATTGATTCCTGTATCGATAGGAGCAATTACTGTGTATGGTCTGAAGCCATCGTCGGATTCAGAAGGAGATTCTATGGCCTCATCATCTTCATCACCAAAACACCCAGCAAGGCTGGCACTAACTACGAGAAGTGCCAGTAACAGTGGGCGCTGCATGACAGGGGGCTGTTAGCACTCATTGAATAATCATCCGCCATTTTGAAACACTGAGTTCGTTTAGGAGTTTTATGGCGGGAGAAATGGTTTGGATCGATTTAGAGATGACTGGATTGGATTTAGATAATGAATCCATAATCGAAATTGCAACAATCATTACAGATGCTGAATTGAACATCATAGCCAAAGGCCCGAACCTCGCAATTACAGTTAGTGAAGATTTATTGGCAGGAATGGATGAATGGAATACAACTCATCATCATGCTTCGGGTTTGGTCGATAGAATTAGGAATGAAGGAGTAAGTTTAGATGAAGCAACAAAGCAAACATGCGACTTCATAAGCGCAAATATAGAAATTGGAAAGGCACCATTATGTGGAAACTCAATCCACAATGACAGAACTTTTTTGGCTAAAGAAATGCCAGAAGTTCTCGAACTTCTCCACTATCGAATAATCGATGTTTCAACTATCAAAGAACTTACAAATCGCTGGTACCCTAACAATCCAAGATACAAGAAAAAGGAAGCACACCGTGCTCTTGACGACATTATTGAGTCTATTGAAGAACTAAGGCATTACAGAAAAACTGTATTCAAACATTGACACCTTTGTGCGATGCCAAAATCTCTGCTAGTACTGCTATTGCAATTTCTTCAGGACTTTCTGCCCCAATATCTAATCCGATTGGACAGTTTACTTGATCGAGTTGTTCTTGAGAAACTCCGGCATCTAGTGCTACTTTCGTGAAAGCATTCCACTTTGATTTTGAGCCAATTACTCCTAATCGGCCTCCAAATCCAGCAAATATCAGACCAAGAAGACGTTCTTCGTCTTCCTTCCAGTCATGCCCTAGTAGCAAAATGTCACTGAACCGGGAAAGTGAATCACTGTTTTCATTCATCAGGAAATCTTTCGGACAGGAATGGTGAGTTTCTGTAGCACCTTCAAGGACAGAATACTCAGCCCTTGAATCCTGAACTGAATATTTCCAATCAAGAGGTTTGCATGCTTCAGCGATGGCTTTAGCACAATGACCGCCCCCCATTAACAAGATATGCGGCATCGGAATCAGAACCTCCAAAGCGACAGTAACACGGCCGCCACATAGACTGTCTAGAGGCGTTACTTCATAGCCCTTAGCCCCTTTATTCAAACCATAAGTAACTACATTGCCAGACGGTTTTATTGATTCTGCAAGCATATCTTTCAACTTTGAAATAACTTTCATTTCTAGTCCAGCACCACCCACGGTGCCATGTACTGAAGATTTAGTTAGAGCAAGTCTAGCACCTTCTTTACCAGGAACAGAACCGGAGGTAGAAACTACGCTAGCAATAGCAACCTTACGGTTTTTTGATAGCTCTTCTAGAGCCCAATGCAAAGTTCGAGCAGTCAAATCAATGCCTCCAAATCGGCGGGTGTGTCGATATTCATATGTTCGCCGGGAGCATTTATTCGTTCGATTGAAAGGCTATCTCTGAGAGATATATCTCTTGGAAATGAAAGAACTTTCTCAACTTCACAAAGTAATAATGGATGCCCGCTTGGCATTGGCGAGGTATTAGAATTACAATCTAGTAATGTCGAAATTGTTTCTTTATTCCAACCACATCTGTCAACTGGAGCTACTATCACTCGCCTTGGGGTTCGGCCCAAATCGCTGACTAAAGACATCAAACCGACTTGGAGTGTGCCGGTTCTGCCATCTTCCGGCTTGGGATTAACAACAATATTTGCATCTTTGCAACTCATCATTACATCAACTTGTAATTCATTTCTTGTCACCACAATTATTGGAGAACATCCACTTTCTTTCAATAATCGAGCGGAGCGCCCGACTAATGTTTCGCCATTCCATTCAACCAGAGCCTTAGGCTGGCCTAGTCTGGTTGATTTACCAGCAGCAAGAACAATGGCGGGAACGCCTTTGGCCATTCTATCACAAATCCTTGGTAATTTCACGCCCGATGATCATTCTCTGGACCTGACTACTTCCTTCATAAATTTGCATTACCTTTGCGCCACGCATTAATCGGGCCACAGGGTATTCTTCAGAGTACCCATAGCCTCCAAACACTTGCACTGCGTCCGTAGAGACTTCCATTGCAGTATCTGCTGCAAATCTCTTTGCGTGAGCTGCAGATTCTGTATTTTTGACTCCAGCATCTGACTCAGAAGCGGATTTCCATGTCAGCATTCTTGATGCTTCGATTTTTGTCTTCATATCTGCTAACATGAATTGAATTGCTTGATGACGATGTAGAGGTTTACCGAAAGTCTGCCTCTCTCCTGAATATCTTAGCGCATGTTCGTAAGAAGCACGAGCAAGTCCGGTTGCATGTGCTGCAATGTTCGGTCTGCTCATATCGAACGCCTTCATTGCATTCATCCAACCGCCAGATTCAGAACCACCACACAAGTTTTCTGCTGGAACTCGCATGTCATCAAATGTAATCGATCTTGTATCTGAACAACGTTGTCCCATGTTATTCTCTTTCTTGCCAAGTGAAAGTCCGGGTGTCTCGGCATCAACAATGAAGCCAGACATTCCTTTGTATCCGGCATCTGGGTCAGTTTTTGCTAAAACGAAGAACCAATCTGCTTTACCTGCACCAGTAATCCACATCTTGGAACCGTTGATTATGTAATCATCTCCATCCTTAACAGCCAATGTCTTACAGGCCGCAACATCAGAACCAGCACCTGGTTCTGTGATTGCATATGATGCAAGTGCACCTTCCTCAGCAACCATTCGTAGATACTTGTCTTTTTGCTCATGTGTTGCTCCTGTAATGACAGGAGCGCATGCTAAGCTAGTAGCATAAGCAGCAGTGGCAAATCCAGGATCTCCCCATGCTAATTCTTCATTCACAAGAACCTCTTCCATAGTTCCTAAACCTGGGCCACCATAGTCTTCAGAGATGTGCAGATTGAGTAATCCCATTTCATGTGCAGCATTGATAGCATCCTTTGGATATTCAGAATTTAGGTCCCAGTGCTCTGCATTTGGACGAATCTCATCCACTGCAAACTCATGAGCGAGTTCTCGAAGCATTTCTTGCATCTCATCCAATTGGAAGTCGACCATGTCAATCCCACAAGGCCATGCAGCATAAGCAGTGCTATGAAAATCAAATAGTTAGATATCCTTGACGTTGTAATTCTAACAGTACAATGAAGAGCAGATAAAATCCAATCAGAACCCCTCCTTCAAAACGGCTGAAACGGAATCCGGTCCACATCATCGCCAAACATATTGAAACTCCAATCAAAGTCATTGGAATTATTAGGTGCATTGTTAGGTCATATGATTGTTCTGTTAATGAGATTGGAGAGATTAGGGCTGCTATTCCAATAGAAAGAAGTGGATCGGTGATATTTGAACCAATAAGAGTTCCAATTGCCACTCCTTGGCTCTTTCTTACAGCAACCATAGCGACTGTTAATTCAGGTAACGATGTACCTAAACCGGACATTGTAGAGCCAACAATTGCATGTGGAACATCGAGTTTGTATGCGATTTCACACGCATGCTTTACTAATTCATTCGCCGAATAAACTGCCATTGCAAGGCCGATTATTACCATTACAAAATAAGCAGTACCCGTCCAACTGAATTCAGTAGTTGATTTTATTTCATTAACAATTTCTAATTCATCATCTCGTATCTTATCGGTGTCTGAAAGTAACCAGACGATGTAGAGAGCATAAATCGAACACAATATTGCACCTTCGATTCTAGACAATTCATTGCCTTCCCATAATAAAGCAGTCAGAATGATGATTGAAAATAACATCAGTAAACCATCTCTTCTGAGCCATGCTGGCCTTATATCTAGAGGCTTGAATGCCACAACAATCCCCAATACCAGGGTGATTTGCACCAGAACTGAACCATAGATATTACCTACTGCTAAATCCATCAACGCTGGGTCATTACCAGATGTTGCAGAAGCAGTAGCAGTTACGAGAATCTCGGGTAATGATGTGCCTATGCTTACTATTGTTAATCCGATTACGACTTCGGCCATTCCCGCTCTTCTAGCAAGGCCTTTGGCACCTTCAACAAAGAAATCAGCAGATGTAATCAATAAAGCCAAGGCTAGTATAATGAGAAGAACAAGTATTCCCATATGAGTCCAATCATTTTCGGTGGTTATACCACTAAGTAAAGCTAGAGTTACGAATAAAGCGAAGGAAATAAGCAAGGCATTCCATTGCAGAAGAGCGCCAATTCCTTGCTCCTTTACCGGCTCCCCCATGTATAGTGACACGGCCCTCCACCCTTTGATTATTACTTCGGAAAAGATATACAAAAAACTCATGAGATAATCACAAGTCGAAAACTTGTGTGGAACCGATACTTCGCTGAGTTTAGTGGTACTTTCCTAATGGTTCTTCTCGGCTGTGGATCGATGGCCTTAGGATGGAGTTCCTTGGCGATTAGCATCACTTTTGGCCTATCTGTATTCACTGCAATTATGATATTCCAACCAATTTCTGGAGCGCACATAAATCCTGCTGTTTCTATCGCATTTGCTGCAAAGGGTGATCTCGAAACTGAAGCATTACCGGGATACATTATCGCACAATGTCTAGGTGCTTTTATCGCCGCATTGATAGTTGTTGATGGCGCTACTACTCCAAAGGTATCAATAGCAAATACTTGGGCTATTGAAATTGCAATTACATTTCTTCTAATGTACTCGATACATGTCTTAGTAAGAAGAGATGTTAGCTTGTTCAAGTTAGCATTTGGAGTAGGATTGATGGTTGCTGTTTTGTCATTCTTCTTTGGAGGATTAACTGGCTCAAGCATGAACCCAGCAAGAACAATGGGGCCAAATATCGTAACAGAAAGTGGGCATCTAATTCTTTATTCAATTGCTCCAGTAATCGGGGCACTTCTATCGAACTTTATCCCTGAGCCACTTGACGAAGAGCTTTGATTACATGCTCTAAGTCAGGTATTGTGTGGTTCTCAAGGGGAGGAGCAAAAGGAACTGGAGTGTCTAAAGCACCAATTACAAGTGGTGCTGACTCCAATGCATAGAATGATTCCTCTAAAATTCTTGATTGCATAGAATGTCCAATTCCTCCGAACCATTGACCTTCTTGTAAGATAACTAGCCTACCAGTCCGAGTCACACTAGATACGCATGTTTCAGCATCAAAAGGAATCAGAGTTCTTACATCTATGATCTCAACTTCAATATCTTCCTTGGACAATTCATCTGCAGCCATCTTAGCAATGTGTAACATTGCACCCCATGTAACTAGAGTGACATCCCTGCCACCTCGAACTACACCTGCTTTCCCAATCTTGAGCTTCCTACCTTCAGCAATAGCATTCTTGACAGGATTTGTGTCAACTTTTTGATTGATGTTTTGTCCCCAACCAGTCATTCCGCCACGTAATCCGTAAAGACCGATGTGCTCCAAGAATAGAACGGGGTCATCTAACTCAGCGGCTTCTCTGAGTAAATCGTAGGCATCTTGTGGAGTACCCGGTGCCAATACTACCAAACCTGGATCATTAGCATACCAGGATTCTATCATGTTAGCATGGAAGGGGCCGCTACGAGTCCTAGCTCCGAGGGGAATTCTGACAGTAAGAGGTACCTTGGCACCCCAGCGCCATCTAAGCATTGCAGCATTATTCAATAGTGCATTATGAGCAAGGGCTGCAAAACCTCCAAACTGTATCTCCGCCATCGGCCTTAATCCAGAAAGCGCTGCACCTGTTGCTGAATGGATAATTACTGCCTCACACAAAGGCATGTCTAGTAACTTATCTTGGTGACCATTGGCTTTCAATGGAATATTCATACCGAATGCACCAGCAACTTCCATATCTTCACCCATGAAGATTGTCGAATCCCCATAGTGTTCCGCAATATCACACATTGCTTGTTGGATAGCGCGTGAATAAGTCCAGCCTCCACTTTCAGCATACTCTAGTAAGCACTCGCCGACATCGAGTGCTGCGGTTGATTCTCCAAGTATTGAGGCTCCACTCAACCTCGCTAAATGATCCTCATGTGTATCTGCATCATGTAATGATGTGATTCCTTTGGTAACTGTTTCAGGATTAGCCCAACCCATCTGTTCCACATGTTCTCTAGCAGAATCTACAAGCTCCTTTTCTTCGGCTTCCATAACAGATAGCTCTTCTTCTGTAATTCCAAGAGATAGTAGTAGGGAGCGATGAGTGGGTAGAGGGTCTTTAGCTTCCCAATAAGATAGCAAATCACGGTCTACATATCCAGGGGGAGTACCTGACTGAGCACCCAGATAAAGATCATCGTGGTGGTGAGCATGCCCACATCCACGCATAGTTTCCACATGAATCAAAGTAGGGCCGCCTCCATTCAGAGCAAACTCCCTGGCACATGCTACAGAAGCATGCCAAGATGCAGGATCTGAACCATCTATTGTCCAAGATGGCATTCCCATTGCGACTGCTTTGTCTGCCCATAACTCAACATTAGATTGATTCACGGGAGGAGTGTCTAACGCTATTTGGTTATTCTGAAGAATATACGATATTGGTAGACCTCTAGTTGCTGCTAAATTGATTGCTTCCCACCATTCTCCAGATGAGGAAGAGCCTTCACCGATACATGCAAGGTGGAAACGGTCCTCTTCTTTCTTCCAAGAAGAAAGTGCCATGCCAGTCATTGTTACGGTAGCGATTGGGAGAGGAGCTGTTGGCGGTAAGACTCCTCTATGAAAGCAGCCTACATGCAAATCCCTTCCTCCAGCGCCCTCAATTCCACCGTTCATTACTGAATCAACCTTACCCATTTGAGCAGTCATAATGTCAGCAGGAGTGTCCCCCATAGCCATACATAGCCCAATATCTCTGATCATTGGAGCAACATAATCTCCACCATACTCTGAACCAGGTGAATTTTCACTTTCCCTCTTGAGAGCGGTTGCTGCTGCAACGCAAGCCTCTTGCCATGTGGAACGGAAACCCTTGCCGCCAAATTTGTCGCCGTCAGGAGTATCCATACCTTCTGCGAATATTTCTTTGAGATGGGAATCAAGACCTCTAGTCCTAGTCATCATTCGTTGCCATTCCATCCTCATATCAATTGTAACTGACATGTAGTGGGCTAAACGACGTAAGCAAAGCATTATGTCGATTATGAATCGATCTGCTCTTCTACCAAGATGAAGTTCTGTGTCTCTACGAGGTATGATTTCGCCCTCACCCAGTCCCTTCACCTTGAGTCTGCCAGAGAGTCCCTGTCTCAAAGCATCAGTAAAACGGTTTGAAAAATCGTGCCAAGATTCGCCATCGTATGATTTTTCATCTCGATGAACGAAGTCCCATACCGCTGCAACAAGTTGTAAATGACCATCATGTCTCTCAGCAGTAAATCGAAGTAACTCGTTCTTTGCAGCGTCTGCTGGTAGTGAGTTAACAAACTGCAACTTCGATTTAGGAGCCCAGTCTTTACCACGAATCGTCGGCAATTGTCCTTGAGCCATGGTCCATCCCAACCATCCGAGCAGGCTTTTTCTTATCAGCCATGCCATTAGTCGAAATCACTCAGATTCCAAGCGTTTTGACATTTCAGAGTTGTAACATTCATCCAATAACTGGCGATTAGTTAGCGTGATAACCAATCCAATAAACATTGGAATAGCAAGAATACCGAGAGTGATACCCCAGGAGTTGGTATAATCGAAAACTGGACCAATAACCATTGGTCCGACGATTGTTCCTGCGGCCCATGCGGTTCCAAATGCACCGAATGCAAGACCCGCTCCACCCTTACCGTATACCTGACTGGTAGCAGTATCAACCATCGGAAGCATAGGGACTTGAGCTGCTGAAATTGCGAATTGGAAAATTCCTAGAATTACGATGATACAGTACGCTGCTAATGTTGTATCACTGATTGAATGTGCGACATAACCGGCAGCAAGCATTGCGACGGTAACAACATACCATCCGATTGTCATGTAACGAACTGGACCATTTTTATCGACCAAAGCACCCCACATCCAGCCTCCTAAACCTTGAGCCACAACCATTACCAACAATACTGCACCAATCCATGCTGCATTCAGCCCTAGGTTGTCTTCCAAGAATAGTGGAATCCCGGCTTCTAGGGCACCTGTTGCCAATGTAGTCATCATCACTAGTAAACCGATTCGGAATAGTACTGGGTTTCGAATGAAAACCATTAGTGGAACTGAACCTTGAGCTGGCTCACCACCTTGCCCTAATTCTCTGGTTGTAACATAAACTAATGGAATGATCAATGCCGTGATTACCGATAGACCAATGAATGCATATTGAGGTCCTATAGTGTAAGAAACACCACCAATTACTGGACCTAAGAGTCCACCAATCGTCGCCATAGCGATTAATTTCCCTGAAATCTCACCAAACTTAGTTGGCCAAATATCGCTGGCTGCTGCAAATCCTGCTGTCAAAATTGCTGCACCTGAAGCACCATGAATTAATCTTGCAATTGCTAAAACATAAAACCCATCCATGAAAGTTACCTTCATTGCTGCAAGATAGAGTAAGGCTGAGAATGTAAGTGCAACTAGAGAGAAAAGAATTGTTCTTCCAGCCCCTAACCGGTCAGTCAGTCTTCCGGTTTTTGGACCTAACAAGAATAACGGAACAGCCCATAAGGAGACTAGAGCTGTTGCTTGGGTATTGGATAACACGAATTCTTCTTTCCAAGAAGGTAGAATTGGTACTATGAACGCATAGCCGAGGAAATCAACCATGAAAGCACAGGATAAAGCCCAGAATGCCCACTTTTTATCTGATTCTTTCATTCTTCTTCCTCTCCATCCGGAAGTGAAGATAGTACATCTCCAAGCATTTCTGTAATATCTTCAACTCGTGTTCTCAATGTTATGTCAGTTACATTGCCTGGCTTTCCAATATCCCACATTAATTCATGAGCTGTTTCAGTAACAAGTCGGGTGAATTCTAGAACTGCAGGGTCTATTACAACCTGATTAAAATCTGGAATTATTGAGACTAAGTCCGGCTTTTCATCTAGTATACCGTCCATTTTTCTCTCGATTTCTTCCGCTAACCCATCTGCTTGGTTTTGGAGGATTTCCTCCATTGAACTTCCAGTTGCTTTACTCTTAGCAGATTTTGAGCCTAACTTAGAACTTTTTTTGCCAGACGGTAATGTGCTGCCAACGACATTTTGCACTGATTGACTTCCTTCCTGGTCAAGATCTTTGACTATATTATTCAAAGCAATTCGAAGCATGTTAGACATTAATGAGGGATCTAATTCCTCCTCAACTTCAATTCCTTCTTCTCCTAATTGAGTCAAAATCTCATTTATGAAATCGACATTAATTTTCTCTGGAGTCACTATTCCTTTCAGCATAGGTAGTGCCCATTGACCATCATTCATGACCATCGAGACATCGAATGTTCCCCCACCACCTTTCCCAGTAACATTTGACACATCAGCAGGTGGTGGAACGAATTGCTTCTTGGAATGCTTATCCAATTGCGCAAGTAAACGATTCATGTCTACTGGCTTATTTATGACTTCATTTACTCCGGCTCTCGCAGCGGAGATAAGATATTCACTAGAAGAATCACGAGATAGAATTACGATTCTACACTTGAATGCAAATTCTGGATCAGACATTAATCTCTGAGATGCATCAATCGCATCACCAACTTTCCATTCCCCATCGATAAGAACAATTTCTGGCATGGTAGCCAGTGAGGTTCCCTCTGCCTGTCTAAGCGTTCCAGCCCTCGTAATATCGTACCCTGCACGTTCCAAAGTACTGGCGAGTAGATTGCGCCGACCTTCGTTCTCGTCGGCTACGATGAGTTTCGGCACATCCCACTGGCTAGCAATGAACACCTTGAAGGTTGACCCATCGCAAGTATAATTCAGCCTTGTATGATACCTTCTGGATTAATTTCGGCCCATTCGAGGATTCCGCCTGAAAGATTGTACATCTTGGCCGAATCATATCCTGCTTCGATTAGTTGAATTATTGCTAACTGGGAACGCATTCCACTCCTGCAATGAACCAATACATCTGCGTCTTTAGGAATACGACTAATCGCAGAAAGTATCTCGTCGTGAGGGCAGATGTCGACTGATTTCTCGATTCGAGCCTGCTCCCATTCTGCCTGAGACCTCACGTCTATGAAATAAGGCGCCCACCCCTCGTTCATCTTAGCCAATGCCTTTGCGGAGTCTATTGAATGAAACATTGATTCCAACGGAGTCGGGTTAGACTCTTCAACCTGTTCACTGGCATTATTACCAAACTTCAAGACCCTTTGTTCCGATTGAAGAGAATCATAAATTAGTAAATTACCTGAAAGAATATTCCCTATCCCAAGAATTATTTTGATTACTTCTGTTGCTTGGAGGCTTCCAATAAGTCCTGGAAGAACACCCAAAACTCCAGCTTCTGAACAGGAAGGAATCAAATCTTCAGGAGGGGCATCCGGGAACAGATCTCGGTACCTTGGCCCACCATTATAATTGAATACTGAGACCTGCCCTTCAAATCTATATATCGAGCCATATACCCACGTAATACCCATTTTCAAGCATGTATCATCAATCAAATATCTAGTAGGAATATTGTCTGTGCCATCGACGACAATATCGTGATTTTGGAATAATTCTTCAGCGTTATTTTCATCTAACCTAACCACTCTAGAGTCAACTGAAATATTTGGGTCCAGATCTTTTACAAATCTCTTGGCGGAATCCGCTTTTGGAATTCCGATATCTGAACTTCGGTGTATCACTTGTCTCTGTAAGTTTGAAATTTCAACTACATCATCGTCCACGATTGTAAGGTGGCCAATGCCTGCAGCAGCGAGGTATTGTATTACAGGGCTCCCTAGCCCTCCAGCGCCAACACATAGTACTCGAGATTCAGAAATCATTCTTTGGCCATCCACTCCAACCTGCGGAAGTAGAATGTGACGAGAGTGACGGCCAATATCAACCATTATGATTGCCTCAATGTTCGTTCTCTTCTAACCAACGCTCACAATCGATTGCAGCTTGACATCCTAGACCTGCAGCAGTGATTGCTTGTTTGTACCTTGTATCTACAACATCTCCTGCTGCGAAAACACCGGGCACATTTGTCATGGTATGGTCGCGGTGAATAAGATAGCCTTCTTCATCAGTCTCTAATTGACCTTCTAAGAACCCGGTAATTGGGGTGTGACCTATTGCAATGAATGCACCAGTTACTGCAATTTCTTCAGTTGAACCATCTCTTGGATCTTCCAATACAGCACCTGTCAATCCAGAATCATCCGAAAGCCACTTCTTTACTTGCCGGAATGTTTTGATTTCTATTTTCTCATGATTAGCTGCACGATCGTACATAACTTGTGATGCCCGGAATACATCTCTTCGATGGACTAGAGTTACCTTGGATGCAAATCGGGTCAAGAAAGTCGCTTCCTCCATTGCGGAATCTCCTCCTCCTACTACCATTATTTCTTGTTCTTTGAAAAACGCCCCATCACAAGTTGCACAAGTAGAGATGCCTCTTCCTTTCTGCTCAGCCTCACCTTCAACTCCAAGCCAGATAGACTCTGCTCCAGTTGAAATTATTATTGCGTGAGTAAGGTGTTCTTCGCCTTCTGAATATACTTTGAATGGACGTTCTGACAAGTCAACTCTGTCGACATTGCGATCTTGGACTTCTAGACCGAACCTTTCTGCTTGCTCTCGTAGTTCCATCATCATCTCTGGACCTCCGATTCCTTTAGGATATCCTGGGAAATTCTCAACATCACTAGTCAGCATCAATTGTCCTCCAGACATATATCCCCCGAACATAAGAGGTTCGAGCATTGCGCGTGCAGTATAGAGTCCCGCAGTGTATCCCGCAGGTCCGCTTCCGATGATTATCACATTGCGAATGTTGTCGCCCATGAGTCCTACCAAGGGAATACCATCCTTGAACATTGTCTCTCAACATTGATGAATAAACCGCCTTTCCCGAGGTCATGGACGTATTTTCCCATTGGCTATGGGGCATGGCATTAACACGTGGAAAGGTTTCTTGGAAAGTTAGTGGTCCAATGGGAGTTTTACCTGATCTGATGGCTTTTGTTCCATCCACTATTTACGGGTTAATTTACGGAATTGAAAGAGTAGATGTTGATACTGCAGTCACATCTGACCTACCAGTGGCATGGTCTATTTACCAATGGACACATTCGTTGACGATAGTTCTCATTCTATTCCTAACAGCATGGTATGTCTTGAAATCTAAGGACCATGAGAATCCAAAATACATGGCTTGGATGTTTGTTCTGCCATGGTTCTTCCATATTCTGATTGATATCCCCGGCCATACGATAGATTTCTTCCCGACTCCATTCCTTCATCCATTTAGTGACTTCATGTTCGATGGAGTAAGATGGAGCACGTGGTGGTTCTTTTGGCCACAAGTAATCATACTGGGATCAGTATGGTGGTACATTCTCAAGAGAGAAAAGGCTCAGAGCATCGAAGAAATGGCAGAAACTGCAGCTCTAGCATGAGGCTCTATTCGAGGCTCAACGTGCTTAGTTTCAGCACCAGGGCCGATTATGCCTAAGCCGATTGGTAGGCCTGAACTCAGTTGTAGTTCGATGATTGATTTGATTACTGCTTGGCCCATTGCAAGTCCATGTTGAGTACTACCTTTCTCAATAATTCCCAAGCATGCTGCACCTACAATCCCTCCATTTTCAATAAGGCGTGATAGTGCTAATGGTACCTCCATTGCACCAGGAACCCAAACAACTTCTGTCACGTTTAGGGCTTCTTTACTTGCTTGATCATGAGCAAATCCGAGCATCTTTTCCATCTCTTCTTTGTGGAAACTGCCACATACAATTGCTATGTTTTTCATACTCTCTCCTCCAAAACTCTCTCAACTGTTGACACGATTGTTTGTGTCATTGAATCTACCTCAATATTGACATGTTCACCGAGTAGTTTTCCTCCGATTGTTGTCAATTTAATTGTCTCGGGAATCAAATGTAAAGCGAATCCTCCCTCGTCTACCTCTCCGATTGTCAGAGAGATTCCATCGATTGCAATGTATCCTTTTTGCTGTACGAACTTTAGAATGTCATCTGGGCAATCGATTAACAAGTCTAAGTGATCTTTTCCCGAGGAGCGCTCTATAATCTCCCCTACGCCCATTATGTGTCCAGAAAGCAAGTGGCCTCCTAGTTCATCTCCCATTTTCAAAGCTCTTTCAAGATTAACCCAATTACCAACAATCTTCTCACCCAGGGTGGTTAAGGAGAGAGTTTCGGGTATTACATCGAAAGAAATGTGTTGACCGTTAATATCGACAACTGTCAAACAGACTCCGTCAACTGAAACTGAGGCGCCTTCTTCAAGACCTTCAGTGGAAACCATTGCGAAATCAATAACGATTCTGATTACATCGCTACCTTCAAGTTCAGTGATTCGACCAGTACCCGCAACTATACCGGTGAACATTATTGCTCCTCCTTTTGATCTTTTGTTGATGACAGTTCCAAAATTCTAGCGATAATCTTTCTAGTCCCATCCAAATCATCTGACAACCCTTCGACTCTAACCACTTTGATGTGGCCCAAACCTCTAGACTCGAGCGAACTTCTAATCCTCTCTTCAGCATGCTCTTGGTCGTATCCAAGAGCGATAATATCTGGTTTTACTTCTGGTAGAATGTCAAAAATTGGAACGTCGGGAGGATTACCAATAACTGCTCTATCTACCGGTTTTAATCCTTCAACCATTCTTCTACGCAATTCTTGTCCTGTAACAGGTTCGTGCTTCCTTTTGCGAACTGTGTCGTCGTGAGCGACTACTACAACAAGATAATCTCCCAAAGATTTGGCTTGCTCCATATAGTGTAGATGACCTGCATGAAGAAGGTCGAATACGCCTACTGCCAAAACTCGAGTCATGTCAAATTCTCCTAGTCTGAATCATTGTATTAAAGGCCTAAAGCACCCATCAATTCCTTTCCGGTCAGGAAAGGTATCCCTCTTTCAGTCGCCCAAACTCTAGCATCATCAACTGGTAATGCTAGGTCACCGTCAGGTTGTAGCATTTCAGCCCCGATTACAACTGGAGTCATTCCTGCAAGCCTTGCCAACCCAACTGCGAGTTCGGTGTGGCCTTGTCTACGTGAAAGGCCACCTTCTGATTCACGGCATACCGGAATGTGCCCCGGAGTACGGAACTCTTTGCCCAACATCTCCAGAGCATTATCGTCTTCAGATAATTCAGAATATAATTCTGCAAATCTACGAGTGGTCAATGCTCTGTCTCTATCAGTAATGCCAGTGAAAGTATCTCTGTGGTTTATGGAGAGGGTAAATGCGCTTCTGGCATCGTATTGCAAATCATCTGTCTGCAATTCTTTCAGGACTGGATAATCACTCATAAGTCTCTCATCCATGTGTAAGTCTTGTAAAAAAGGGAGTGAAAATCGTTCGCCGACTTCATGTCCGATTGCAAGGAACAAAAGTCCTCCACAGTCAAACCTCAACTGGCGCATCGTCGCTGCTTCTGCAGATTGTCCTGGAAATAACAGATCTGTTTCGCCTTCTCGATTCTCAGCATCGAATAAACAGACTGGTTTTCCAGCGCGGAAAGCGTCAACGGCGGCCTCCACATGCGGCTCCATATTATCTCCGGCTCGGTTCTCTCAAATGAAACCAACCCCCCAAAAACCCACACTATCTGAGTGCGCTTCACGGAAAGGGGTTAACATAGGACAGCCCTTCCGCCTGTTCTGCGGGGAGTGGGAACATGCCAGTAAAATTAGGTCCAGCCGGAGTTCCACTATCTTGTAAAGGGCGAACAATCGTCGAAGGAATGGACGATATTATCTCTCTTGGATTAGAGACTATGGAAGTACAAACTGTACGCATGGTAGCCCCTCAGCACTTTGAACAGTACTGGCAAGCAGGAGTGCTCGCACACAAAACTGGATTCGAAATGAACATCCACGGACCGTACTATTCTGAGCTCCTCGGCGACCGCCTTCAACGCAACCGAAGTCTTGCAAAAATCGAAGCGGCCTTACAGGCGGCGAAGACAATCAACGCTAGACATGTTACTCTACATGCTGGGCACTATGGCGACATGAGTCGTGGCCAGGCTGCTAACGAACAAGTTGCTAGTGTGTTCAAAGGAATTGTTCAAAGAATCCATGACATTTGGAACGATGATGAAGATATCTATCCAGTATTCCCTTGGCTGAAAGAAGGGACACCAGCAAAGATTGGTGTTGAAACCAGTGGCCGCCAAGAATTGTGGGGTAGTCTGGAAGAAGTTCTGGAAGTTGTAAATCACGTTGAAGGGACTATTCCAGTTCTGAACCTTGCACATATACACGCAAGAGGGCATGGAAGACTTCGTACTTCAGAAGACTATGGAGAATTGTTCGATCAGGTCAGAGAAACAATCGGTACCAAAGAATTCTACTGCCACTTCTCAGGAGTAGAGCACCGCATGGGTAATGCAATGCATTATACTCAAATTAAGAAATCAGATTTGAATTTCGAACCACTCGCAGAATTCATCATCGAAGATGGCGCATGGCTAGATATGACTTTGATTTCCGATTCGCCATTGCTAGAACACGATGCGATGTATATGGTACAGAATATCGATAGAGCACGCCATAGGCAACTTGAGAGAAAGGCTCGTGAGGACAGGCGCAAGGCTTTGGCCGCACAAGCAAATATCACTCCTGAAGAGATGGCAGCAAGAGAAGCTGAAGTCGCTGCTGCAAGAGCAAAAGATGCACTCGCAAATGTTCAACCTGCACCTCAGCCTGAGAAGAAGGAAGAGCCTGTAGAAGAGAAAGCCGCTGAAACTAAGAAGAAAGCTCCAGCAAAGAAAGCGGCAAAGAAAGAAGAAGATAACGACGACCTTTTCGCTGTAGAAGAGGAAGATGACGATCTATTCTGAACATAACTGAGTTTGATAGTATGGCATTGCCGATACTCTATTCATTTCGAAGGTGCCCATACGCAATGCGTGCTAGGATGGCAATAGTTCGAACTAATTTCGAAGTTGAACATCGTGAAGTTATTCTTCGAGACAGGCCAGAACACATGATGGAGATTTCTCCTAAAGGCACTGTTCCAGTATTACTACTGAAAGATGGAACTGTAATCGAAGAAAGTCTGGAGATTATGGAACATGTTCAATCTTGGGAACTAACAACAATGGAAAGAGAATGGGTAAATCGCAATGATGATGAGTTCAAATTCCACCTTGATCGATACAAGTATCCTAACCGATACGAAGATGTTGACAAGATTCACCACAGAGAACGGGCCAGTCGTTTCATTCGTGATTTAGATGCAGATATACCAAATGGAAACTTGAGTGATGCGATTTTCCCGTTCATCAGACAATTCGCTAATCATGATAGAGAATGGTTTGATTCACAAGATTGGAAAAACGTCCATGAATGGTTAGAAAGTAATTTGTCAAGTGATGAATTCAAGATTTGTATGACTAAATACTCTCAATGGGCTCCGGAGTAATTTGTTTGATATGCTGTGACAAATGTAAAAATTTGTTGAAAGCGATTAATGAGACCGCAATAGAAATTTGGAATATTGCGAAGAATATATTCCATATTAAACTAAACATCAGTCGTGGATATTGTGGGGAAAATGAGATTACGCTCATGCAACCTAATACGATTAGTATTTGTGTAAATACATAAGGTCGTAAATCTAAACCTTGGCTACTAATTTTAGAAATTATCATTGTAAAAGCGATTAATATCGGACTAGAAATCATCAATATCATCCAGTAAAGATTGGGACTATCTCTGAATCCCACATAGCCCCCTCTGACAATTATTGAACCAGGATCTAATTCTCGAGGATGAGGGCAAATTCCTTCGAAACAAGTCTGTAGCCCGTTAACTTGACCTAACAATGTCCACCACAGAATCCATATTACCCAAGGATAGACAGCCATTGCCAGAATATTTTGGAACTTATTGCTTGAAGAATGGCTTGGTAAATCATTAGAGATACTTTGCCATAATTTCCCACCACAACTCAATATAATCACAGTTACAAAGGTAGACCATGCCCCCCATGTCAGAAGAATTTGCATTGCTAATGCAGGTAAAGCAAGTTGAATTATCAGATCAGATTCAGGTGACTTGAATAGATAGTACAAAGATGAAAGGTATCCTATCAGAATTAAAATTAAGACTAGTCGATCTAAATTTGATGATGAAATATATGACACAAATAAACCGAAAATCAACCAAGATGAAAGGTATAATGACTTTTTGTAATCTAGTCGATTGTGGTTAACCGTAGTAGAAACAAATGAGGCAGAAATTAGTAAAGCTGATGAAATTAAAATATTTTGCCAATTGCTAGGCCAACCTGTTTCTACGGCTTCCAATACATAGTTGGCTCCTAAAATCCTTCTGTGAACAAAAAATACCCCATAAATAATTATTACAAGCATTGAGATTAATGGGAATTTTTCTATTGATGATTTTTTCTTGCGGAAATAATCTACTATTATTCCTAATGTGATAAACAACAATGGCAATAATGCAAACCATAGTCTGATACTACCAAAAGTAAATGCTAACAATGCCAGTAACCAAGGAACATAGGTTGGAGATTGTGACTCTTTGTGTCCAATTGTACCAAATGAAGATTGAATAGAATATAAAATTGAATAAAGCAATAAAGTGGTTACAATTACTTGAGATGAAGTTTGAACTAGTCCTTTACTTGAAGAATATAATATCACAAACAAAACAGAAGTAAATCCTATCCAAACCCAGTAGTTATTTACGATCATGTCAAAGAAAATTCTAACTTGCTTTTGTTTTGAATTATCTTCTGGAGCACGATTATTTCGACTCAAAGAAGATGCTACTAGCCATACAACGCACATACCCCCTATCGCCCTAGGAATCATTGCAGAATACTCAAGTGATGCCTGACTTAGCAGAAATAGAATTATTGCTGTGACATATATTGTGAAGAATTTCCAATTTTCTACTACTTTTGATAAGTTAACACCCAATGCCAAAAATGCTAGAGAAACAATTGCTATCCATGTTATTAATGAAATCAAAATATCTGTATTCCGGGTAAATTCTCCTTCGATAGAAATCTGACTCCAATCTACTTCTTCTTTTGATAAATCAGTAGATTCTATACCGTTTTCAGAATTGATGAATGATTGACGTTTGTATGCTGCTTCCCAATTCCATCTTTCTATGACATCTTTATCTGAGTCGTTAAAGTTCAGAATATCTAATGGTATTCTGCCATGAAGTTGTATAGGGAAAGGTAGTTGTAAAAACAATGGAACTATAGCAGATAAATCCCTTTGATTCGCATTAGATTGAGTCCCCCTCTCTATGTCTGGTCCAAGGATTAAAGCTACAACATTTCTTGTATCCTCTTCTGATGAACCATGTGAACCAATATCTGTCATTCCATGGTCTGCAGTAACAATAATTGACCAATTTTCGGGAATATTCTGGATTAATGTTGAAACTTGCTCATCTAGGTGCAAGAGTTTTTGTTGATATTCTGAACCAACTATGCCAAAACTATGTCCTACTTTATCTGGGCCTGAAAAATGTACAGCAATCACATTGTAATATGACTCTTCTATCCAATCAGAAGCAATTTCAAATGTTTCTTCATCACCTTCGTAGTAGTCAGAGTGGCCCTTGAAAGTGTTTGTGAAATTGATACCATCGAATTGTTTGTAGATATTTCCCATCACATAACTACCTACCATGGCAACATCATATCTATCATCATTACTAGCTGCTAGCCATGGATCATTACCTCCCGGATGAGACAAATCGAAATTACGTAACCCATCTATGGGGGAATTAGGGACTCCTGTCATCATTTCACTTACACAAGTTGCAGAAAGGGTCAATGGCCCAGTTCTAACATTAAGAATTGCAGAATTCTCTCTATATTTGTTTAGTTTCGGCATATAATTATCGCTTAGAAGATAATCATCTCCGACTCCATCGAGGACAATCAAAACTAATCCTTCACTTTCGGATTCAATATTAGACGGGTAGTCAATATCTCCTTCGGGATTTTCTGGTTTAAGTATGATATGAGGGGCAGTATAAAATGTTGGTAAAATGAGTAATACCAATATAATTGGCAACCAAAGTCTCCAAAAAAATCTAGGATTTTTCGGTTCTGATTTTGTCATTTAGAATCCCCTCAAAAATCAGTGGCCGTACAGCAAGGACTCTTTTAGGTCGACCAAAAAAACCTAGGATATATACTTTCATTCAAATTAAAAAGTCCTAACACCTCTGGATTTGCTGAAACCATCAAGAATCAGCACATTACCATCTTACATAGGGAAATTCACTAAAGGGGAATGATGGGCCACGATAGGTTATGGCTCACATTGCAGTGCTTGGATTGGGGAATTGGGGAAGCGCAATTGCACGTTTATGGCTACTTGATGGACACAAGGTCAAGGGTTGGACTGTAGAACAGGAAGTTTATGAATCAATTACAATGGAAGGTATGAATCACAAATACTTGCCAGATTATTCATTAGATGGACTTGAAGCGACAATGCATGTTGAAGAAGCATTAGAAGGGAGCGAAATCATTGTCCTCGCTTTGCCATCTTCAGTAATATTGAGTGTCGTTGAAGATATTATCGAACACCTAAGACCCGGCCATGTTCTACTTGATTTAGCCAAAGGGTTAGCACCAGGAAAGCGTCTAATCAGTGAAGCAATTCATCAAATGTTAGATGAAAAGAATATGCACAACCCGCTAGCCGTTCTGACAGGACCTACCATTGCACCTGAAGCAGCAGGAGGGGTGATGACTACCGCACTAGTAGCTAGCGAAGACATGTCTGTAGCTGAAAGGTTGGCATCCACTTTGACAACACCCACATTTATTCTCCATGCTGCATCAGATCCGGTTGGAGCTGAATTATGGGGTGCTTTCAAGAATGTCGTAGCACTTGCTTGCGGTTTAGTAGATGGACTAAAACAAAATGGAAGTCTTGGTGGTGACAACCTAAAGGCTGCAATTTTTAATGCTGGATTCCGTGAAGGATGCTTGTTATTACCTCAACTTGGAGCAAGAGCAGAGGTAGCATTCGGACCTGCTGGATTAGGAGACCTGTATGTGACCGCAACTTCACCTCATGGCAGGAATCGAAGAATGGGTGAAAAACTAGGAAGTGGATTAACACTGGAACAAGCCCTTGAGGAGATGGTTATGGTCGCAGAAGGAGTACGCGCTGCTAGAATGTTTAGAGACAGAGCGATTGATTTGGGAATAGACATTCCATTCGTTAAAGCATTGAACACACTACTAGACAACTACATCGATGCAGAAGAATGTTGCAGAAGAATGGTTGCTCTTTCCTGATGGTAGCCTTGATGTGCTGCGACACTCTGGGCGTGTTATGTCAGACCTAACAGAATTTGAGTTACGCCTTTTTGAGTGGATAAGACAGTCCGACTTTGAAACCGTCGCATGGTCAAGCAAAGCTGCGGCTAAATCATTCAAATGCAAAGAAGACCAAATCTACGAGGGTGTTGCGTCTCTAACCAAAAAATTGCCAAGTAGAATTCAGATCTATTACGAAGATGGCAATGTTCACATTGCTGCTGAGTAAGCATGTCAAGAGATACTCTTCTCATCGATGGTATTTGTGGCCTATGCACCCGTACTGGGAAATTTATTTCTAAACGACAAGTTAGAGAACTCGATATTATCGAACAGGAATCTAAGTTTGGGAATAGTTTGTTACAAGAATATGGAATAGATGATAATTCATTAGTTTTGATTAGGAAAAAAAAGGCATATGTTCGTTCCTCTGCCGCTATACGGTGTCTACTGTATATGCGTTGGAACTGGAGATGGATTTATCCAATTGCTTGGCTTATACCATTTCCCATTAGGGATTTTTGTTATGCTATTGTATCAAAACTAAGAAGTTGATTTTTAGGGCCCCCTAAGTTATATTAATGGGGTGTTTTTAGGGGCCCCTAAGAGTGGTAATATGTCGTATTCAATTTCCAAAACTTTGCTCGTAATTCTGTTCCTTGCTGGAGCAGGTATGCCTGGCTGCCTATCATCTGATGATGCAACGGTTACATCTTTCGAAAAATGTGATGACAAAGACAATTGTCTTACAATCGCTTTCGAGACAAAGGAAGAATACCAAAACACAGAAGATAGCCCGCAGAAGTTGGCTGATCGGCTTTCTGAAATCCTTGATATGGATGTAGAGATATACCCTGTGTCTGGAGCTGGAGCCACAATTGAAGCACTTCGGTTTGGGCATGCAGATATCGGATTCCTTGATGGTGGAGCCGCTTGGTTAAGTTGGCAGAACCATGACTTACAGGTATTAGGAGCCGAACAAAAACAAGACGGTAGGCCATTTTACAATGCAATTGCATGGGTACACAAAGATTCAGACATGGCACTAGCAGACCAAGATGATGATAACTCAACCGATCCTTTTGCTTTGATGGAAGGTAAAACATCCTGTCACACTTCCGCTCTTGGAAGTTCGGGAATGCTACTTCCAATGGGTTGGATGATTGACAGTGGCTATGTGGAAGTAGTTGGAGACCCTGATGACATTGCATCTCTTTCAGACACCGTATACAATCACTTTTCAGAAGATTCGAGTATTCCAACCAGTGGAACTGCGTATTACAAGTACAAAGGTTCCCTTAGATGCCTAGCAGAAGGTGGGAAAGAATTCATTTCCTTTGCTAAAGACCCAACTGTACCAGATTATTGTGGAAATGAAGATCCTGATGACAATGAAGAATGGTGTTTCGAAGGAGAATTCACAAATGTAGATGATTACTACCCACTTCCAACATTTGGAAAGGCACCAAGTCATCCAATAATGTACAATCCAGAATATATGACTGAAGAAATGGTAGTCGCAATTCAAGACGCCTTCTATGATATGAGTAATAATGATGATGATGTTGAAATTCTTCAAGATGTAATGAGCACTCCTGGAATTACAATTATTGGAACTGAAGAACACTTAGGACACTACGGTAGTCTAATCGAAGACGTTCCTGGAATTCAAGCATATTTCAACGAAAAATATGAATGAGTGTTAATGTATGTATCAATCAAGAATTGTTTTACTATCGATTCTAGTATTCACTAGTTCCCTTGCTGGATGTTTTAGTGAACAAAATGAAGAACATAAAGAGGATGAAGAAGAGCCCACCAAACCCGGTTTCTCTTGGCCCGAGCAAGTTGAGGCTGGATGTGATGCATCGTCATCAAATGTCCTGAAATGCAGACCATACTATGATATTGAAGATGAATCTGAGCATGCCGTTCTCACATTAAGACATCCAATTTCAGATTCACTCTGGGTCGTATCATTAGAAGGACATATTTTGATATTAGAAAATGATGATGAGTATCCAAAACTTCCAACACTAGGAGGGAGGGCCGGAGATTTATCTAGCATAGTATCTAGATGCCATTATGAGCAAGGATTGTTAGGTATGGCATTCGATCAAGATTTCATTAACACAAGCATGATTCTTCTTGTTTACAATGAAGACAAAACATGTGAAAGCGCTAATAATTCAAATATTGTTTTGGCACATGCCAAGGTAGAAAATAATTCTATAAATATTGATACTGTTGAGAAATTGATCGAAGTTAACAAGACAAAACGTAACCACAATGGAGGACATATCCTTCCAATAGGTAACCACCAATATCTCTGGAGTATAGGTGATGGAGGAGGCAGTTTTGACCCGAATGGTAATGGGCAGAATAAATCCAATATTCTAGGAACTATTCAGCTGATTAATTATCGAGATGGTGAACTACTTTCAGTCGATAATGATTCATCTAATTATAGTCAAACACTTCACTATGGCCTAAGAAATTCTTGGAGATTTGATGTAGACCCAAGTGGTAATCTTTGGATTGCTGATGTCGGGCAAAATTGCTTTGAGGAGATCAATATGGTTCCCTTATTCCAATCATCGAATTTCGGATGGTCTGAAAGAGAAGGTTTCCATGAATTGGATAGAGAAGGGGGTTGTGATTCTGAAATTGCTGAGAAAAACCCTGAATTTACAGACCCGATTATCGAATATTCTCACGAAAATGGAGATTGTTCTGTAACTGGGGGGTACTGGATGGATTGGGGTCCAGATTCACTACGAGACGGATATCTGTACGGAGACTTTTGTACAGGAAACATTTGGCTAATTCAAAACTCAGGTGGAGAATGGGTCAGCCAAAATATTGTTCAATTAGAAACAATGATTGTAGGTTTTGGTAGAGGAATAAATGATGAATTGTTGATATTTAGTTGGTCAGGAACTATCTACCAATTAGATGATATCTAATCTTCTTTCTTCACACCATGATGGTACTTTTTCGCAGTATTGGGGGACATAAATATTGTTTTCCAAGATGGTCTTTTGACATCCCCATCCTCTGTAACAAAGGATCTGATATACATAGAAATAAGGTCGATTATGATAACCACAACAAAGATTACAACCAAAAACGCCATTACATTTCTGTACATGAATAAATCTTTGTAAAAATTGAGATAATATCCAATTCCTCCTGCCCCAACTAATCCAAGTATTGAGCCATGTCTAACATTGTACTCAAACATGAAAAGAAGTTGGCTTAACAGATTATTACTAGATTCAGGAATTACAACATTTGTCACTATTTCTGGATGAGATAATCCCATGGCCCGAGCAGCTTCAAGCGGGCCACTCTGAATTCCTTCCATCTCTTCGTACTGCAATTTACCGAGATAGCCTACGGTATAGAACGTCATAGCCAATACTCCTGCTAATGGGCCTAGACCTACCAGTACAACGAAGATGATTGCCCAGATGATACTAGGAAGGCTTCGTGTAGCAGCAAGAATTATTCTCATTGGCATGTATACCCAAACAGAATTCAAGTTTTTTGCAGCTAAAGGAGAAACCATAATGGCAAGTATAAATCCAATTACTGTTGATACGAATGCCATTTTCAATGTCTCTAACATTCCGATATACGCCTTCGAACAAAAGAACCCAAAGCTTGCAGTGCATTCAGGATATTTCCTGGCCTCCAGCATGCTCCATTCTGGAGGCCATAATGACTCATTCCAAAATGTAGACAAATTAGACAAACTATTCGAAAAGAATGTCCAATCTCCTTGAACTAGATCGTTTAACGTGATATAGCACAGTACTACAAGTACCGATATAATCAGAAGAATTCGCTTCATACCACGATTCATCATTCTTCCTCCCTATCACTGTCAGAGTTAACGAATGGCCTTAATTTGCCATTCGAAATCTGTAGAACTTCATCAGAGATTTCAACGGCCCTCTGCACATTATGTTCGACAACTATCATTGCAGATTTACTCTCTACCAAATACTCCTTTACTGTATTTATTACAAGAGAGATATTGCTGTCATCTAATTCGCTCAAAAACTCATCTGCTAGAATCAAGCCTGGTTGTTGAGCTAGGGTTCTTGCAGTAGCAACTCTTCGTTGTTGGCCCCCAGATAGGCGACGAATGGGTTCATCGATTTTCTCAGTCAATCCCATCTTTTCTACGGCTGACATAACACGAACCTTTCTACGTTTTAACCAAGTTTTAGGTTCTGAAAGAAATCTTGTACCCGCTCTAGCACCCAAGTCAACATTATGATAGACGCTAGTATGTCTAACCAATCCTAATCTTTGTGGTATGTAACCAAGACCTCCTCTTCGAGGAACGTTACATTCTATTGATCCAGAAAGAGGCATAACTAGACCAGATAGGGTCCTAAGTAACGTGGTTTTCCCAATTCCGGATGGACCAATAATAGAGGTTATTTTACCAGGAGATATTTCTAAATTCAAATCTGAGATTAATGGTTCATCATAACCAATAACCAAATTTTTGGTAGTGAGGATGAAATTACCGCTGTTCAATTGCATTCCCTCAAACACTCCTATTTACCAAACGGTTTTTACATTGACGCAGACAATGAATTCAGTTACTCATAGCTCTTGCTTCCTTGACTAAAGATACAAGTGCTATTCTGGCACCATCGGGAGTTGAAACCTCTTCTTTGAACGCTAAACGTATTTTCTTATCTCCCTGCTTAGTGACTGCAAGCATTTCGAAACCATAACGATCGATAGAAGTCATAGTAACATCTGACGTAGATGTTACTTTGCTCATCTTTTCACATAACAGAACCATAGCATCTCTATGGTCCTCATTCATATGCTCAACAATTCCACTAGAATGTTCATCCAATGGGTCTGGTTCAGCTTCAATCCAATCACCAACTTGAACCCAAGACATCTTTCCAAAACCACCAATATATCTTATTGATGATACTTTTAATTCGTAAAATGAAAAATCATCCCAATCAATGTAAGATTTGGATTGAGGATGTTTATGCAAAAATATGTCTCTAACCGAACTCCTTTCTGAATCGGGTAATTTCACGCAATCCCCCAATAGAGTAATTCGACCTAAGGCAAGAGGATTACCCTCACCATCCTCCGAAATCATAAGTGATGCCTTTGGATTTGATTGCAGATTCTTTGTGTGTTCTGCTAGTGTACTTACCAAAAATATAGGATTGTTTCGATAGATAGCATAAATCACAAATGAAGCATAAGGATAACCATCCTTCCTTGCAGACATAGTGCATAAAGTGCCTGTTGAATGTTTATTTACTAAAGTTTGAGAAAATTCTGCATGAGATTGTTTAGCGACTTTTGGGTCATACATTAGTTCATTTCTTCCAGATTGGATATTGCCGTGCCCGCTAATCTTAACTTTTTCACCACTGCTCATTATCATCCACCTCTTGGTCGTCAGCGTTATCA
>Ga0208277_1000329_pt1 | contig 28448 bp, 30 predicted proteins | sample ETNtaG_5_FD_185782 | JGI IMG/M metagenome (GOLD analysis project Ga0208277, IMG submission 185782) | Marine microbial and viral communities from oxygen minimum zone, Eastern Pacific Ocean - ETNP201406SV205 (SPAdes) (version 2) | ecosystem: Environmental > Aquatic > Marine > Oceanic ...
TCTTTTGTCATATACAAACAATCTTCTAGGCGTACACCAAATTCACCAAATATATATATACCTGGCTCGTTAGAGAAACACATCCCGGGTGCGAGAGGAGTTTTCTCTCCTTTGACAAAATTTACAGGTTCGTGTCCATCAATGCCGATACCATGGCCAAGACGGTGTGATAGGCCCGGTGTTTTATAGCCTGGACCGTACCCTTGTTTCTCGTAATACTCTCTAACTGCATCATCCACATTTCCGGCTGGTATCCCTATTTGTGCTGTTTTTAATCCAAGCTCTTGTCCTTTTTTTGCCGTATTCCATACCTCACGATGTTTTTTTGTTGGCTCGCCAAATACCCATGTCCTGGAAATGTCAGACTTATAATCATGCACAGAACATCCGCAGTCCATTAGAATCACTCCACCTTTCTTTACTTTCTGAGGTTGTTTTGTTCCATGTGGATACGCGCTTGCTTCGTTAAGCAGTACTGAAGAAAATTGAGGAATACCTCCAAGCTCTCTTGTCTTATTATTCATCATTGATGATATTTCAGCAGGAGTCATTCCTAATTCGATATTTTGATATACGTAACGATAAGACTCTAATGTGATTTCATTAGCTTTTTGCATCAATGCAATTTCAGAATTTGATTTATACATTCTGCAGCCACGAGTAATTTGATTGCCAGATATCACTGTAAAATCATTTGAGAGTTTTTGAATTTCATTAACTATAAAATGCCGAGTTGTCTCCTCAAAAGCGAGACGGCCACTAGTAATATTTCTATCTCTAAGGATCCCTATAACCAGAGCAAATGGGCTTTCATGCTCATGCCATGTCCTGACCTCTGTATCAATTCCCATGCTTTCTCTGATAGAAGGCTCCTCAAAATAAGGTGTTACGAAAGATAATTCACCCTCTTTTGGAATAACAACACCGGTAAATCGCTCTGATCGTCTCCATTTTACACCAGTAAAATATATTAGCGATGATCCTGCTTCGATTATTAAAGCTTCAATATTGTGTTGTTGCATTAAATTTTGAGCTTTTTTTATTCTTTCTTTTCTCTCATTAGGAGTTATTGGAATTGAATCTAAAGTCATGTTTTGTTTTTTCATAGTATTTTGAATACTCTCATCTGCATGGATAATCTTTCCGGGTATGAATGAGCTAGCAGAAATAGCTAGCGAATATTTAATTAATGATCTCTTATTCATAAAGTTATTTCAGTATCACAAAAATGCATTTCTTTTCCAAATATTTTCTTTCTGTGAAATTTCATAAGAAGGCCAATACTTATTATTTAATTTTAAAGTCACAACACTATGGCTCCCGTTCCACGAGACTACGTTCAATTTTATAGAATCATTACTTGTTTTTTCCATCACTATTTTTTTAAAAATATCGAGATTAGGTGTAGGGATATCGTCAACAGCAATAATACTCAGCCCGGCTTTTAATCCGTACCTTGTTGCTGGTGAGCCGTAATTATTGAATGCCACATAGACTCCATCATTTTCAATGCCTCTTTGTCTGAGAGCTCGATGTGGCTCATGAATGTGTGCGCCAGCCCAAAAAAATACATCTTTAACGCCATTTCCCTCAAGCTGGCTGGTCTTAACCTTCAATTCGAGTAATTCATTATTACGCCATAACTCAATTACCAGATCATCAGACTGACTAGCAACTTCATAATCCCTATACGATTTAATCAAATTTTTATTAATTGAAAGAATTATATCGCCTGGCTTAACGATTCCAATTACTGGCGATCCAGCCATAACGCTCTTTACGGATATCATCCTTTTCTTTGAATCATTCAGTGCTTCAAATTTATCTATCCAGATATCACTTAAACCCAGTTTCCTTGCGGCAAATAATGGCACGTAATTCAACTCAAGCTCTAATGAATATAAAATAGAACGTTTTTTGAATCCCTCTACAATGCTCTCAATCAATTCCGAGCCTATTCCGCGATTTATTTGATAAGCTTCCCCTCGTGATCTATAAGAGAAACTCGTCCAAAGCGCTGTTACTAAGCCATTTTCATCTGTTAATACTCCATATATATCATCCGGAGAGTTAACTAAATTAATCACTTCTATATTATTATCTTGAAAACTTAATGAAGGTGGAAGCATCAATGGATCGATAGATGATATCAGGCTTTTTTGGCTATAAAGTTGATGATCACTCTTCAAACCAATCAACCAAGTTTCCTCGCCTTCAAGCATCGCGTCTGTATTAAATTCTGCTTCGCTGACTGGTGTATCGGCGATCAAATCGGTTTCATAGCTCAACAAAACGATATTATGTAATGGATGGATATATTCAATTTTACCTGGTATTTCTAGAGAACCCGAGAAAGTCAATTTTACATCTCCCAATGCTATGGGAACTGTATTCCTGTCTACCAAAATGAGACCTCTTTCTTTATCGACTATTAAGCCAGTACCATAATAATGTCTATCAACAATCCCAGAAATCGGATAAGGCAAATCAAAATTTACATGTACTAATGATGGTGCTATTTTATTTTTTCTCGCATCCTTGTAGTCAAAATATCTAACCTTTCTGTTTTTATTGATTTTTTTCGATGGTTTGTGTTTGATTTCAGCGCATGGCCAAAATCCATTGCTTAAGTTCAATGAACATCTTTCAGTTGCAAACCATTTATCATTTATCTCAATCGTTCTTAATATCTCATTCATGGGGTCCGAATATCTAATGAAACGTAAGCTTACAGTTTCACCATTGAATGTACTTCTCAAAATTCTTTCGAATTCATCCAAATCCTTAATTGATTTACCATTCATTTCTGTGATCACAGATCCAGCCGGAATGGCAGCTCTTGAAAAAATGTAACCAGGATCGGCAATGTAAACTCCCTCAGTTGGTCGGTTGTAATGTCTTGCTTGTTGATATGAAAAATTATTTACAACTGCGCCACCAATGGTTATAAATTCACTTGGTGTAATCTCATTTAAGTCAGTAACAATTACATCAAATGAGATTGGTTGTCCGCTCCTTTCAATTTGAATGGATACGTTATTACCAACATTAGTATCCAATATTTTCGCTAGATCGATGAAATTTTGAACTTCGTTTTCATTTATACTAAGTAATATATCGCCAGGCTTCAAAAGCTCACTAATTGGTGAATCTTTGATAACTTTTTTTGCAACGAGCAAGCCTTTTAAATTACTGTCACCCCAAAATATTGATTCACTTGATTCTGATAAGCCGAGTCTTTTTAGTCTATCTAATGATAAACTTTCAAATTCAACTTGGAGAGTACCTCTAATAACAGGTTCTTTATTGGCAATTTTACTCAGTGCTCTTTTTACCCTATGAAGTGGCAAAAAATAACTGCTAGCCGCAGAATTATTTCCACCGGCATTAAGAGCGATAACCTCACCATGAATATTTATTACTGGAGAACCGGATGATCCGCCAGATGTTCCTGATGCGGCCTGGATATAGAAAGTATTAAAATCATTATAGTTACCTCTACCATAATCTGGAGCAGGACGGTCCATTCTTGCAATGATTCCAGAAAGAATTGATAACTTTTCTCCTGCATCATTTCCAATCACTCTAATATCCTCTCCTATATCGATGCCCTCTGAAACGAGAGGAAGAGCGAGTGGTTCAATTCTTCTTAATTTTGAAGGATCATATCGAAAAAAACCAAAATCATGCACAGGGTCCCGATAAATTGGTTCTAAATCCAACTCTTCATTATTAAAAAACAATGCTTCAGCATGAACTGGCCCAGGATTAACAACATGACGATTAGTTAGAATTATTCCGTTAATTTCGTCCACTACAAATCCAGTTGCTTGGGATGAAGACTTCCATTCCGTATCAAATGCTTTAGGACTGTCTATTTTTATACTCACGATTGCAGAGGAAACTTTATCGATTGTTTTTTCCCATGTTATTTCATCAGTATAGCCGTAACTGGAAACAGTCATAGTAAGTGTTAAAAATAATACGCTTCTGAGAATCATGATTTATTTAAAACCTCAAATGCGATCTATCGATATACATTTGCATTTCATCATTCTCATACATCGGCAAATAAAACGAATCAGGATCGCAAGTATATGGAAATATTTCTGTAGTTTTATCTCTAACCCACTGCCTTCTTCTTGTTGGATTTCTCCTATAATTTTCTGGATCTTTTATAGTTATAATTGCGTTTAATTTTTGACCATCACTGCTGAGTGAATATCTCTCCTCTATCTCCGCATTTTCTGAAACTAGCTCACCCCGAAAATCTCGAATTGTTTTTTCAAATAAATTTGATGTAATTACTAAAGTGTCACCTTCCCAGATACCTTTTGAGAAACCCATTCTCGAGGGAGGCATATATGAACTGGGTTTATCTTTTTCCATCCAAATCCTTCGTGTCTTGCCTTGGTATTCATATAGAAAAGTATATCTGTCATTACTTTTTAATATCTCGAATGGAAATGAATAAGTTACTAGTGAAGGTAATCCAATGGATGTGCATCTCACATCAGGTTGATCATAATAAGGTAAATAAACTTTTAACCAATCATTACCTTTTTTAGTTAGGCTCATTGTGTATTTTCTAAAATCAAGCTCTTGGGTCGCAGTCCATATTCCTGATATATCTTGAGGATTTGGCAATAGAGATTGACTTATAACTGAACTGTCTCTTTTGGCTTTCCAAGTTCCAGGTTTCTCTTTTTGCGCTGCAGCTCCCTCTTGTCGATAAGATCCAGACATTTGATCATTGACTATTTTTCCTTTTAGTCGTCGATTGAAAATAAATCCTCTGACATCTCTGCTATCAGCAATGATCTCAATTTCATTTGCATCGATAATGATTTCAACTGGGCCGCCTTCCAGATGACCTTCCCAAGTAGAGCCTTGTTTTTCTATTTCCAAAGTCCCAATTAACGTTCTCGCTCCGTCTTGAAGGGATAACTCCCAACTCCCCTCAAAATTTGAATCTTGAGCATTTATATCTATTGTTAATGAAATAAATAGCAAAATATTGATGATTATTTTCTCAAATATATTCATTATTTATCTTGGTGCCTTATCAATTAATTTACTTCCGTCACTCAGAGTGACTTCTATTATTGAAAGTAATTTTTTTTCTCCATGGCCAGGAAATCCAGATACAGATATTTGATCGCCAATTTTTATGCTGTCCCTTCTCCATCCCTTTCTTGCAAGCCAGACAACAGGAGAACCTCTCAAATCCCATATTTCTGCCTCATTCTCATTGCTTACCTCTAATAAATATCTTACGTGCGGATTTCTAAACCATACCTCTTTTATCACCCCTTCTATAATTATTGTTTTTTCTGCAGTGAATTCTGCTGTAAAAGAATGATGTCCCGGCAGATAATTCGGGAATAATTGAAAAGTAAATATAAGAAAGTATTTTAAATTTTTCATGTCTATATCTTTTTTATACTCCCAATGCAGTCTTGATTGCTTGATGTTTAATTAATTCAGTTTTATTAAATATTTTCATTCCCATTTTTCTCATATTTCTTATAGTGATATATCTAGATGAAAATAATTTATTCAAGATATGAACAAAATTTAGCATTAAAGAGTTGGAGGACTTTCTTGATCTCTCATAAGCCCTTAATGTTGAAATATCTCCAATATAACCCCCCTTCATTATGGAATCCCCAAGAACACCAGTTAATTCAACGGCATCAGCAATACCTAAATTGACGCCCTGTCCAGCGAGTGGATGTATTGTGTGAGCAGCATCACCGACTAGCACAAAATTTTTTTCTATATATTTTTTCGAATGTTGATAAATTAGAGGATATATTGCTTTTTCACTAATAACTTTCAGTTCACCAAGAACATGATCACTCTTTTTTGAAAGCAAAGAATTAAGTTTCTCGTGACTTAATTTTGAAGCAAAAGTTGCCTCTTCAGGAGAGGTTGACCATACAATGGATGATCTTTTCTCCCCGAGTGGTAATAAAGCGATTGGGCCATGTTTTAAAAACCTCTGAAAAGCGGTATTGCAGTGATGTTTTTCACATTCAACATTTGCGATTAGTGCTGATTGAGAGTAGTTGTGTTTTTTGACATTAAGATTCATTAGCTGCCTAGTTCTTGACTCAGAGCCATCAGCACCTATCAATAAATCAACCTCTAAAGAACCAGAATTGATTATGCCAACAGAAATTTTATCTGATGAGTTCAGTTGATTTATAGAATCTATTTCACTGTCAAAGAGAATTTTAACGTCCAATGATTCGGCTAATTCCATCAAACGTGTTTGAAGCTGAAAATTTTCAATAATGTAACCCAATTCAGAATAACCATATTGATCTGAAGAAAAATCAATTCTGGAGTCACCTTCTATTGAATCATCTCCATCCCAAACGCACATATTTGAATATCTAAATATTCTCTCTTGAATTAATTTATCCCAGACATTAATTTTTTTTAATATCTGAATTGAGCCTGCTGATATTGCTGAAACCCTGAAACCAATATCATTGCTAGCAATAAAACGCCTCTTTTCATTTTTTTCAACGATATAGATTTCTGATTCACTGAATACTCTTGATCTTCTGAGTAAAATGGCAGTTATAAGTCCAACTATACCTCCTCCTGCAATTGCAACATCATATTTTGATTTCATTGATAAGGCACTCCTCTAGAAAGTCTCGGTAGCCTGCCTGCAAGACCCATAGTGTGCCTAACAAATAACCTTCTAAATCCTGGAATAAAGTCCAGACCAAGCATTCCAAGATTTCTTATAATACCAATCGATGAATGCTTGCTTCCAAAGATTTTTACTAATCCATCAGTAAAATAACCGAGTTTTTTATGATCTGACTTTCTCCAGATCGCGTAATCATTCGTAATTTTTCCTATATTTTCGTCAAAATTACCCTCACTTATTTCACTAAAAATACAATCAGCTAATGTTGCAACATCTCTAAGTCCAAGATTAAATCCCTGAGCAGCAATTGGATGTAGTCCATTGGCGGCATTACCCACTAAAACAGATCTTTTTGTTTTCAACCTATATGCTTGAGTTAAAGCTAGAGGATATAAAACTCGAGTACCTAGTTTATTTAGATTTCCTAATCGCATACCAAATTCTTCTTGAAGTGATCTTATGAAATCCTCTTCAGAAGAATTTATCATAGTTTGTGACTGATGATCTGGTAACACCCAAATAAAAGCTGATCTATTATTTTCAATTGGAAGAAAAGCTATTGATCCTGACTCATAAAATCTCTCAAAAGCTCGATTATCTATGGGTACCTCTGTTTGAACATTTCCAATTATTGCGTCCTGATTATATTTGATTTCATTTGCACCAATACCAAGCATTCGATGTAAACCTGATTTAGCACCGCTAGCAACAATCAACATTTTTGATTTAATTTTACTTATCGAAGAACTTTTATCTTCTGACCTTAAATTCAATTCACAAAGCTTTTCTTTTTCATCTATCGAAATTATTGTTTCTGGGCAAAAAACAGTAATATTATTCTTTGATTTTAGCTCTTCCAGTAAAACGCTTCCAAGAACTCTATTAATTACCACATACCCCAAAGCTTCAACTTTTTCTTCTTTTGCTGAGATATGAGAAAATCCAAATCTGCCCTTATCTGAAACATGAATAGCCTTTATTGGTGTAGAAGCTTGTCTTATTTTCTCCCAGATACCCAAAGCTTCAAACATATTTTGACTGCTTCTCGATAATGCAGTCGATCTATCGTCAAAACTTGGCTGATTATTTTCATCTCGTTCAACTTTTTCTACAAGACCAATCTTTAAGCCAAAAGATGATATTGCAAGAGCCATTGAGACTCCAATCATGCCTCCTCCAGCTATTATGACATCAAATCTATTTTCATTATTTTTCTTCATCAATTTTTAATAATATCTTCAATACTATTCGGATCTTTTTCAATATTTTTACTGAGAATATCCGGTGTATTATTTTTCACTAGAACCATATCCTCAATTCTTATCCCAATATTTCTGAAGTTCTTTGGAATATCTTCGCCATCATCAATATAAATTCCTGGCTCAATAGTAGTCACCATTCCGTTTTCAAAGAGTCTCCATTGATCCTCAACCATATAATCACCAACATCATGAACGTCCATCCCTATCCAGTGCCCAGTCCTATGCATAAAAAATCGATTATATGCTTTCTTTTCAATCAAACTAGAAAGTGGCCCTCTTAACAAACCAATGTCTTTAAGTCCTTCAGTAATTATCTTTACTGCAATATCATGTGGTTCATTAAACTGATTTCCTTGTTTTACTTTGAGAATCGCTGCTTTTTGAGCGTTGAGAACAATATTATAAATATCTCTCTGTTCGGGAGAAAATTTTCCATTGACAGGAAATGTTCGAGTAATATCAGACGCGTAATAACTGAGTTCACATCCAGCATCAATTAGAACAAGATCTCCATCATTTAGCATGGAATCATTCGATATATAATGAAGAATGCATGCATTTTTTCCTCCACCCACTATTGGATTGTATGAATGGTTAGCGTTATATTTTCTGAATTCATGAATAAATTCAGCTTCCAGCTCGAATTCATACATACCTGGCTTAACAGTTGTCATTGCTCTTCTGTGAGCAATTGCTGCAATTTTTGCAGCTTTTCTCATAATGCTTATTTCTGATTGACTTTTAAAAAGGCGCATATCATGGAGTAAATGCGAAACAGTAATAATTTCAGGTTTACAATTATTTCTTTTGTTGTTCATTTTGATCCAATTATTAATATTTTGGTCAAATTCTCTATTTATGTTTACTGGACAGTACAAAAACTCTTTTTCAGATATTAGTTTTGGCAGAATTTCATCGATTATTTCAATTGAATAGGCTTCATTAACATCATAATTCATAATGGCGCCTTCAGGACCTGATATGGGTCCATCCCATTTTTCTTTTACTTTATCTTTTTTTTTGCAAAATAGAATGAATTCACCCTCTGCTCTTTCAGGAATCAATACAATAAGAGAATTGGGTTCTTCAAATCCTGATAAATAATAGAAATCGCTGTCTTGCCTATAGAGATAATCAACATCCCTGCTCCTTGAGCTTGGCATGGCACAAGGGATGATTATGGCAGCATTTAAACCAACCATCTTCATTATCTGCTTTCTTCTTTTTTTAAATTCTATCTTCATATCAATGATTTTATTTATCAGGTCTCTGTATTTATTTGAATCTCTCAATGAATATCATTTTTGATAGTTTCTCGAAAGTCTGTCAGCTCTTCATAAATTAACTGTATGCTCACACGAATATATTCATAAATTTCAATATAAAATTTCTCATTTTCTTCATCATCAAGTGAATCATCTACGGACGCACGAGTCATTTCGACCATATCCTTTATAACAATATTAATGGGTTCTTTGTTGAGAAGCTCTTTGAGTTTTTCTGTATTTTTGCCAGTAACAATTCCATGCAAAAATCCATCACACCATTGGGATAATGAAGCAGTTCTAACTTTAATTAAATCATCATGATCTGGGAGAAAAATTTCAAAATTTGACTGCCTCCCATCTAATTGAGACCAGGTCATTTTAAAAAGATCCTTTATATTTTCTTTGCAGATTTTTAATTTTGTGGTTTCTTCATCTGTGTGCTCAAATATTTGCTCCAAACATAAACTCAAAGAGCTTGGACCAAGAACAGATAGTCGAGCACAGATAAGCCCGTGACACTGAGAGGCGAACCAGTCGGAACTACATTCTCTAAGATTAATTTCCAGATGGTTATAATTAATATTTAAATTATTCATAAGTACTCACTTCCATATATTGATTTTCTCATTTTAATAACCCCCAAACCAGATAAAAATATCGAAACAAGATTGATTATATCGATTGTGATCTTTATATTAGTGTTATGGAAAAAAATATTAATCTAAATTTTGAAAATGATTTAAAAAGACTTGAAGAAAGACTTGATGATCTTGTTGAAATTTGTAATCGCTTGCAGACTGAAAATAAATCTCTAAAAGAAAAACAAGAAACTTTGTCTCATGAACGTGCCTCAATGGTCCAAAAAAATGAACAAGTGAGAGCTCGTGTAGAAGCAATGATTGTCAGGCTCAAATCAATGGAACAAGGCTGATTTCGAAATTCATAAGCATAGGAGCAATGAATGAATGAAATGTACGCACACGTCAGTGTAAAAATACTCGAAAAAGAATATCAAATCTCATGTCTGGCAAGTGAGCGAAATGCTCTCTTGGACTCAGCTGAAACCCTAAATAGAAAGATGAGAGAAATCAGAGATAGTGGAAAAGTAGTCGGGCTCGATAGAATTGCAGTGATGGCCGCGCTTAATATGGCACATGATCTTATAAAAGCGGAATCGAAGGACAAAGCAATTGAGAGCTCTTTGGGAAATCGTCTAAAAACAATGGCCGATCGGTTAGATTCGATCTTGGGTGGAAATAAGCAACTAGAATTGTAGTAACTTCTGGATTAAAATCTAAAATTGCCTCCTGTGATGTTCGATGTGTAACTGGTACCTTCGATCCTAATTATATGTCTCGGGGTTATGTTCTTTGCGATCATTTGTGCAAAACTATCAATATAGATTGCCTATTGTGAACTCGAATTACCCCACTTGAATCTCTGGTTCGAGAGCGACGATATGCAACGGCATCAACGGGAGGCTCCGATTTTTATGTCACACAAAAAAGATAAAATCAGAAATATCTCAAAATCCAATCGTGAGGCGCTGAAAAAGGATTTTATAAAACAAGCATCAAGTGACATCTCACAAAAGATTATCACATCTAAATATTTCAAGGATGCAAACAATATAGGTTGTTATCTATCAACTGAATATGAAGTATCTACCGATATAATAATAAGCTCTGCGCATAAAACAAATAAAAACCTTTATGTACCGAAAATCAAGCAAGGACATGCAATGGATTTCGTGAAAATGACTCTAAATTCAAACATGGTAAAAAATAGATATGGAATTCATGAGCCTTTATCCAAGGATATTATAGATGCTAATAAACTGGATATTGTTTTAGTTCCGATTGTGGCATTTGATGAAAAAAAAAATAGAATTGGAATGGGTGGTGGTTTCTACGATAGAAAATTTAAATATATAAAAAATACCAAAAAAAAATATCCATTACTAATTGGCGTTGCTTTTGAATGTCAAAAAGTTAAAAAAATAAAACCAGAAAATTGGGACGTTAAATTATCTGCTATTGTCACTGAGTTAAATGAGTTCAACTAGACAGCTACTTTTAAAGAATATAAATTATAATACATGGACCAAGATACAAAAAAATTCAACGCAGCTAAAGCAGCAATTGAATACATACATAATGATTGTATTCTTGGTATGGGAACAGGATCAACAGTCAACTTTCTAATTGAGATGCTTCCTGATGTTAGAAATAAGATATCGGGAATAGCGTCAAGTTCACTTGAAACAGAGCGACTTCTCAAATCCAAGGGTTTTGATGTTCAGCCGCTGAGTCATTTTGGAGTTATGGATCTCTATATTGATGGCGCTGATGAGGCAACAAAAAATCTTCATTTAATCAAGGGTGGTGGTGGCGCATTAACAAGGGAAAAAATAATTGCATCTTCATCAAGAAAATTTATTTGCATAATTGATGATTCGAAGCTTGTGGATATACTCGGTCAATTCCCACTGCCTATTGAAGTAATCCCGATGGCCAGGTCATATGTCTCAAGAGAGATAATAGCGCGAAAAGGTCAGCCAATTTTTAGAGAAAATTTCATTACCGACAATGGGAATGAGATAATTGATGTACATAATTTGGATATCGTCAATCCATTAACTATGGAAGAGAATATAAATCAAATAACGGGTGTAGTGACGGTTGGTTTATTTGCAAAGAGAAAAGCTGATATTTTACTCTTATCAAGTGATGATGGAGTCAGCGAAATTAGAACTGACAAATAGACCATCTTCAAGAAAAAACTATATAGCTATTAAACTTCAAGAGAGTAATGATAGAACTCATTATCTTTGATATATCCAAGTGATTCGTATAATTTCTGCCCGATAACATTGTCAAGAGCGGTTGATAATTCCAGCCTCTGATAATTATTAGATTTTGCGTATTCTGTTGCCTTATCCATAAGAACTCTGCCATACCCCTGCCCTCTTTTTTCTTCTCTTACGAAAAGATCATAGAGAATTAATATCGGCCCTGCACTTACGGAACAAAACGATGAATATAATTGCACAAAACCATCTAATTTTTGACCTTTCTCATAGCATGCAAATATTGTTGATTCACCATTATTTATTCTGCTTTCAATAAATTTACGAGCTTTTTCTATATCAGATGGTTGCTCATAAAAAACTCTATATGAATTAAATAGATGAGATAATTCAGTAATATGACTTCGATCTGCTCTAATAATTTCTGTCATATTGATAATATATGAAATTAACGCTTGGAGAATTGAGTTGCTCGTCTAGCTTTTCTTAGTCCAACTTTTTTCCTCTCAACTTCACGGGCATCCCTGGTGACAAAACCGGCTTTTCTTAGACTCGGTCTAAGTGATTCATCATATTTCATAATGGCGCGTGTAAGACCATGCCTTATCGCTCCTGCTTGCCCTGTTATTCCTCCGCCTTTGACAGTAACATTCACATCAAATTTTTCATTTAATGAAGTTAACTCCAGTGGTTGACGGACAATCATTTGTGCTGTTTTTCTGCCAAAGAAAATATCTAAAGGCTTTTTGTTAACCGTGATATCACCTTTTCCTGGCTTTATGAAAACTCGTGCAGTTGATGTCTTTCTTCGACCAGTCCCATAATGTTGTGTGTCTGCCATCAATTTTTCCTTAAATATTTGTTTCTAGTGGAATCGGTTGCTGGGCAGCATGATCATGATCAGGCCCAGAGAATACTTTTAATTTTGAGAACATTTTCCTACCCAGTGGATTTCGCGGCAACATCCCTTTTACTGCTTTCTGGATCACTCTCTCTGGTTTTTCTTTGAGTAGTTTTTCCAAAGAGATAGATTTTAAATTCCCTATATAGCCTGTATAGCGATAATATTTTTTATCTTGTAATTTATTACCCGTAACTCTTATTTTTTCAGCGTTAATTACCACTATGTAGTCACCAGTGTCGACGTGTGGAGTATATTCAACTTTATGCTTCCCTCTTAATCTTGAAGCAATATCAGCGGCTAGCCTTCCTAGTGTTTTGCCAGTTGCATCGATGAGATACCATTTACGGTCAACTTCATCACTTTTTGCTGAAAATGTTTTCATTCCAATGTCCAATTTTTATAGTTTTTTTAAAAAAAGTAGTAAATATTTATGGTCACTCTAAATAAAAATCAGGAATAAACCAATAAGGCGCGAAATTTTACTGCAGGTGCCTAAGCATTGCAAACATACAACTAATTTTAATTGTAGTTTTAACAAAAATTTTTGTTAATTCCAGAAGAATAATTTAAAATTTAATAACAAAATAATATACGATTTAAGTATGAATAAAAAATCAAGAAGTCCTCTAGATAATCTAATTTCATCAATTGACGAAATTAGATTGCTGATTGAGTCAAATCAAAAAAAAGAATTTCGAGAGAATCCCGCTAAAGACACTCCGGAAAATGATCTTACTACCTCTGAAAAATCTCATGCAGCGGCACTAATGAGAATAAATCATGCCGGTGAGGTTGCTGCACAAGGTTTATATCAAGGGCATGCTGTATTCACTGATAATCTTTCGATCAAAAATCAAATGGAAGAAGCTGCTGATGAAGAACTCGATCATCTTAATTGGTGCAAAGAGAGAGTTGAAGAACTTGGAGAAAAAACCAGCAGATTCAGCCCAGTATGGTATGCAGGATCATTCATAATTGGAGCTGCGTCTGGATATTTTGGCGACAAATGGTCACTAGGTTTCATTGAGGAAACAGAAAAACAGGTTAGTGATCATTTAACAAAACATCTTAATTTACTTCCTGAGAAAGATGAAAAAAGCAGAAGAATTGTTGAACAAATGCGCATAGAAGAGGAAGAGCATGGAGAAAATGCTAAAAAAGCAGGCGCCGCAAAACTTCCCGAATTCATTCGAAATACAATGAAAATTACCTCTAAAATTATGACAAAAACAGCTTATTATTTTTGAGATATTGCTTATTATTTCAAACCAAGTTCTATCTGAGATCTCATTGCGGTAATTGTTTTAAAATAGTCATCACTACCAAAAATAGCTGATCCTGCAACAAAAGTATCTGCCCCAGCTTTAGCAATTCTGGAAATATTGTCAATTTTTACACCGCCATCAACTTCCAAACGGATATCTGATATAGAGCTATCGATGAGAGCTCTTACTGATTTAATTTTTTGAATAGAAGATTCAATAAAAGACTGTCCTCCAAAACCAGGATTTACTGACATAATCAACACCATATCCAGCTCATCAATAAGATGCTCAAGATAACTTAGGGGAGTCCCAGGACTTAATACTAAGCCAGATTGGCAACCTAGTTCTTTTATGAGTGCTAGCGAACGATGAGGATGCTTGCTTGCTTCTGGATGAAAAGTTATGTAAGTTGCTCCGGCATTTGCAAAATCTTTAATCAAACTATCGACGGGCTCAGTCATTAGGTGCACGTCAATGGGAGCATTCACACCATACGCTCTAAGGGATTCACAGACGAGTGGCCCTATTGTGAGATTTGGAACAAAATGATTATCCATGACATCAAAATGAATAATATCAGCACCAGCCTCTAATACATTATTAACTTCTTCTCCAAGACAAGCAAAATTTGCTGAAAGTATTGAAGGTGCAATAAATGGTTGCATTATTAGTAGTAGCCAGAATAAATATGTTAGTTACATCTTAACCAAATAATTAGATATTTTCATTAATGATTTTTGTAGAATAGAATTTATGCGAATCTCTTGATCTTTTTTATTGTAGAATCTTAAAGCCCAGTGAAAATTCCATGGTGAAAACTATTCTTCTCGAGAAAATTTTATTTATTAGTGAAAACAATGTTTAAATCTAAAGTATCAAATCTTAATCTTCTAGCTAGAGGTAAAGTCAGAGATATCTATGATATTGATGATAATTATCTCATGATCGTCGCAACTGATAGATTATCTGCTTATGACGTAGTAATGCCGAATCCCGTTCCTGGAAAGGGGATCATCCTTACTCAACTCTCTAATTTTTGGTTTCGAATGATGGAAGACATAATCCCCAATCACCTGACAAACTTAAAAATTGATTCTTTCATTGAAAATAAAAAAGAAATAGAACAATTAAAAGAAAGGTCAATAATTGTTAAAAAACTTAAACCACTCCCAATCGAGTCTGTTGTTAGAGGATATATAATTGGCTCAGGATGGAGTGATTATAAAAAAAATAAAAAAATATGCGGAATAGAGTTACCTGATAATCTTCAAAAAGCCCAGAAACTACCTCAAATAATATTTACACCAGCGACTAAAGCTAATTCTGGTGATCATGATGAAAATATTAACTACCAAAAAACAGAATCAATTATAGGTGAGGATTTAGCATCAAAAGTAAAAGAAATATCAATAAAGATATATAAACGAGCCTCCATTTATGCTCGATCGAAAGGAATTATAATTGCAGATACTAAATTTGAATTCGGTCAGGACAGCAATGGAAAACTATATCTTATTGATGAAATTTTAACGCCTGATTCCTCAAGGTTTTGGCCTGAAGAAACTTATAAGGTAGGAGAAAGTCCTGCAAGTTATGATAAACAATACTTGAGGGATTATTTAGAAACATTGTCCTGGAATAAGGTCGCACCTGCACCAGAATTACCCAAAGACATAATAGTTAACACCCTTAACAAATACAGAGAGGCGAAAGATAGCTTAACAAGCTAAAAAATTTATAAATATATTCTTGTTTATGGAAAGTAAGTCTGAAAAAAAACGCCAACATCATAAGATTCAAGAATTAGGTCATAAACTTATTTCAATTCCTGAGGAAATTATCAATGAGATGAATATTGGCAATGAACTCATTGATGCAATTTCACTCGCTAAAAAACTTAAAAAAAAAGGCGCGCTCAACAGACAAAAAAAACTTATTGGAAAGTTAATAAAACATGAAAATATCTCTCACATCAGAGGGGTAATAAAAAAAACAAACACAAAATCAAATTTAGAAAAAAAGATTTTTAAAAATACAGAGTTCTGGAGAGATAGAATAATCCATAAAAAAATAATCGGTCTCAATGAATATCATTGCTTTATTGGTAAAGAAAACCCATCAATTAAAATTAAACTAAAAGCAATAGAGCAAAATACAAAAAAGGATAGTGATACCAAACTTAAAAGAGAGCTTTTCAAAATAATTTTTGAAGAATTATCAAATTTAAGTGACTAATTTCTCTCATTACTAGAAATTCATATCAAATACATTAGAATAAAAAAATTAAATTTCTGTAAATCAACCAAGAATAAAGAACTATGAAGAAACCAAGAATTAGCATTATCATGGGATCAAAATCAGATTGGCCAACTATGCAACATACAAGTGAAATGTTGAATGAGCTTAATATTGAACATGAAGTTAAAGTGGTGTCAGCTCATCGAACGCCAGACCTTCTTTATTCTTTCGCTGAATCAGCTAGAAAAAAAGGAATAGAAATAATTATTGCGGGTGCCGGCGGTTCAGCGCATTTAGCAGGGATGACTGCATCAAAAACTTCTGTTCCTGTCTTGGGTGTTCCTATTGAATCAAAAACAATGAAAGGTTTGGATTCTCTGTTATCTGTAAATCAGATGCCAGCTGGTATACCAGTAGGCACTCTTGCAATTGGAAACGCTGGTGCAAAAAATGCAGCATTATTAGCAGCATCTATTCTCTCAATTAATGATCCTATCATCGCAAAAAAACTTGATGCGTTCAGACAAAATCAAACAAATATGGTTTTAGAAAACAGTGATCCGAGAAAATGAAAATAGGAATTATTGGTGCTGGGCAACTGGGATTAATGCTCGGAGAAGCAGCAAAAGAACTTAATCATGAATGCATATTCTTAGATCCGAATAAGAATTCCCCAGCTAAAAAAATAGGCAAAGTTATAAATCAAGAATTTAGTGATATAGAAGGCATAAGAAGACTAGATTCTTTGACTGATGTCATAACTTATGAATTTGAAAATGTACCAGTAGAATCAATCAATACTTTAAATCCTAATACTGTATTTCCTTCATCAAAGGCTCTGGAAATTGCACAAGACCGATTAAAAGAAAAACAGTTATTTGACTCCCTCAATATCCCTGTTGCTGAGTACATGTCAGTTAATACAAAATCAGATTTATTGGGTGCTAAAAGTTCACTGGGTTTTCCATTTATACTTAAAACCAGGAGGTTTGGTTATGACGGAAAAGGACAATCTTTTATAAATGACGAAAAAAGCTTGAATGAGATATTGATTAATTATGAGGAAATGGATTTGATAGCAGAGAAAAAGATTGATTTTAATTATGAAATATCTGCGATAGGGGCAAGAAACAAAAGAGGAGAAAGTATATTTTACCCTCTGACCCACAATACACATAAAAACGGTATTCTAAGAACATCCAGAACAATTAATGTTAATGAATCGATATCTAAACAAGCGTTCTCTTATCTCTCTAATCTATTATCAAAACTAGATTATGTTGGCGTTATAGCTCTCGAGTTATTTGTAAAAAATGATCATGTTATTGCCAATGAATATGCTCCGAGGGTCCATAACTCAGGTCATTGGACGATAGAAGGAGCAAAAACTAGTCAATTTGAAAATCATCTCCGTGCTATTTTGAATATGAAACTTGGAGACACTTCTGAAAAAGGATTTGTTGGAATGGAGAATCTTATTGGCACTATTCCTTCTGATGTACAGCAACTAAAAGAAGATTTTTTCTTGCATGATTATGGCAAAACAGAAAGACCAGGTCGTAAGTTAGGTCATATATCAGTTATTGGCGAAGACAAAGAAGAAAGAGAAGAGAAACTTCGAGTTATTCAGAAAATAATTTCGAATTAGAAGATCACAAAAAAATCTTTGTAATTTTTATTGAGAGCACTTAAATTCTTCACTCAACAAAGAGAAATATGAAGCGGATGTATTTTTGACGTCTGGATCTTCAAATGATCCTTTTATATCATAATAAATCTGTACCATTTCTTGTAACGGTTTCTTAAAAATTTGTGAAAATACAAGAAGTGCAGCTGCTGCAGGAGGACCAGCGACAACAGCTCCTACCAATGGCAGTGTATTTCCAAAATTTGTACTGACAATCGCTGATTGATTATATTTCATCTGAGCTAAATCAACACTACCAATAATACCAACATCAGCAGCGGGACCCTTTAAACTCAGATTGCAAGTACTGGCCCTTCCTTTGGTAACCTCAAATGACCCAAGTATCTCATCAAACCCAAATCCTTTTTCAATTACATCCCTAAAATCCAGAGACAATCTTCTTGGTAATGCTACAATACTTAACAAACCAAAAACACGTCCAGCACCTGGTTCAACTTCCTCGAGTTGACCTGAACCCAGCTGAACATCGAATTTACCGTCGAGATCATTCAAAAAATCTTGATTGGGTCCTCCCTCCCATTTTACATCTATATTTAACTCCAAGTTATCACTATCAATAATAGGTTGATAATCGAGTTTTGATAGTGTGTCTGACACATCATTACTTATTAGTAGTGCTTTAACATATGTCGTAGAACCAATTTCTGACTGATCATCAATAATCCAACCAAAATCTCCTTCAATTGAAAAACTTTGATCAACTGTAATTAAATCTCTTGCACGCAATCCATCTTCAGTTTTAAGAAAACTTGCCCTCAATGAACCTAATCGATAATTCGAATAGGAAAAATCATCAATGTCAATATTAATTGCTGGATAATCCAAAGGGCTGGCATTAGTTGACCCCCATTCTTTCTCAACATCGCCAATATAAAGTTTATTCATATTAATATTTAATGGGTCATCATTATTGATTGTATATGGCAAACTTATATTACCATCTGCTTTTTCACCTTCAGTCTCAATTATCCAATCAGTGGATCCCTTGTTCACAATTATGCGTTGGTTTGGGAAAGAACGCCCAAAAATCATGAGATTTCCCACTCTAACATCAGCAGATCTAATCATATTTTTATAAAGGTTATCCTGTTTTTTGTTACTTGATTCTGATGGTTGCTCCCATTCTTCAAAATTAAAATATTTTGTTTCACCTCTAATATGCAAACCTCTTGAATTAGAATCAGAATAATCTTTTGCCCCTAGAACTAGGCTTCCTCTTTCAAAATTCCAATCATTTATTTCATTCTTAAAATTCAAATTCCAGCTGACATCTTTATCAATCCCTCCTCTATAAGAAAGCAAATCCTCCTCTGGGAAAAAAATATTTAAATCCAGTATTTTTTTGGAATTACTTAAATTTTTAAATGGTTCTGGAAGATTGATGCTTATTTGATTAAGATCAGCACTTACATTTATGAAGAATGGTGAGGGATCATCAAGATCATATTTTGGTATATTAAGATTTACTTCAAAATTACTGGTTCCTGAAAATTTTTCATCAAATGATAAATTAAATTGATCCTCAATATTTTCAATCGATGTTTTTCCTTTTATACTGACAATGCTATTTAGAAATAAATTTTCTTCTGGAGCTCTCGAAGCGCTTATCTTGACATCAGAATTAAGCCATCTGGCATTTAAATTATCTGTAAAGATATTTTTTCTTGATATGGAGATGAAGCCATTTAAATTGGAAATAACAGGATCTAGCTCCTCAACATCAATAGAAGAATCATAAAATTTAACTCCAGTTATAAAATTATATTTCTCTCTTTCTTTTAGTCTAAGTGGTATTTTAATATCAACATCATATTCTGCTATACCTAAGAAGCTAATATTTCTCAGCATTCCACCAAAATAATCATCGATCGGCGTTGAAACAAGAAAATTATTAATCGTTTCTAAATCTGATGATGCATTTGATACTATACTAAGCTCAGGTTCACTAAGATCTTTGATTTCCAACATTGCATTTTCCATAATCATCCCAGCATGAATGGATTGATTTTTAAGAGAAAATATATGGTCGGAGTCTAGCTCAAAATCCATTGAAATAATTTTGGCATCAGGCCAGTTTCTTGCATAATTAAGAACCATATCTTCAGCTTTTGCTCTGATTTGAAAAATTCCAGTTCGCCCTTTGAATGGAAAATTCTCCAACATTCCGGCAATTTTCATTTTTCCATTTTTAACTCCTCCAGATAAGAAAGCTTCTTGTATCCAATCGTATAAATTAGGATTTAAGTATTTTTTTGGAAGCAATCTTTTAAAAGGCACAACATCATCAATATTCCAAAAACTCTCTATATCAACATATGGTAATTTTTTATTTTTAGGCCATGTAATCTCAAAACTCGATGACATATCAAAATATGAGTTTTTCATATCAATTTGATCGGAGAGAAAAACAACACCTTCAGAATTTTCTCGCCAAATTATAGAGCCTCTAGTGTTACTAAGACTTAAATCATCATCAATAAAATCGTCAGATTTTAATCTGAGATCCTGCGATTCTAGATTAACCCTGCCTCCTGTCTGGTTAAGGAAAAATTCGCCATTTATTCCCATTATATTTGTCTTACTGTCTTTTCTTATTGGAATCTCAATATTTACATCGCTCAGTCGTGTTGAAAAATCAAATCTCGAGCTAATATCCTCAATATTTGAAATATTAAGACTTGCATCTCTTAGGATGCCGTTTGGATTGTATTTTAATATATTCTGTAAAAAATCGACTCCCAACCAAGAAGATAAAATCCTCAAATCTTCAAGAGCAATATATGAAATACTAGAATCTAAAGTGAGATTATCATTAGAATTGCTCTGATAGGCTTGAATTTCTATTCGTGATTCTGGAGTATATCTATCCTCAGATTCAATTTGGAATTTATCAGCAACAGCTAACCAACCAAAATCGTTTCTAGAAAACTCAAGACGAGAACTTATGCCAATTGGAGAATTTTCATCGGCACTATTTTTAAGATCCACTATAGATACATCAGAAGTTACTTTTTGCAAATAATCTTGATCAAATTCTATCCAAGAATCCAAATTGATTAATCCGCTGATATCACGATCATATTCAAAAGAAGTTAAATTCAACCATTGAGATAAGTTTAAGTCCTCTCCCTCAACATACAATCTCCATGCTGAAGAATTATCCTCACTCACCAGTCTTTTGGTCGCTGAAAATAACATTGTTTTTCCAAAGCTCTCTGGTAAATCAAAACTTGTATCAAAAAAAAGTTCATTTTCATTAATTTCTATAGTTGTGATAGGTAAAAATAGATCAAACTCTTTACCCAAGGAAGTTAATTTGATGTTCACATTTAGTGCATCGCCTTCAATTTTGAATTCCTCAATTTTTTTCTCACCTAAACCAAAAAGAGCTAAAAGATTTTTATATTCTTTATCCTGGACAAAAAGCCCATGAATAGAGGAATATTCAAGAAAAATATCAAGGTTACTTATTTTCAGATGATCAAAGGCAAGCGAACGTCCTAATAAAAAATCAATGATTCCAATTTCAGCTAATAGTTGATCGGCATTTAGAATAGTAGTTTTTGAATTCTTTTCTATTAAACGCGGATAATCGAATATCAGCTCTGGACCATTTAATGTCCATCTTGCATTTACAGCTGAAAAATCAATTTCATAGGAACTTTCACCATTTATCCAGCTTTTTAAGTCCTCGCTATATTCATCAATCTTAGGAACAACTGTCCTTATGATAGCCACTGATAATAGAAAAATAATTACCAAAAAAATAATCAGTGCAGAGGAAAGATTTTTTAAATTAATTTTCATTTATTTTAATTTTCAGTATACAAGAGATTGCATTCGCTCGAACTAAAATTCTCTTTAGTACCTGTGATAAGGGTGATGTGACTCCAATGTCCAAAGACGATAAATTTGCTCTATAAATACTATTTTTGCTAACCCGTGCGGTAATGTTAAATTCGTTAAAGACCACTTCATTGAGCTTTTTTGCTTCAATTCCTCTGAAACCCCATCAGGCCCCCCAATAACAAAACAAAGATTACTACTTACATTGCTCAACAATTGCAACCTCAGGTACAACTCTTTTGTAGTAAAATTCTCACCTTCTTCATCTAGAACAATTATTGATTCATTTGGTTTTATTTTGGTTAATATTTTTTTGCTTTCCTCTTTTACTGCATTTGACGTTGATTCATTTTTTTTTCGTCTAATTGTGCTGATCTCATCTATTTGGAAGCGCCACCTCGAAGGTAGTCTTGCTTTATAATCATCAAACGCCAATTTTTCCCATTTTTTCTGCTTTGAACTTACGGTGATAAGGTGAATATGCATCAGCTATTTCTTCTTATTCAGATATTTTTTTATTTTCCATTGAATTAAATTGCCAGAGCTTTTCTATATTATAAAATTCTCTTATTCTTGGAATCATCAAATGAACCAAAAAATCCTGGAAATCAATTAAAATCCAATCGCTTCCATCCTCACCTTCTACACCAATTGATGTAATTTTAATTTTTTTTGATTCTCTTAAGACGATCTCTGATAGCGCCTTTATATGTCGAGTTGATGTCCCATTAGCAATAACCATAAAATCCACCGTAGATGTCAGATGCTGAACATCAATTTTTGTAATATCTGAGGCTTTATTCTCTTCTAGAATTTCAATTATTGTGTCTGTCTGTTTTGATGCATCCATAATTTCTAGTTCGTTAATTTGTTTTTATAGCACTTACTATCATTTATTATTTTAGTAACTGAAGCAGGCATCAAGAATCTTGGGTTTCTTCCTGATCTGACTAGTCTTCGAATATCCGTTGAGGATATTTCAAGTTGTGTTACTTCATGAATATAAATATTCCCAGATTTAGATTGATGCAAATCATCTACACGATGAGTCCCTCTTTCTTTCAATAATTCATCTAATGGCCCCATGTCTGGCATTCGCCATCCCGGTCTATGAGCAACAACTATATGAGAAAGCTCAAGAATTTCTCTCCACTGATACCACTCTGGTAATCCCAAGAATGCATCCATACCTACGATAAGCCCAAGTGATCTTAGCGGAAAATCGGTTCTAAGTGTTTTGAGTGTATCTACAGAATACGAGGGTCCCTCTCTATTTAGCTCTCTATCATCAACTATAAAACCTTTTTGACCCTGTATCGCAGCTGTGACCATTGATAGCCTTAACGCACTATCAGCTCTCGGCTCATCTCGGTGCGGAGGTTTTCCACAAGGCATAAATCTTACCTCATCGAACTTTAACGCCTGCAACATCTCATAAGCAGTCCTTAAGTGACCATAATGAATAGGATCAAAAGTTCCTCCAAATACTCCTATTGGATTCATATATTATTCTCGAAAATGATTTTCATAAATTATGGTTCCAGATTGTGAGAAGCTAGATCAATTATGATATTAGCAATTAATTGCCAAACTTCTCCTTTTTTTTGACCTTTTGCTACATTATCGGCGTTCAAGCACAATTTGATCATTCGCAAAAAATCACTAGTATTATGTCGGGACAAGCAAGAATTAACAATGCCTTTTCTTGAATCCCAAACGCCATTATTTCTGTATGCTTGAGATCGACTTACTCCATTTTCAATAGAATTCGCTATTCTTGAAAGAGAGCGTAACTCTCTAGTTATTGCTGCAATAATTAAGAATGCTTCTTTATCTTCATTTTTATTTTGAAAAAGAATTTTTAATCCAAGCTTAAGATTGCCTTTCATGGTTTCATCAATGAGCTGGAAAACGCTGTATCGACTGTTATCTGCAATTACTTTTTGTATATCATCCTCGTTAACATGATTATCTTCCAACAAGAGTTTTAATTTCTCAATTGCTTGTGAAGCAGCCAATAAATTTCCTTCAACCCTATTGGCTAAAACTGCAAGAGCATCTCTATCTGCAATCAACCCTTCTTTTTTCATCCGAATTCTTAACCAAGCTTTTAATCGTTCGCCTTGAATTGGCCATATCTGAATGAATCCTCCATCATTTTGAAATAATTTAACCCATTTTGATGACTGAGCCGCTCTATCCAGCTTCGGTGATGAAACAATAATGATCAGTTCATCGCCGCATCCTTCAGTCAAATTAATAATAGATTGAGAACCTGATCTTCCGAGCCTCAAGGTATTTAATTTTATTTCAATAATTTTTTTTTCTGAGAATAATGAGAGATTGTAGGATGAAGCGAGAATATCATTCCAGTCAAATGTATCATTTTGATAATAAATTTCTCTCGATACAAAACCATCTTTTTTGGCGGCAGATCTAATTAATTCGATTGATTCTTGAACTAATAAATACTCATCTCCTGATACAAGATAAAATTTGAACAATTTACGATTTAATTCTGAGAATAAGTTATCTTGTGAGATCTTCATATATCATAGTTAATACAAAAAGATGCTATTTAACCCTAGCTTGACTTATATTTATTGATAAGTTGGAAATCAATACAGGAATACCATCTCTAATTAAATAAATTCTTTTCTTGTCTGTCGTAATTAATGCTTCTTGAATTTCATGTTTTTGGACCTCACCCTCTTCATTTTTTAAGGCACCTTTGACAATTAATTCATTCAATCTCTCAAGAAGATCTTTATCTATAATTTGAAGTGGTTCCTTTGTGATCGGACAGCAAATTATTTTAAGTAATTCTTTCTTCATATTTATATCTCAAAAATTATTTTTCTCTTTAAATTTAATGTTACAATGTAACGATAAATTTGCTGTTTCTCTAAAAATTCCGCATGAATAAACTCCATAATAGAACAAAACGTCTTGATAGGATATCAATTTGGATGTCTGGCGCCTGCTTGTTTCAGTGTCTGGTTTTTCCTATTTTAACTATATCATTACCAGTATTTGGTAGTTATTTTAATTATCATTTTCATGCCATTATGTTGTTCTTTGTAATACCTATAAGTACGATCGCTTTGTATTATGGTTTTAAGCATCATAAAAATAAAAATATACTATTAGTAGGATTTCTAGGAGCATTTTTTTTAATTCTTGGTGCGACCTTAGTTCATAATTATTTAGATAATATTTATGATGTGGTAATTACAATAACTGGCTCGTTTTTTCTCGCCGTGGCTCATTTTAATAACCATCAAATGACTCATACGCACTAAATATCTTAATTTACTCATCTGGAATGGGATCACAACCTTCTCCTCCCCAAGGATGACATTTCAAAATTCTCTTTACTGACAATCGTGACCCTTTTACAAGGCCATACTTCAATAAAGCTTCTTCACAATACTTCGAACATGTCGGAAAAAATCTGCAATTATTACCTAACATTGGTGATATAAAGCTCTGATAGCATTTTATTATTTTTATCAAAAATAGAATGACTAATTTATGTATATTGTATCGCATAATTCTTTATGGCTTTCATCATAGATGCCAATCCATTGCTTCGGGTGGGACTGAGATGCTGATCTAGACCAAGTGATTTTATAAAATTAACTGGTGCTTCTATAATATCTTTTGGTTTCTTGTTGCTGTATATTTTTATCAATATTGCTATTAAACCAGATACAATAGCTGCATCACTGATAGCTCGAAATATCAATCTTTCTCCATTAATTGCAGGGACAAACCAGACTTGAGATTGACAGCCCTTGATTTTATTTGATTCTATCTTTTCTTCGTCCGACAGGGGTTCCAATCTTCTGCCAAGGTCGATTATATATTGATATCTATCCATCCAGTCATCCAGAAACATAAACTCCTCAATAATCTCATCTTGACTTTTAATTACCTCATTCATAATTATTTCTCTTAAAACTAATTAACAATGCTCCACCTTACGCCATCAGCAGTATCTTCCAGAATAATTCCTTTTTCTTCTAATTTCGCTCTTATTAAATCTGCCTCTTCAAAGTTTTTTTGTGATCTAGCTAACTCTCTCGCATTAATTAATTCCTCTATTTCATTTTCAGTAATGCTTGTCTTTTTTATGTCAGAAAACCACATTTTGGGATCAAATTTTAATAATCCCATAAATTGCCCAGAAGCAAGAATTTGTGATGCAATTTCACTTTTTTTATTCTCATTTATCTCTTTATTCAATGCCTTAACAAGATCAAAAATTTCTGCGAGTGCTTTTGGAGTATTCATGTCATCAAACAATGCATTCATTACAGATATTGGTATATCTATTTTGTTTTTATGTGATTTTTTTATTTCAACATCTCGAATAGAGCCATATATTCGATCGAGCATCTTTTTTGCTGATTCTAAGGTATCATCAGACCACTCAAGAGGTTGCCTATAGTGAGCACTCAATAAGGCGAGACGGATAACTTCCCCTGGATAATCTTTTAGTAAATCCCTCACTAGACTTATATTCCCTAGAGATTTTGACATCTTTTCATTATTGATACTTAAAAATCCATTATGCAGCCAATAACGAGCAAAGATTTCTCCATCGTTTGCACATGTACTTTGAGCAATTTCGTTTTCATGATGAGGAAATACTAAATCCTGTCCACCAGCATGGATATCAATGGTCACACCTAAATATTTTTTTATCATTGCTGAACATTCAAGATGCCAGCCTGGTCTTCCTCTTCCCCAAGGAGAATCCCAACCTGGAAGTTCTTTTGATGATGGTTTCCAAAGGACAAAATCAAATGGGGATTTTTTGTAGGAAGCTACCTCAATTCTTGCTCCAGCCTCCATTTCTGTCAAATCTCTCCGAGATAACCGCCCATAATTTTTATAAGAAGATACATCAAACAAAACATGATCATCAGAGATATATGCATAATCATTCTGAATAAGCTCTTCGATCATACTGATCATTTCATTAATATTTTCTGTAGCATGAGGCTCAATATCTGGCATATTAACGCCAAGTTCACTCATGTCTTCATTATATGCTTTGATAAATTCTGAAGTTATTTCTTCAATTGAAATATTTTTTTTAATCGCGGCAGCATTTATTTTGTCATCAACATCAGTAATGTTTCTCGCAAAAACAAGCTTGTGATTGACTCTTATTATCCGAGCTAATAAATCAAAAACTACTGCAGGTCGAGCATTTCCTATATGAGCATAGTTATATACAGTTGGGCCGCAAAGATACATTGTCACTCTTTCTGGATTCAATGGAATGAATCTAGTTTTTTTTCCAACCAAAGTATCGTGTAAAAATAAATTCATGTTTTATATATAATTCTAATTAACCTACTTTGATGAAATTTGATTTAAAGTCATTCTAACTAAATCAGAGGCCAAGGCTTCAATTAAAACTTCTTCTTCTTGAGATTTGCCCAAGACATATTTCTCATTAAAAGTATAATTTCTTGTTAAGACTAATTCCTGAGAATTAATTAACATCTGTTTTTGATCTTCAAAGGAATATATTAATCGATAAAATACTTCATATTCGGTTGCAATATTTCTGGCTGAGACTGATAAAACACGTCGACCAGTTTCATCTGAAATGATATCAATTACTGATTTTGCTTCTGATTTTGATTTTGCTAATTGAACTTTATTTGATATTAATTCTTCTTTTAAAGTTCTGTAAAATACACTTCTTGGGTCATTTGTCTCAATATATACGTTCGAAATTTTTTCAAGCTGAAGAATTGATTGTCTTAGCTGGAATCCGCATGAAGTAACAGAGAAAATCAGGATTATTAGGATAGTTTTTCTAAATAACAACATTAATCAATTTGCCTTTTACATAAATAAACTTCTTAACTGATTTACCATCAAGAAATTTAATGATTTTATCATTAGACATAACCATTTTTTCCAAATCTTCCTGCTTTGATTCAACATCAATGTTCAATTTCCCTCTCAATTTTCCATTGATCTGTATAATAATTTCAATTTCTTTTCTTTTTAAGATATTTTCATCAAAATTTGGCCATGATGCATAAATAAGTGGATTTTTCTTGCCTAGTTTTTGCCAAAGCGCATGACAAATATGAGGTGTAATTGGAGAGAGAAGTTTAACAATAGCTTCAAAGGCTTCTTGCTTTAAAATATCGCATTCAGGTGATACCGGTTTATATTTATTTAGAGTATTCAATAGCTCCATAATTCCTGCTATTGCAGTGTTGTACTTATATCTTCTTCCTATATCATCTGTAACTTTTTTTATGGTCGAGTGAACCTTAAATCTTAAGTTTTTTTGAGGCTCAGATAATTCCCATGAAAAGTTTTTATTTTTAATGGTTTCGTGTGACTCAATGGCGTTCCATAAACGATTCAAAAAACGATACGCCCCTTGAACTCCAGCATCCGACCATTCCAATGCAAGTTCCGGCGGAGCAGCTGACATCAT
>Ga0208277_1000330_pt1 | contig 28411 bp, 18 predicted proteins | sample ETNtaG_5_FD_185782 | JGI IMG/M metagenome (GOLD analysis project Ga0208277, IMG submission 185782) | Marine microbial and viral communities from oxygen minimum zone, Eastern Pacific Ocean - ETNP201406SV205 (SPAdes) (version 2) | ecosystem: Environmental > Aquatic > Marine > Oceanic ...
CATGGAGAATGCCATGACACAACAACTCACCAGAATTACGAGTCCAACGAGGCTGATTGTGAAGCTGCTGGACACGTTTGGATGGAAGAAGATGACCATGGCGACCATGGCGACCATGACGATACCCCTCCAACTCCGGCGCAAGTTCTAGAAGAATTTGATACTAACAATGATAGTAGCATTTCTTGGGATGAATTCTGGATGTCCTGGGAAGAAGATGACCATGACGACCACGATGACCATCATGACGAAATGTGCTACAACATGGTATCCCACACCGTGACAAATGATTCTGAAGAATCTTGTGAATCCTACTCATACTATGAAAACTACTCCATGGGAGGACAAAACTTCACAGGATGTTACAATACAGTCACACACTCGATAACCGGTGATAATGAGACTGCTTGTGGAGCATACACCTGGATGGAAGATGATGATCATGACGACCATGACATGGTGTGCTATGACATGAGTACTCATCAAATCGATGAACAGTATACTAACCAAACAGACTGTGAAGCTGCTGGACTAATGTGGACTGAAGATACTTCTGATGACCATGGTGATGAAGATGACCACGGATACTGTCACAACACTTCTACTCACGAGAACTACGAATCTAACGAGGCAGATTGTGAAGCCGCAGGACATGTTTGGATGGAAGAAGATGACCATGATGACCATGGACACGACGACGATTGCCACAATGAATACACAGAAGAAGAAGAAATGTCTATGCTGATGGCAATATTCAATGAATCTGACTCAGATACTAATGGACTATTGGACAGCACAGAATTGGAGACATTCATTCACCATGTGGTTGAATTCGATGAATGCCATGAAGAGATTGATGAAGACGTCATGGGATACGCTACAATTCACATTGAAGCTGAAGGAGAGTACGGCTTTGCACACTCTTCTGAACTACAGATTTTCCTAATGATGGGAGAAGGCGGACATGATGACCACTCCGACCATGACGAACACAGCGATCATGATGACCACGGAGACGAAGATGATCACGATGACCACTCTGATGAGGAAGACGGACATGATGAAGAAGGTCATGACGAAGAAGGCCATGACGAGGAATTGGCTTTTGACCCACACAGTTGGTTAGACCCTCTTGCTCTAAGAACTCAAGTCGATGTAGTTCTGGAACATCTTATCGAAGTCTTCCCTGAAGGCGAAGATGTATTCACTGAGAATGCAAAGGATTTCAAAGCTGGATTAGAAAAGTTGCATGTAGAATTTGATTCTGCATTGAACGATGGCACATGTACTGAAAGGACAATTGTTGCAAATCACAATGCATACTCATACATGGCATACAGATATGATCTCGATTTCGTGACAGTACACGGCCTGGACCCTGAAGGAGAACCATCTCCTGAAGATATTGTAGAGGTTGTTGAACACATTAAAGAAGAAGGAATCGACATTCTCTTCGTTGAAGAATTCACTGACAAATCTTCAGTTCAGAGTATTGTTGATGAAACTGGAGTAACGGTCCTGACTCTTTACACAATGGAAATGGCTCCAAGTGATTCGGATGACGACTATATGTCAATGATGCAGAAGAACTTGGACAACCTACTCGTAGGAATGGGTTGCTGAGCGTATAACTACCAATAAAATGGAGGATTATTATGCATACAGTGGACTTGTTGCCATTAATATTTGTAGGTAGCGTATTTGCTATTTCGATAGGTTACTTGTTGATTGAGTTTCGAAATGCAAGGAAGGTTAAGAACTAACCTTCTTTTGCAATATGCCATATGACATACCCGAGGGCGTGCTCTAATGCCAACAATCGAAATCAACCAACCTCCTGTAAAAGAACAGAAGGTCAGCGACGCGAACATAATAGAGGTCAGCGACCTGTCTGTAGTTCGATCTGGGAAGATGATAATCAGCAATATTGATTTGAATATCAAAAAAGGCGAATTCGTTGGATTGGTTGGACCCAACGGCAGCGGTAAAACCACCTTGCTGCTTGCAATTATTGGTCTTCTGAAAATCAATAGCGGTTCGGTAAGTATCTATGGTCAACGACCTATGTCGAGAATACTCAATGGCAAAATTGGATGGGTGTCACAAGCGGCTTCGAATCTTCCACAAGAGATTCGTTTAACCGTTCGAGAACTAGTCAAATTAGGTACGTTGAATTCAACGAACATGCTGTTTTGGTCGAATCCAAATCAAGCACAGCAGATTGATAAAGCCATCAAAATGGTTGGCTTGGAGGATGTTGAACATATCGATGTTGCTAGACTCTCTGGTGGTCAAAGGCAACGTGCAGTTATTGCTCGTGCCCTCGCATCCAATGCTGAATTGATTTTACTTGATGAGCCATTGGTTGGGATTGATAGAAGTTCGCGGAATTCTTTACTGAAATTGTTGGACCAACTATGTCATGATGAAGGGAAAACGATTTTGATGATCTCGCATGACTTGGCTGCAATTCGACAAACCGCTCACAGGATGGTATATTTGGAAGAGCAAATTCGATTTGATGGACCTACGGAAGAGTTCCCAGAATTAGAAAAACTTGCAAGTCTACGAGGCATTAATCCAGTCCACAATCACGATTCAGATAACGGACATAACCATTCCAAGGAGGAAGAATGATGGGAGTTGGAATGTTTATCTTTGAAATAATAGCTCCAATGTTGGAATTTATTTCACCGGTAATACCGGGTGAGTTTTTCCCTTACTTCTTCAACGGGAAATTAGAGATGCTGCAGCGTGCTCTTGTTGCCATAATTATGGTAACAATTGTTGCTGGATTCCTCGGCGTTTTTCTACTAATTCAAAATCTTGCATTGATTGGTGACGGTCTAGCTCACGTATCATTCGGAGGAGTTGCTGTTGGTGTTGTTCTTGGGGCCACTTCACCTCTTACGTATGCTCTTGTATTCAGTGTACTTGCAGCAATTTTGATCCATGAAATGCAATCAAGAGAATTGCTAACAGGTGATGCTTCAATTGCAATTTTCCTTACGGGAATGCTCGCTTTAGGACTTGTTATTCTACGAGTAAGTGGAGGTGGCATCACAACTGAGATCCATAGTTATCTATTCGGTAATTTACTGCTTGTAGATGAAGAAAGTCTGGATATGATCGCCATTATTTCTATCATCTCAATGATACTATTGGTCACTATCCGCTCTCCACTTCTTGCTTGTACTGTCGACCCTTTGGCTGCTAGAATCCAAGGGCTTCCAGTTAGAGCGATTGGACTCCTATTCAGCATCATTACTGCTGCTGTGGTAGTAAGCATGGTAAAGTTAGTTGGCGCACTTCTTGTAACTGCATTGTTGGTTACTCCTGCTGCAACAGCACAACTCATTGGACGAAGTTTCCGTTCTTGCATGATATGGACCCAAGTGTTTGGATTTAGTGCAGTATTTGGTGGGCTTTATCTGGCGGCTGAATTAGACGCTGGTGGTGGTTCAATGATTGCACTATTTGCTGCAGTGGTTTTCGCCATAGTCGCAATATCAAAAACCACATTCAACTTTTTTATTCAAACCAACGAAAACTGAATTTCAATTTCTTGAAATTCTCATTGCTACAGCGTTTCCACCGCCAAGGCAAAGAGATACAATTCCGCTCTTAGCCTGAAGTCGGCGCATTACTCCAATCATTGTGATTAGACAGCGAGTTCCACTGCTTCCTAGCGGATGGCCAAGTGCGACAGCACCACCGTGAAGGTTGAATCTGTCATCTGGTATTCCTACATCCTGGGCAACTGCACATGATGCGCTTGCAAAGGCTTCATTGTGTTCGTAAACATCAACATCCATTACATCCATGTTAGCTCTTTCAAGTAACATCTTGATCGCTGGAACTGGGGCATACATTACACGGTGAGGTTCTACACCTGCGGTGCAGTAGTCCTCAATGATTGCAATTATTTCCCAGCCATTTTCCTTAGCAAAATCTTCATCAGCAACCAATATTGCAGAAGCCCCGTCATTGAGAGTTGATGCGTTACCTGCTGTAACCATCCCATCATCTTGGAATACTGGCCTGAGACCTGCTAATTTTTCTGCAGTTGTTCCTGCACGAACTCCCTCATCTGTGGAAAGTTCAGGCATATCGAACCTCTCCCAGTCAAACCAGCCGTTTGCTTCAGCTTCTGCTGCCTTGTTTTGTGAACGTGTTGCGAAGGCATCCATTTTCTCACGAGATATACCACACTCATTAGCGACGATTTCTCCGGTGTTACCCATGTGTACATCGTTGTAAACATCCCATAGTCCATCATGAACCATTGTTGAAACCATTTCCTTTTCTTCACCATTACGCTTCTCGAACTTAGGGGCATTTGTCATACTCTCCATTCCGCCAGCGACAATAGCCTTGTATTCTCCAGCCTTGATACTGTTAGCAGCCATCATTGCAGCTTTCAGTGAAGAGCCGCATACTTTGTTGATTGTTGTAGCAGCAGTAGAATTTGGTAATCCAGCACCTAGAGCAACCTGACGTGCTGGTGCTTGGCCAGCTCCAGCTTGAAGAACTTGGCCGAATAATACCTCATCGATTACACCGCTTGACGGGTCAATATTGCATCGGCTCAGCAATTCCTTAACCGAACGAATGCCTAACTCTACAGCACTCAAATTGGAGAGACTGCCTCTGAATTTACCAATTGGAGTACGTGCGACACCGCATATTGCGACTCTTGACATGACCATCCCAACAAGAGGCGATTCTTCAACCTGCGCGCGAACGGAAGTGTTCTTGTGTAGTGGTTGCTCGCCCGAACATGGCCAAGTTCAAGACTGGGATTGAGACCGACCGTCAAAAAAATGAAATGAGAAATATTGAGGTCGAAATCGACTTCACTCCAAATGCACTTGCAAGTATTCTATACCGGCAAGGTGAGACTCACATTCTATGCTGTGTAACCAAAGAATCAAGATTACCTGGTTGGTTCCCTAGAGATGCCACTAAGGGATGGGTTCATGCAGAATACTCCCTACTACCTGGTTCAACAGATTCTCGTTTCCGTCGTGAGCGCAGAGGCGCTAAAGGCCGTACTCAAGAAATTGAGAGATTGATTGCTCGGTCACTTAGAGGCGCAATCGACCTCGAAGCATTGGGACCAATCGCACTTACTGTTGATTGTGACGTTCTAAATGCGGACGGAGGTACTCGATGTGCTTCTATCACTGCAGCAAATATCGCCCTTAGATTGGCGGTTAGAAGATTGATTGCAAGCGGTGACTGTCTACCACTAGATCTACGCCCAACTCGCGAAGACCGTGATAATGGATGGACTGCTCCTCAACTATCCGAGACTGAAGCACAAAATCACGAAAACAAGGTTATTCCTCACGACCTATCGGCAATATCTGTTGGATTAATCGGAGAAGATGTATTCCTTGACCTTGATTACATTCTAGATTCCAATGCCGATGTTGACATGAATGTCGTAGGAACATCGGACGGGAAATTCGTTGAAGTTCAAGGAACTGGAGAAGAATCTACTTTCTCTTACGATGAATTACAAGCATTGCTTGACATGTCCCGAAACGGACTTGCACAATTAGCCGAAATGCAGGCAGCAGTGCTCGATGATATCGTGTGAATGAGCCGTAAGGCTTGAAATGCTGATGCGTGTGGCGAGGTTATCCCGGGTTAGTAGCTTAGTTGGGAGAGCGCGGCACTGAAGATGCCGAGGTCGCTGGTTCAAGTCCGGCCTAACCCACCATTTCCGTATCGATTAGTTTTGTTTACAATTCTGAATCATCTAAATGAAGCTAATTTTGGGGGCTTGATTTGTCTAAAACAGCATAGCCTTCATGTGCTCATGCCCCGTAGGGGCAAAAATGGGGTCGAAGAATATCGATAGCGATATTGACTCCTCTGCAGAAGATGCTGTGGAAAACAAACCTATCGACAAGGTTTCCAAGGAATTAGCAGGGATTCGGAAAAGAAGAAATTCTGACTCAAAGAGAAGATTCCCCTCAGCCATAGAAGATTGGACATTACTTGCAGGACTTGGATATGGAGCACTGTATGCAATGCTTCTCTTCGGAATGTCTGGCGGAGTATTTGGGGAATCGACATCATTAGACCATTGGGCAAGTGGGACGATTCTTGATGCTGGAGACCAATGCGAAGAGGTTATTGATACTCCTTGGATACACGCTTACCCAGATAATGACGCTGAAGAATTGAAGATTTCTGGTCGTAATTTAGCACAGGGAATTGCTGTACTGAATTGGACGGTGTCGGCGGCGGGTGATGTTGAAGATCCTGACCCTTCACAAGGCGAAGTTGAGAAGAAATCAACGCGTATAGATTTCGAAGAATGGGATATTGGAGTCTATGAAGTGGTTGTAATAATCGATATGTACCAACTCCAAACGAATATGAGTAACAAGTCCGATGATGACCGTGTTAACGGTACTGAAAGGATTACTAAAACTCTAGAATTTGAAATTACCACCAGTGAAAATGCGCTCTCGTTCCTACCGTTTGTAGATTCTGAAGTTAAGCGTGAAGCGGAACTTGTTGAAGATGGACCTCGTTCTTGTTGGTCTGTAACCGACCTCGGTAATTGGGGATTCGTTCTGATGGGAGCAGAATTAGGAGGAGGTAGAGAAACCGCTATGCTAACTGGCGGCGCTGCAGGAATACCTGCTTGGTGGATGGCTTTTGTCTCACTGTCTTTGTCGGTGATCTCGTTATTCTTGGCTTATCCTGTAATGTACAAATTATACCATCAAGAAACTGACGATATGCTATCAAGAACTCACATAAGAAAAGTTGTTGCTGATGTATTACGTAATACAGAGAGGAGGCTACATATCTCGATTGATTGGGATTTATACAAGATTGAAGTTCGGGACTTGTCAATTGACATTATGGTACCTTACTCCAACACAGAAGGGACTTTTTCCGACTCAGCAGATGTCAGGTCTGACATCCTAAGAGAAGTTCTTGAAGAATTTGCATTATTCAGAGTATTCAAGCCAGTTCAATTGACTGTTCGGTCAATAGGGGATAATCAAGCGATTGATTTCGAAACCGGTGTCGGAGTTGGCAGCGGCATGGTTGAAGATGAAGATTTGGAAGACCAGGATTACACATCTTTCTTCAGAGATCTGCACATGTTGTCTAAAGTTGAAGACGAAGTTAGAGAATCTGTCAAAGGATATTTCCGCTCGAAGAATGAGTTACTTCTGCAAATGGCTACAGTTACTAGCGAGGACTCTATCATATTCGTTAGAGTCGCATACAAGCCAAATCAGAGATTTGCTTTCTTCAGATTCAAAGATTCGAATGCAGATATTGAAAAGCATCTAAGAAAGTATATTTCTCGAGAGAACCCTGAATTGGTTGGAACTCAAGAATTAATTGTCAAGGGTAGAAACCTTGTCTCTACTTTAGCAGATCGCTCTGGAGCAGGAAGGGTTGAGACATTATCTTCCAAGGATAGTAAAGATGCACGTGTAGCAGCTGTTGCGAAGCAAGATGGCCTGGGTGGCAGAGTTCTGCAGACCAAACTATTCGGCGATATTCTGTCAACTGTAGAATATACTGCAAATGAAAAGCGTGAAATGATTAACAAATGGGGATTCTGGGGATTGATAGTATTCGTTTGGATTCCATTTATGGCATCAGGAGTTCTAGTTGGTGCAATGCTCGGTTTACTTTCTCGTATGAAGTTCATGCGCGTACTTTGGGCGACATTTGTTGGCGGGTCGATTGCATCACTAACATGGGCATATACTGCTGAAGGAATTGTTACTGTCATGCACAAGTACAAACTCGAAGCTGCAATTCCTATCGCAATTATTGCATTCATTGGAATGGCATTCCTCCACATGAGATCAACTAAGATTAGGAGACAAGCAGAATTATTCGAAGATACTCTACTAGATTCATTCCACGCCGACATAAGGGACAAATACGGCAACCAGTGAGGCGATTCAATGGTCGGAGATCCTGCTACCTTTGGTATACTAACCGTCTCAGATAGAGCCTCTAAGGGAGAATATCAAGACGAAGGTGGCCCAGCAATTCTAGGTTTTTTCGAAGAAGCTATTTCATCGGAATGGAGTCATCATTACAGAGTAGTTCCCGATGAAATTGAAGCCATTTCTAATGTATTGATAGAGATGGTAGACCAATTAGGGTGCAGCGTGATAGTCACAACTGGTGGAACTGGCCCTGCTGCTAGAGATATTACTCCAGAAGCAACTGAAATGGTATGTGACCGGATTCTACCAGGCTTTGGAGAACAGATGCGTGCCATATCTCTAGAATTTGTACCAACAGCGATACTATCGCGACAAATAGGTGGCACAAGAGGTCAATGTGTCATATTCAATTTGCCCGGAAGACCAAAGGCAATTAGAGAAACGATTGATGAAATTTGGAAAGCAGTTCCTTATTGTGTAGATTTATTGAATGGACCATACATCGATATGAACGATGATGTATGCAATGCATTTCGTCCCAAAAATGCAAGAAGAAGGTGAAATTATGAATGGAAATATTTTGATAACTGGCGCTAAAATGGTCCTTCCAACAGGAATCGTAACAGGTGATTTGAGAATAACTAATGGAGAGATATCAGAGATTTCAACAGATGAAAGTCTGATGCCACTAGATGGGGAAATGGTTCATGATGCAGCAGGATTGTATCTACTTCCGGGTATCATTGACCCTCAAGTTCACTTCAGAGACCCAGGGCAGCCGGAGAAAGAAGACTTGCACACAGGTTCACGTGCCGCTGCTAGTGGCGGTGTAACTTCATTCTTGGATATGCCAAACAATGTCCCTAGCCAAACAACATTACAATCGATGTATGAGAAATTAGAAACAGCATCAAATCGTTGTGTAACTAACTATGGATTTTTTATTGGAGCTACTGAATCGAATGTTGAAGAATTGCAAAAGGCAGTAGGAACTCCTGAGGCTCCGATTGCAATCCCTGGTATATGTGGAATCAAGATATTCATGGGTTCATCAACTGGTGACCTATTGGTAAATGAGTCAAATGCTCTGAAGACTATTTTCGATAATACAGCAGGTTTGATAGCAGTTCATGCAGAAGATGAGACTAGAATGATCGAGAGAGAAAAGATGATTCAAGGGCGCACTGATATGGCTGCGCATGCTGAATGGAGAGACGAAGAAACAGCCTTAATCGCAACGAAGAGAGCAGTAGGATATGCTCAAGATAGTGGTCATAGATTACATATTCTGCACTTGACTTCTGGAATTGAAGCTGAATGGTTAAACGGTTTGACTTCACTAACTGGTGAAGAGGGTAAACCACATATTACTACAGAAGTGCTACCTCAGCATTTGACATTTGATGAAACAGATGTTGAAGTTCTTGGAACTCGATTGAAGATGAATCCGCCTATCCGATATCAAAAGGATAAGGAGATTCTATGGAAGAGGTTGCATGACGGCACTGTAAATTGCATCGCTACAGATCACGCCCCTCACACCCTTGAAAACAAGGCGAAAGGCTTCCCTCACGCTCATAGTGGAATGCCGGGAGTTGAGACTTCACTTCCTGTAATGCTAACGCATGCAACAAAGGGCGAGTGTACAATAGAGCAAGTTGTTCAGTGGATGTCAAGTAACGTTGCAGAATGTTATGGGATGATTGGTAAAGGAAAACTTGAGAAAGGGTACGATGGAGACATTGTTCTTGTTGATATGGATAAAGAACAACTTGTTGAAGATAAGAATTCATGGTCTACTGTTGGATGGAATCCATTCGCTGGAAAAACGCTAGTGGGATGGCCGGTTCTAACAGTAGTTGCAGGTATTCCTGTGTTTGAAAGAAACGACTCTACTGGACCAAAAGGAAGGTGCATTGTTGAACCGGGTCAAACAGGAAGTCCGTTGGTAATGACTCCATGGAATTAAATATCAATATAAAATAGAAAAAAATTCCGCTAAGTTTTTTACTAGAAGATGTTTCTTCGAAGCGGGGAAACACAATGAGTGGACTAGAAGAAAAACTTGGACCTGGGCATCAACAGATAATACTTGGCTTGCTAATATTCGCAGCAGGCGCACTATGGGGCATCATGTTAGCTAATGGAGAAGATACTGATTTGAAGGATCTTTTCGTTTCAGCAGTGATCATGTTATCTGGTGCAATGATAACACTGTTAGGTATATCATTTGGTACAGATAATGAAGAAGACAGAACCAATGATTTGCAAGATGCTATCGCTGAACTTACTGGAATGTTGAACACACTTCAGGCAAAGGTTACCGGTAGTGATGGCGAAGATGAATAATTACAAGTTGTAAAGCTTGGAATATTTTCTCTCGACATAGTCAAGGAATGGCCCAGGGCTTGGGGCTTTGCCTGTAGCAGACTCGATGAGTTCAGCAGGCGTCATTACTGAGCCTTGCTGATGTATCCTTTCTCGTAACCAGTCAAGCATACTGGACCAATTTCCAGAACCAATTATCTGATCGATATCCCCCAAATCATCAGACATCTTATCGAGTAATTGTGCAGCATATAGATTGCCTAAGGTATAGGTTGGGAAATAACCAAATGCACCCATAGACCAATGGATATCTTGTAAGCATCCCATTGAATCATCTGGAACTTCAATACCAAACCAGTCCATCATCATCTTATTCCATGTTGCAGGAATATCTGCAACTTGAAGACCTTCGTTGAAAATCATCTTCTCGATTTCATATCGAATCATGATGTGGAGATTATATGTGACTTCATCCGCTTCAACTCTAATGAAATCTGGCTTCACTTCATTCGCAACTAAATCCAAAGTTTCGAAATCCCAATCTGGACAATCTGGGAACTGTTCTCTAAACCACGGCATAGCAATTTTCCAAAACTCTGCGGTTCGACCAATTTGGTTTTCCCAAAACCTACTTTGGGATTCATGAACCCCTAATGATACTGCCATACCTACAGGAGAATAGCTGTATTCTCGTGGTAGACCTTGCTCGTACAAACCATGCCCAGATTCATGCATTACTGCATAAAGACAGGAAAACGGATCTTTTTCATCGAATCTAGTAGTGAACCTCGTATCATCAGGCCACAAACCTGCACAAAATGGATGGGTTGAACGATCCATCCTTCCCGCTTCGAAATCAAAGCCCATTGCTTGACTAACACGATTGCAGAATTCTTCTTGTGCATCGATAGGGAAAGTCATCGATTCAGGTAATCGTGGAATCTCAACACCCGAATTCATGATTTTTGACAATAAAGGGACTAGTCTGTCCTTCAAGCCTGAAAATAATGGATCATAGTCGTCAACTTTCATACCGACTTCATACTCATCTAGAAGAACATCATATGGCGTGTGCTGGCAGCCCAGAAATTCAATTCGCTGATGAGTTAATTTGATCATGTTCTCGAGGTGAGGAGCAAACTGAGAAAAGTCACTTTCACTACGGGCTTTCTGCCATGCAATGAGGGCTTCACTACGTGCTTTGGTGAGTTCTGAAACAAACTCTGTAGGTAACTTCACTGCCTCATCATATTTCCTTCGCATTTCCCTTACGTTGGCTGTAAAAAAGGCGTCATAATCTCCACCTTCTAATTTTGAAATTAATTCACCTAATTCAGGATCGATTAGCCTATTATGGCGTTGCCCGGCTAGCCAAGCAAGGATTTCTCCTCTTGCTTTAGCTCCTTTAGTAGGCATAATTGTCTCTTGGTCCCAGCCTAAATGTCCTTGAATCGCTTCAAATCTGTATAAGTCATTAACTCTAGACATGAATTCTTCCTTGTCGCCCATATACCTTCGAATAGTGATTCCACCTTCAAATTTTCAGCGCTTGCTGGGCACAATTTCAAGTCGTAGTCGCGCATCCGCTTAACATGGCCTCTCCCTTCCGCCGCAAATCGAAGGGTGGAAAAGCCAAAAAAAAGAAAGATGATGATTTGGAAATTGAGGAAGTCGTTTTAGCCGAAGTTCCTGAAGAAGAACCTGAAAATTCATCAGATGAAATAGACATAGAGGCGGCGTTGTTGGAATCTGCTAAACGGGTCACTCACACATGTATGGACATCAGAAGAGGAGAAAATGTACTGATTGTTTGTGACCCAACTACTGGAGAAATCGGACAAGCACTTCATCGCTTAGCAACCGAACGTTCGGATAGAGTTCTTCTAATTGTGATGCCAAAAAGTAGACATCATGGTGAAGAGCCACCCGCCCCGGTTGCTAATTTGATGCGTCAACAGCAAATTGTAATCGCTCCTACTCGATATTCACTAACTCACACTAGGGCAATTCGAACTGCTGTGAAAGAAGGAGCAAGGGTTGCTACAATGCCGGGAATGACGCCAGAGATGTTCATAAGTGGTGGAATGACTGCTGATTTTAATGAAATTAAAAAGAATCTTTCAGAATTATCCGGTACTTTGAGAAGAAAACGTTTGATTCATGTCAAGGATACAAATGGAACCGATATCGAATTCGAAGTTTCCTGGAGAGATTGGAAATTGGATGACAATGGGATTTGTAATAGACCCAGAATGATTACTAATTTACCAGCAGGTAAGGCATTTGTCTTACCACGGGAAGGGACAATGAATGGAACTATTGTCATCGATGGCACATGGGAATCCACAATGCTAGAGGAACCTCTGGAGTTAGTTGTAGAAAATGGAATTGTAATCGACATCAAAGGCGATTCTACCGCATCTCACATCCGACAACAGTTTGGAGAAGCCGCTTCTAGATTAAGATCAAAGGACAGAGAACTGGTTTGGACTGTTGCAGAATTTGGATTTGGAATGAACCCTAATGCAGAAATGATTGGTCATGTGCTTGAAGATGAGAAACAGTTGGGTACATGCTATTTCTCGATTGGAGATAACACAAGTTTAGGAGGAAATGCTGCTGTTGTAATTCATATCCCAGGAGTAATTACCAAACCATCTGTTTGGCTTGACGATACACAAATCCTCGATGATGGAGTATTTGTTGGGTAATCAACGATTCTGAGTACCACATACTGGACAGAAACGCCAATTGGGGTCAACTCCAATTCTACACCCTCTGCAGTGAAGACCTGAGCGAATTGTTGGTTGCATTGGTTGTTGTTGCTGCTGTTGTTGCCAAGCCTGCTGTTGCTGCTGTTGTTGTTGCCAAGCCTGCTGTTGCTGCTGTTGTTGTTGCCAAGCCTGTTGTTGCTGCTGTTGCTGCTGCCAAGCCTGCTGTTGTTGCCAGATCTGTTCTTGTTGTGTAGGTTGTTGGGTTTGAGGCTTCTGAATCCCGGCTCTGATAGGCTTTACCGGTTTAGGAAGTGCCATTTTTTCTATGACTTCAGGATTCGATTTTAATTCTTCAAGAGTTACTTCTCCATCACCATCAATATCTGCTTCAGAATGCAACTTCTCTGCTTCTTCAAGGTCGAGTCCAGTTGCATCAGCTACTTCTTGAACAGATAATCCACCACTGTGATCGGTGTCTGCTGCTGCAAATGCATCATCTAAGTTTGATTCGGGTTCCGGCTCCAATTCCTGCTCAGGCTCAGGAGCAGCCTCTAGTTCGGGCTCTGGTTCTGGAACCACCTCTGGTTCTGGTTCTGGATCTGGCTCTATCATTCCGAATGCGCCAGCAAAAGCGTCTGCTGTTTTTTCTGATTCCTTTCTGTCATCAACCTGAACTACAGGAGCTTCAACTTCAGGAAGTGGAACTGGATCGGGATTAGGTTCAGGTAACGGAGTTGAAGTCTGAGTTGGTAAAGGTACAGATACCGGCTCAATTACTACCTCTTCAGGCACTGCAATTTCCTCGGAGACTGCCTCTGTTTGCACTGGAGCGGGTGGCACATAGGCTGTTTCAACAGCACTTGCAACCGCATCCCCACTTGCCAGACTAGCGATTGGAGTTACATGTCCTGCTACATCAAAAGCCGCTTGAACTTCAGATGCTAGAGACAATAATGCATCCTTGTTAGCAGCAGGGTTTGACATCAATGATTCTACGCCTCGTAGGTACTTCGTCGCCTCCCCTTCTCCACCGGTTTGTTGTGCGATGGCAAATAGTTTCAGCAATCTCATAGGATCTGCGATTTCTTGAAGTCTTTGAGATTCAGCATCCGTGAATGTTCCTTCGCTCAATGCTAAAGCCAGTTCTTCAGGTAGAGACATTACGCCAAGATGTCCTGCCACCAAGAAATAAATCTCTCCTCCTTCACAATTCAATCTTTCACTAGCAAGTTCAAAATCAAAATCTCCTGGTTTGAGAACGAGGTCTGAAAGAAGAGAGAAAAACTTCTCAAATGCTGCTTCGCGAGGCATTTCCATCATTTGGTGGAGGCTATCTGAGGATTCAAAAACCCCGAAATATGCAGCAGCCTCATCGACCTCGATGCCTTCAGGCATGGAGACATCTGCAACATCACCTATCATGATTAATCTCTCCCTTTCTAATCCCAACGGTCTGCACTTATTGAGTCTGATGCCTAGTAATTCCCTATTGTTTTGACAAATCTATTATCGCTCTGGATTGAGGCGCTGACCAACCAGTTGTTTGTAACTGCATCAAAATTGAACGTTCGTCAGTTCCATCTTTCAAAGCATCCTTGGTCCAATTAACCGCAGCAAGACGGTCTCCTAATTCTTCTTGTGAGAATAAATCCGGATCGATTACTAACTTAGGTTTGCGAACTTTATCTCCAATTGGCTTACGTTTTGCAACCTTCTTGCCTTTCGCTGGACCTCTTGCTGGACCTCTTGGATCAATAGATGGTTGTTGGCCCCTGCTAGGACCGCCTGGAGGGCCTCGACTTGGGCCTGCTCCACCAGGTGGGCCTCGACTTGGACCTGCTCCACCCGGTGGGCCTCGGCTTGGACCTGCTCCGCCTGGAGGACCTCGGCTTGGACCTGCTCCGCCTGGAGGGCCTCGGCTTGGACCTGCTCCGCCTAATGGAGTACGTGATTGATTCCTACCTAATACACTAGACATGAAATCGTCATCATCGTCATCGTCATCTTCATCCCAGTCATCATCATCATCTAGATCGATATTATTGCCGCCGAATCTTCGAATTATTACCACGACTAGAATGACAACCAAAAGTCCACCAATTCCTGAAATTGCTAAGAATAGATTTGCATTCATCCCTAGGATTAATTCTCCTTCATCGTCGGTAGATTGAGGTTCTTCGATTTTACATCCTCTTGGAGTAACATCTGCACCTGCTTCTGTATTCATACAGGCGTCTATGTCATCAAATACGCCATCACCATCTGAATCGGATTGGTAATCTGCACATCCAAAATTGATTCTAGCTTGTGCAGTTCTATCCCCTGCAGCACTGGTGTTCAGACATTGGTCTGCATCAACTCCATTTGGGTTGTCTCCCCAACTATCCAAGTCTTTGTCTTCCCATTGAGTACTTTCCAGTGGGAATTTGTCATCACCTAGGTAGTCATGGTATCCATCGCCATCAGTATCTAAACATCCGAACCGAGATTTCATTGTGGAATTGCCCCAAACTTCTGGACAATCATCAGATTCGTTTGCTCCAGGAGCTTGCGAATCGCCATAGCCATCGCCATCCATATCTTCCCACTGAGTAGAATCTAGAGGGAATGCATCGCCTTCGTGAGTCTCTGTATCTGGATTGTAAGAATATGGACCCTTGTAACCATCGCCATCAATATCTTCAGCAAGTGCTGCTTCATCTAGACATCCATTTGAAAGAACTGGAATCCCAATTTCAGTTCCAGGACAATCATCCATCAAATCATTGACCCCGTCATTATCTGAATCCTTTTGAGCAAGGTTACATCCATTTTCATCAATTGTCAATTCAGGGTTTGAATCCGGACATGAATCGTACGGGTCAAATATTCCATCGCCATCTGAATCTATTTCCTTTTGGCTATCTGAACATCCAATGCCATCAACCGATTCACCAACAGGAGTACTAGGGCACGAATCTTCGGCGTTTGATACGAAATCCTGGTCGTCATCTTTCTGATATTCCGAACATCCAACGCTGTCAACATCTTGGCCTGCAACAGTATTGTTACAGTCATCTAATTCATCGGAAACCCCATCGTTGTCTGAATCTACTACGTCTCCGATGATCGGGCAACCTGTACCCATGGTTCCATTGATTACTCCGTAGTCGTAAGGGCACTTGTCGGGTTCGTTCCCTTGTTGGTTGTCTCCCCAACCATCTCCATCAGAATCTGCCACTTGGGTACTATCATCGGGGAAAGCGTCTGCTGAATCTTCTCTGCCGTCTCCGTCAGTATCAGTGCAGCCATAATATGCTACAACAGCCCCTAGAGTGTCCACAGATGAAGTGGAATTACCATAACTGTTAGGACAGTTATCAAGATACAGTCCTGCTCTGTTAGAAGCGTTCTCTAGTGCAGTCCAATTGTTTGGATAGCCGTCGTTATCAGTATCATTTGCAGCGGCAGGGTTGGTTGGGAATTTGTCAGGTAAAGTAGCGCCATCAGAGGAATTGTCTCCATAGCCATCACCATCAGAATCAGCCCATTGAGTCCCATCATTTGGCCACCAATCTGCACCGTCTTCTTCAGTCCATTCTCTAAAAGTCCCGAAATCGGATGGGTCGGAAGCACCATCGCCATCTGTGTCTACACAACCGAGACGATCTCTCCATGAGAATCCTTGAATCCACCAACATTTGTCTCCGGATTCTTGGTCGGATTCGTTATCTCCATATCCGTCATTATCGTCATCCTTCCATTGCTTGTTGTTGTATGGGAACAAATCCGGTGTTTGTGCAAGTTCTGATGTTTCAAGATCACTTTCACAACAATCTGGGCCGTGGTTGTCACCTATTCTATCACCATCGGAATCTAATGCTTGTTTCCAATTAGTAGGGAACCTGTCGCCATTTACGAAGGTCGGTGAGTTATCGGCCCAACCATCCTGGTCTAAATCATCGCATCCAAACAAAGCCCACCAAGACATTCCATCGTCATTAACGCAATCATCCGCTACATCTGACCAACCGTCTCCATCATAATCATCACATCCAAATCTGTCGATGTAAGAATTACCATTTTCTGAAGGACAAGCATCTGGAGCAGGGCCTAATGGATTATCGCCATACCCGTCTGAATCGGAGTCAGCCCATTGGTTACCAATATGGGGCTTAAGATCATGAGAATCTGGAATCAAGTCTCGATCTGTGTCAAGAATAAACCTCATTGAGTAAAAATCACCAGTATAAGTTTGTGAGTAAGCAAACATGAGCGTCCCATCTTCTTGCACATCTAGGGGCACCGGATTTTCTGTTGAGATGGCAGGGAATGAAGTTGATAATACTGGGTCATTACTTGATTGAACTAATCCTGTAGTCCAGACTAGATGATTATGTTCGTTTGTACTGGTTGCATGCCATCTTCCGGCATTGACTATTAGTTCAAAACTTGAATTAGTATCTGGGATGTCAACAGCCGTAAAATTCCAAGAACCTGCACCGTCTTCAATTAGTAATCCTTGAACTAAATTATTAGCATCGAATAGAATAACTTGCCCGGACATAGCCAGACTATGCCCATTAGTTACTCCCAATAGCCAAGTATCACTTACTACAGTCCAGTTCCCACCGGTTATTGGACGTTCTAGGACAACTAAATGGTCAGAATCTATCAACGAAATTACGATTTTATCATCTAACAATTCTATTTCGAATTGTGAAGTTGTATTCGCACCAATTATGTCTGTGGCATTGGAAGTACCGTTGTCATATTCTACTAATTGTAACATTGTTGAATTATTCGAAACTGCAACTTGTACGAACATCAGAACATCGTCATCGGATATTATGGATTCAAAATCATCTCCAATTGTTGTGTTGAGAATTGAAGTCTCGTTCCATGAACCATCTAAGGTTGCCATTCGAACCATGTAGTCGTCATCGTCAACATACACCATATGAGGTCGATCTTCAGAATCGAGATGTATTCCGATTGGATAAGCTAAGTCGATTGAACTTCTGACTGTGGTTGTAGTGAATCCTGTGGGAGATTCTTCAGTATAGAAAATTGAAGAGAATCCAGAGGAGAAATGGCCAAATCTCTGATAACCATTTGAGTCAACTGTAGAATCCATTTGCTCACCTAGCCCATTACCTGAACCCAAAGCGAATTCTATTGCCGTGTTTCCGGTGAGAGAAAGAGACATTATTTCGCCTGATGAATGGAATAAAATTGTCGGGTTACCTGCATTTGAAATCCCAATATTTGCCTGATGTGCAGTAGTTAATTCGCGAGTTAGCCAACGCCCAGATGGAGTTCCATCAATCGTGTTCTCCATCAAAAGTAAACTAGAGTCATTCAGCATAGCCATTATCAAAGGTGTGCCTCTCAATGGTGTATGCATCTCAATTCCTACGACTGGTTGATCAAAATCAAAGTCGATGTACTCCCAGTCCCTTTCGGACATTATTGTCAATACGGGGCCAAAACTTTCTCCTCGGTTTAAGTCTCTTGAAGAGTAAATTAACTCGCCCATGCCATCTCCATTTACATCTATTCCAGTAAGAAGATTCAATCCTACATTCTGCCCTGCAGTTCCTTGAGCAAATATTTGAGTCTCTGTTCTAGGACCGTTTTGTGAACCGAGGTAAAGGTGTACTTTACCAGCCTTTGATGAGGATGGAGCCATAATTAGGAAATCAGAATATCCATCCTCGTTAATGTCCCCTGCTGGTGAGATTGTTTGTCCCAAAAGAGCATTTGCAAAACTACCTTTGTCGGACCAGGTATGTTTGACAGGTCCTGAACTTGAACCAGACCACATGAAGACTTTCCCCGAGTGATAAGGAGTTGTACTAGCAAATAATTCACTGACCAAAATATCATCGAAACCATCTCCGTCCACGTCTCCAACAAAGGACATTTCAACACCATATAACCTCCCTGTGTCTAAAGGAGAAAAGGTGCTTACTGCAGTTGTATTAATACCGCTAGAATTACCCATGAAAAATTCAATTGAAGAATAACCAGTAGGGCTATCGATTGAATCTGTGTTTGAAATTGCCATATCCATGAATCCATCACCGTTTATGTCCCCATTACCGATAACTTGACGTCCAAACATAGTACCTGAACCCGTTTGAGTAATGTTAGCATGATGAACCATTGATGTGTTATTTCCTTTCAATATCATAACTAAACCATTTTGTGCAAGGTTAGCTACTGAATTTTCGAGAATCATCTTGTCAGCAACGACGGCTAAATCAGTACATCCATCTGATTCTACATCTCCTAGTGAGGTCAATGACCATCCAAGGTTATCATCATCACTTCCATTCATTTCCCACCAGGTAGATGTAGAGATTCCTGTAGCAGAACCTAACCTTATCGAAACGTGTCCAGAATTGTTCACACCCAGACCTGGTTCGCTCGAAGCGATGTCATCGAAACCATCGCAATTGAAATCTCCAATTGCGATTCCAAACCCAAGCATTGAGTCGCTAAAGGATCCAACAAGGATTCGGTCAGCTAACGCTCCGGGGCCATCTGATGACCCATAATGAATTGAGATTGTTCCATTGCCGTCAGGGTCTGTGTACACAATATCGTCCTTACCATCACCGTTCAAATCTCCTGCAAGAAGTTCACCTTCTACTGAATCATCATCATAGTTAATGACCCAATTTGGCACAGGGTCGATTCTACCAGTATCTTTTCCTGCAAGACTTCGTAACAAGGAAAGAGTATTATTTCCTAGTCCATCTGATTTTGAGTAAGTTATCTGTTCGACATCATTGCTGTCTAAATCCATACCAATGGCAGATGAAACTGTGTTTCCTCTAGCAAGAATTTGTCTAACTTCCATGGTATCATTGAACTTGACTAAACGAACTTCTCCTTCAGCAGAATTAGTATAAACTACGTGAATTATATCTTGTGAATCAATGGACACTTCGATATCATCACCAACTGGTCCATCATCCAAAATTGTATGATTCCAAAATGCTTTGTTAAACCATAGGTGATGCAATGCCTGGTCGATATCCTGGAATATTATGTGGCTCTTGAATTCAGAGTCAAATGAAATCTTGAGGCCGCTGTTGAATACATCTTCAGCGATTGTACGTAAGTGCCAAGTCTTCTCGAGGTACACTGAATTCTCTACAGCTAAACGTGCTAAACGTAAATCATCTCCGATATTGTAAACCACCTGTATTCGATTGTTAGCCCCGATAGCAACCGCACACTCATCAGCAGTCGCACCATTGCTTAACGTCTCCACGAGTAGTGTATCCATTGTACCGTTCAGATGTATTGTATGAAGATTGACATCTGATGAATTTAGTGAACAAGCATAACCTATGCCAATATCGGTTACGATCAAATCCATTGGCTTACTTGACAAATCACCATGGGAATCTGTGTTCCAATAATCTAAGATTGATTCGCCACGGACTGTCCAGTTTTTGCCATCTTCGGCGATTAAATCACCTTCAAGGTCGTGTCCAGAGCCACTAGAAAAGCCTACTGAGTTAGATTTTTCTGAATCCCCATCCAATGATTCTCCGACAGGGAAAACGAATAGTGGGGAAATAATTTGGATGATGAAAATGGCGGAAATTGCTAGTGGAAGACCCTTGCTTCGCCATGACATATCACCCATCACGTCCCACACCCTACATTACTATTGCCAACAAATGATTACGGCCCCCTTAAGGGGGCCGGTTAAATCCAATCGAATCGAACCGCTTGAATCGGTGAATAATATGGCCCTAATATGGCGGACATGGTGCTGGTGGTTGCGAATGGCGAATGGGGCGACTCGAGATTGGTTGAAACTATGATTGAGACATCTACATTCAAGATTGCGTTGGATGGAGCAGCAGACCGATTTAACACATGGGACGTTGTCGTAGGAGACATGGATTCAATATCTAATCCTGAGCAATATGAAACCGATCCTAACCAAGATAATTCAGACCTAGCTAAAGCCCTAGAAATGTACGATGTTGATGCGGTTGTTGGAATCGCAGGAGGAAGACTTGATCATCAAATTGCAGCATATACCTCCCTCTTCGAAACCAACTCAGATGCAATTCTATATTTTGATGGATGGAGAGCATGTAGAGTTCATTCTAGCGGATTAGAAATCGATTTGCCAATAGGATCAATTTGCTCTTTGATGCCGTTTGGAAATGTCAAGAATGTATCCATTTCTGGAGTAGATTTCGTTCTTGAAAATGAGAATCTTTCTACAGGAACAAGAGGGATTGGGAATAAGGTAACTGAGCAGATTGTAAAAATCTCACATGAAGGAGGAGACCTTCTCTTCATTTGGGAGGCAAATGAGCTCTGATGAAGTGAGAATAATCTTCATCACCTTTCCAAAGGTTAGCACGTTCATCTACCCTTGATGCCTCGACTGTGGATTCAAATCCGCCCCAGTCCTCAATTAATTTCAATTTCCATGCAGCACGTGCTGAATGTCCAGGCAGTAATGTTCTCCACATTCTTGGAATCCGACCTGGTGTTATCAAGTTGACTTGGTCAACAATAGCCGTTGTACAAGTCTTACCAAATGTGTGATACCATTCTGGTTTTTCTGCAAGTGAATTTAGCCTGTCACAAAGGGCATTGAATAGAGCCTTATCCTTACCAGGAGGTGTTTGTACCCTGAATAAGTGCACTTTGTGTTTTCGAGCATTAGTCCTAAGATGCAAAGCATCCTTTTCTGTAGCCACTAGAAGATACAACTCATATGCTCTCCATAGGCCATTCCAAGGATGGTACCTCTCTCCAACCTCTCTACGGGTTTCAAATGAGAAAGTAATGAATTGCCCGTCACCGAATTCAAAGGTCAACATCGTATGTGCAAGACCCTTTATTTTGTGGAAATGATCGATTACAAACCATACATCGGTGATATCGTCAATATCGACTTTCGTGTTAATCCATTTCGAATCATGTTCTCTCTTGTTAGCCCAAGTGAAATCTCTGACGTTCTTCAGACTAACTTTCGAACCTTTGTAAGATGCAGTTCCATGATGAGCACAGTCAGCAACCCACTCTTTGTCTAATCCCGGTTCCAATGCTTTGAGACGAGTGTAACGCTTCCACATTACATTGATGAATATGAAAATTAGACCTGTGGCACTGAATATCATTACCCAAAATGCCACATCACGTAGCATTTCACCACCTCTTCCACATCAAAGAGCCACGGTCCCACCAGTCTACTTCACCATCATCATGACGGCGCCATAGCATATTGTTTTCATCGACGTGGGTTGGTAGGCCTTCAGCATCAGGCTCTCCAATTTGGTTGAGCATGTTTCCACCCAGCTCGTCGTCTTCAGGACCCTTCATCATCAGAACAAATACTGCAATTCCCAATACTAACGATAGGACTGCAATTCCATAAATTCCAACTGAGGAAGTTTCAGTTTCATCACCACGTGATAATACTGGAGCGTCGTTATCTTCAACTTCTGAATCTGGAGATGGCATTCTGATTAGCATAGTTCCGCCAGTAGTACTAATCTCCTCGTCATTGGTTACTGTTAACAGAATCTTGTACACTCCTGAACCCCATTTTGAGCAATCTAAGGTGCTAGAGTTTGCTATTACTCCAATAGAAGGAGTGATTGTCCAATCTTTGGTGTATTCGAAATGATCTTCGCCAGTTGCCTGCATGTGAGATACAGTACAAGGAGTTCCTGCTAATTGTTCGTCCCCATCTATTTCAATCGTGAAATGTGGAGGAGGTTTGTTGACAATTACGAGTTCAAGAGTATCTGATGTTGTCTGCCCAAGACCATTCTGGTAAGTCTCGGTTACAACATATGTTCCTGCAGGCCAGTTACTACAATCCAAAACTGTATCTCCATCTAAGACTTTGAATGGAGTTCCAATAATTGAACGAGTGCCTACAAAATCCCATCTAGGCCCTGTTTCATCAATGAAGTTTCTAGTAATTTCACATGTATCACCGGTTTGCATTATATCTGAACCAGACAGTACTAAGTCAGCAAAAGGTACTGCTAAGGCTGGACTTAAGTCAAAGACTCCAATGTTTATCGATTTGAGTAATCTACCATCTGCATCGCTAATCTCCAAAACTAGCCGATGCTCGCCTACTGCCCATGAGTCGTATGTTAGAGAAGCATTTTCTTGTTCATCGAATGACATCAAAACCTCTTCTTGTACAGTAAATCCTGAATGCTCGCCGATTAAAGTGAGAGTTAAATCAATCCATTGCTGGGTTGAATTGAGTACTACTACTACTCTAATCGCATCCATCATTCCATCTTGGTTGCTATCTAAACTATCATTTCTAAGCGCAACCAGATTCAAACCAGCTGCGATGAAGGGATCTGATTCTTCCTCTTCAGCAACTACTTGCCCTGTGAAACAAAGTGAGAACATCAGAGCAATCAAAAACCACTCACGCATTTTTTCCACCTCCTTCATTAGACTGGAGTCCTTTTTCCAAGGACGATACTGAACGAGTTGAGCGAACTATCATTGCCAGTCCCGATGAAATTAGCATTACAGTTCCTAGAATCATATAGGATAGCCAACTCGATGCTGGCTCTTCGCCCATTACTGATACTGCGGAATTCCAACCACCGTATTCGTCGGACCACCCGTCTCCATCTTCATCTGGGCAGCCTTGAATATCTCTTGTTGAGGTTCCTGGAACATCGGGACAATCATCTCTTCTCGAACCCATTCCAACATCACCAAAGCCATCTTCATCAGTATCTTCCCACTGAAGCCTATCTGTCGGGAAAGCATCGGCTTCACCCCATGGAGATGCTAGCCAATTCTGCGAAGGGTCTGACCATCCGTCTCCGTCGGAATCTCTACATCCTAATCTGTCGAAGAATGATTGACCACGTTCATTTGGACATGCATCTCCTTCATGGCCATCTGAATTATCTCCGAAACCATCACCATCTTCATCGCGCCACTGTGATGGCTCGTGTAGGAATTTATCTCCTTGGTCGGACCATCCATCACCATCTGTATCTTGGCAACCCCAGCGGTCACCACCTTGTGTTGGGCCAAGGGATGTTCCTGGAACATTTGGACAGACATCAGCTGTGGTTCCACGCGGATTATCTCCACGGCCATCACCATCGCTATCATGCCATTGAGTTTCATCTGAAGGCCAAGCATCTGCAAGCCCACCTGGACTTGCTAACCAATGAGTAGTAGGATTGGACCAACCGTCGCCATCGGTATCTGGGCAACCCCATCTATCCATGGCGGAATTTCCTTCAGTAGCGATGCAGCCATCACCTCTCCAAGCTTCTCTCCAAGTATCTCCATCAAAATATTCGAGATTATCTCCGTACCCATCATCATCGGTATCATGCCACTGACTTTCGTCTGTAGGGAAAGCATCAGCAAAACCATCAGGGTGTGAAATCCACCAATCATCAGGATTAGAATAACCATCCATGTCGATGTCAAGACATCCAAACCGATCTGCCCAACTTATCCATCCACTCTCAACCTCTTCGACAGTGCTCAACGGACAGACATCTCCTTCGAAACCAGTAATATCATCGCCATACCCATCACCATCAGTGTCACGATATTGGCTTGGGATTAGTGGGAAGTCGTCAACTTGAGTGGCTCCATATGATTGATTGTCGCCCCAACCATCATCATCAGAATCGAGCCATTGCGAAGGGTTATCGGGGAAATCATCCACTTGAGTGGCCCCCTCGCTTTGGTTATCCCCCCAGCCATCATTATCTCTATCTGACCATTGTGAAGGATTCGCAGGGAATGCGTCTGCACCATTACCTGCAGTCCAATTTGCGTCCGGGTCAGACCAACCGTCGAAATCTGCATCAGGGCAACCGAATCGATCTTCCATAGAATATCCAGTTACGAAAGGACAAGCATCTGGTTCCGTTGCATTATCATACCAAATTCCAATTGACCAATTCATTCGAGTTTCGTTCCACGAAGCATCTGCCCAATTATCTCCAAATCCATCTTCGTCGGTGTCATTCCACTGGCTTGGAATAAATGGGAATGCATCACCTGAGCCATTTGGATGAGCAAACCATGGTTCGACTCCATCCAAGCCACCAGGGTCTGCATCAGACCAACTGTCGCCATCTGAATCAAGGCAACCGAATCTGTCTGCAGAAGAATATCCTCGGCGATAAGGGCAGTGGTCAGGTTCGAAACCATTGATGTTATCTCCAAAACCATCATTATCAGAATCAACCCATTGGCTTGGCTCGGTTGCGAACGCATCAGCTCCATTGTTAGGGCCCCATCCTTCATCAGGGTCTGACCAACCATCTGAATCGGTATCAGTGCAACCTTGGCGGTCATTGGTTGAAGTTCCAGACACCAAATCACAGTCATCTTCGTTATCGATGAAACCGTCTTCATCACTGTCTCTGCTATCTTGATTCAATGATGGCGTTAATGTGTAATCAACACCATCGTTACACCAACTATCCTTACCTTTGATTTTGACATGAACCCAACCGGCTGTTGGCATTGTAGTCGACAAAGTAGTAGATGATCCTGCATCACTCATCGACTGACTAGCAATCTGTGAACCTGCAGAATCATGTAGGGAGAAATCTGCTTCCCACCCGTCATCTACACACCACCATGCTCCGTTATTCATTGAACCTGAAAAGCCGACTTGGACGATGTCTCCTTTGAAAGCGTAAATTTTCCACCAATCGATTTCATCATTCGGAGAACAGCCATCATCATAGCAAACATAACCGTTAGTAGAGACGCCATTTGTTAGAGGAGTAGCGTTTGTAATGTCATCATCTGCAGAAACGGGGGGTAAAACTGCTAACATGGACACTGCGAGGAATAGGGCCACCCACTGCCTCGCGCGCATGCCCATGCATGCGAGGGTTTGGTTTTCAAGACAGCGCCGTCAAATCAGATATCGGTGGCAATCCATTCAGGGCCGTGGACTGCATCATCTTCAATGATTACAATTGGTTCTGGAATATCACTAACAACTTCTATCCTGACGAATTTGATGTATCTCTGCTCTTCATTTTCTTCAAACGGATGAAGGCCGATATTCTGCTGATATGCGATTCCAATCCAATCTGCATTTGGACTGTGAACCGTTTCAAAGAAATCGTGTAGTGCGTGCACATCGCCATTTGCTTCTTCGTAAGCATTAACGATGTGTAACGGAGTAGGATCGGCTATTGCCCACTGGAATTCATCACCAGAATGAGGTTCGTACATTGCACCGACTTGTAGGTACCATTCATCCCCCTCTGTATATCCATTATCACCATATTCAAGTCCGTACCAAGAAACTGAAACCACATTGTTATCACTTATCGAAACAAATGGATACATCGTAATTCCACCTGATTCGCCCCAATCAGGAGCAATGCTCCAACTTTCTTCCCATGTTTCACCATGGTCATATGAAATTGCCATCATCATGTCCCATGCACCTAAATCGCCTTCTGGACAATCTGCCCAAACTACTGCTACTGTACCTGCTTCGTTGTTATTCACTACCGGATATCCTTCTGGACAATTGCCATTTCTTGGACCTAAATCCTTTGGTATCTGCCATGAACCATCTGAAGGACCCGGCCCAGTTCCTCTACCGTAGTCATTACTAATTCTAATCTGAACTGTTCCCGAACCAGAGTCTGCATCCTCTTGAGCAACGTAGACATATGGTCCTTCTTTTTCTGAAGAAATTGTCGACCAACCTCCAGGCATAGCATAACACTGGGAGAAGGTGTTTCCTCCATCTTCAGAATGATAATACCAATATCGGCCGGTATCTCCTGTACATTCAGGTGGAGAAACGCCCGAGTTTCCAAGATAGTGAATAATTCCTTCACCCTGAGCAGCAACCCATGGCCTGTCATCTGCAGCCATAGTGTTCATTCTTTGGCAAACCGAACCCATCTCATATGAATCTCCACCTTCGGTGAATCTGTGCCACCAATTATCCTCGAGAGTTGTGTCAAGATAATAGACAATATCTTGGTTATCCACAGCGATGTCGCCTTCATCACCTAGGCATTCAGATGCTCCTCCTGTCAGTGACCCGATTGCGGAATTCACCAGATTCCCAGGCGTTGGCTCGAATTGGTCAGCATGGTCCCAAGTAGTTCCATTATCTGTTGAAATCCAGAACCAAGATGCCCAGTAGTCCCAAGAAGTCATAGCTCCGTCTTCACATGCGTACCAAGTATCGGTTGGTCCACCTAAAATCGGGCCAAATGGAGTTCCTTCGCCGCCCCATCTCAAGTCTTTGTGAGCAGTGATTTGCATGTTGCCCATTGAATCGATTGAAAGTGCTGGCTCGTAACCAACTCCGTAGCCAGCGTAATCTTCATCTTGGCCATTTGCCATGTCGATACACTCTTCATGACGAGGCATGTAAATTGGCTCACCATATGTCAGCTCTATAGGATCCCCCGGAGATAATGGCTTACTGGCAACATATTCTGCCGAGTTATTTGTTTGAATCTCACCAATACTGCTTGCAAGAATAAGGAATGCTACAGAAACTGCAAAGGTTACTCCTAGCATCCCATTAAGCACTCGAGATTCATCTTCTTCGAATAATTCTGCATCATGGATTTCGCCTTCGGGCAACTGATTGCTCAAACCGCTGCCTGTCATGATTTGCACTCCAACCTATTTGTTATGACACCTTCGTGCATTAGCCCATTTTTTGAATGGCTCTTTCAAACACTGCGATGTAATCTGATGCGTTGTGTTCATAGGTATATTTCGAGAGTACACGGTCCCGACCTAATCGTGCTTTTTCTCCGGTTTCATCACTGGATAACATCTCATTAACACACCTTGCTAAATCGGAAGGATCTCCTCTTTTGAATAAGCCCCCAACTGTAGAATCAACCATCTCTGTTAACGGTTCTTGGTCGACTGTTGCAACAGGAGTTCCGCTAGCTAGTGACTCTAGAGGAATAAGGCCCTGGCCCTCATAATATGAGGGATAGACCACGAGGTCTGCTGAGCGGAAATGTTGCGCTAATTCATCGAATGAAAGACTGCTTTGAATATGGATAGATTCTGAAACGCCTAGCTTTCGAGCATTCTTCTCAAGACTTGATTTCATGTGCCCGCGACCAACAATTACCAGTTTAGCACCTGGGTTTTCTGCAATAATCTCAGGCATAGCCCTCAGTAAAGTCATGTATCCTTTACGGGCCACTAAACGACCTACTGCGAGCAACATTGGAGTTTTGGTTTTAGATGAATACGACAATGCTTCTTCGTCACCACAGCCGTATTGTGTTCGAATTCGCTCGTGCTCTAATTGTTCTGCTTCAGCATCGGTATTTGGAGGGCGGAACACCTTGTGGTCACACCCCCATAGGATCACTTCACAATCGAAATTTTCGTCTGGACGATACCACTGCTTGAATTCCT
>Ga0208277_1000331_pt1 | contig 28332 bp, 19 predicted proteins | sample ETNtaG_5_FD_185782 | JGI IMG/M metagenome (GOLD analysis project Ga0208277, IMG submission 185782) | Marine microbial and viral communities from oxygen minimum zone, Eastern Pacific Ocean - ETNP201406SV205 (SPAdes) (version 2) | ecosystem: Environmental > Aquatic > Marine > Oceanic ...
AAACACTACGAAACACAGTCTACAGCTCCCCGAGAATTTTTTTCTCTTCCGAGATTTCACAGGACTCAACACTCCAGTTTAATTACTCAATGGCTAGACATAATCATGGCCAAGAATGGCGTCCTTATGATGAATATAGGGACCCTGTTCAGGAACACTAATCTATTTTTTCAAGTGTCATTCAGGAACCTTTGTCCAATCAATGTACCATTTTGTTGATATGTGGAATCGTGTTGCGAGTAGCATGAATACGAAGAAGTACACTGCATTTATCGTTCTCACGATGATGCTCAACGCAGGATGTCTGTCTGCAATCGATGATGTAGTCGATGGTGCGCTAGATGATACATTCGAGTACGTAGATGGAGAATACCCAATGCTAATGCTCTCGGAGAGATATAGGGGAGAACCGGGCTTGCAGAACTACGATCAGTGCATCGATCTTCTGGAGGATCTAAGAAATGCAGCATACGATGAGATGCTGGTGAACCTCGACCAACAGGCATACTGGCACTGGTCTGATGGGCCAATGTGGGCTTTCAGAGATGATGTTGCTATGGCCGATGGCGCAGTTGCTGAATCATCTGGCACCTCTGCTAGCGGATCTTCGGACTTTGGCGGCCAAAGCCGAGAGGGTGAATTCTCTGGAACGAACAACCAAGAGGCGGGCGTCGATGAGGCGGACTTCTTGAAGACTGATGGATACAACATATACATGCTTAATGGAGATAAGCTTGTTATCATGGGCGTTCCAGAATTCGGGGAGATAACACTGGAGTCCAACATCACACTCGAGGGCAGTCCCTTGCAGATGATGCTTGAGGGAGACAGACTCGTAATTGCTTCGATGATATATACATGGAGTCTTCCAACTAATCACCCTCTACGTGACCTGGTAATTGACGAGGTTCCATGGGGCCTGCAAGCTAGTGCAAACAGCTTAGTGAAGTACACGGTGGTGGATATCTCAGACAAGACCTCGCCAACTGTGGACAGGGAATTGTACTTGGAAGGAAACTATCACACATCCAGATTAGTCGATGGGACGGTTAGATCAGTAACTCATCTTTGGTCCAACCTCAATGGGATAAGGAACTGGGTTGAACTACCAGATAACTATTGGTCTGAGGATGGAGAAACCAAGATGCAGATTTGGAATCAGAGCGTCATCGAGACCATTCACTACAATAATGAAATAATCTCAACCCTGACACTGGAAGACTTCGCCCCACAGATGTATGAGTCGATGGAATCTGGGATGTTCGTTTATCCGGTTAGCACACAGGAATGCTCAGAATTCTCAGCAAGCGAGGGGAGTGCTGGAAGGGGATTCACTAGCATCATGACACTCGATCTCTTCGGCGATGACGTGGAAATGGAGGTTGACCATATTACCTCCTCGTGGGCGCACGTTTACTCGTCTCAGGACATGCTCGTCCTCGCGGAGCCAGCCAACGATTGGTGGTGGTTCTGGAGGAACACAGATTGGGATGATGCTACCAATATACACTCATTCGACATAAGCGAACCGGGGTCAACTCAATACATTGGCTCAGGGAGGGTCAATGGAACCGTTCAGGACCAATTCTCAATTTCAGAATTCGAGGGCTCGATCAGAATCGCTTCAACCTCCGATGCATGGGCAAGATGGTGGTTAATGGAAGAGGTCGATGATAATGGAGAACCAGTTTGGAACGGTCCCAAAAATCAGGTCTCAGTCCTACAGCCCGACGAAGCGGGAAATCTCGAGGAAGTAGGATTCATCGGAGATATTGCAGAGGGAGAGAGGATTTGGAGCTCTAGATTTGTAGGGGATAGGGGGTACTTGGTAACATTCGAGAACATAGACCCACTATGGGTAATCGATCTTTCAGATCCCACCGATCCCATTATCCTTGGAGAGTTGGAAGTTCCGGGAGTCTCCACATACATCCATCCAGTGAATGAGAATACACTACTCACCATCGGAATCGGGCCGGGTGAAGACGGGCTGGGATTGGATTGGTCATCTACGCAGATATCTCTCTTTGATGTCAGCGATCCGAACAACCCAACATTAGCTGACTCACTGCCAATCTCGCCGGTGCAAGCCGATGAAGACTGTGAGGATGTCAGAGCATGCGGTTGGTCATGGTCGTGGTCGGAAGCCACATTCGAGCACAAGGCTTTCACTTACTGGGCACCTGATGACATACTGGCTGTTCCTCTCTCCACCTACAGATACATTTACGATCAGACGGATGGATACGGCGGCTACGAATATGTTTCAATGCTAAAACTAGTGAATGTCGATATAGACAATTTGAGCCTATCCGAGCACGGAGAAGTTGACCACTCGTCATTCTACAACAACAATGACTCTGACACTTACTGGTGGTATTCATACTCAACAGACATCCGTCGTTCGATATTTATGGGAGACTACTTGTATGCCTTTTCGGCACTGGGAGTCACTATTCACAGTACATCTGACCTGAATCCAATTCAGGAATTGCACATCCCCGGACACGAATCTCCTAAGTATCACCAAGAGGAGGTAGAGTCCGAGGAGAATGAGTCCTCGGACGATGACGAAACGCATCCGTGCAATGATGCCGAAGCAGAGAATTGCCAGGACTAGGGAACGCTTTCGAACCTGAGTGCGCTTCCAACCGATCCTGGTCTGGCCAGTGATATTCCACGTAGGGATCCGCCAATCTCTCTCTTGTGGACTACTCTTCCATCTACAATGGTATAGATTGGCCAGCCTGTCAGTTCCTTGCCCGCGAAAGGTGTCCACCCAACTCTGGTCCATGTATCTGTGTCATGTACAGTTCTTCGGTTTTCCAAATCTACGAGAGCCAAATCGCCGTCATATCCCTCTATTAGCGATCCCTTGTTCTTGATGCCGTATACTCTCGCAGGACCAGCACACATCCAATTTACTACATCAGAGACGCTGCATTTACCATTCATGGCATGAGTCAACATCATTGGTAGTGAGGTTTCGACACCGGGCATTCCTGCTGGGGCGTTCGGATAACCCATTGATTTCGATTCTAATGTGTGTGGAGCATGATCAGTCACTACACAGTCAATCGTCCCGTCTTTGAGGCGTCTCCAGAGAGAATCCCGATCCTCGGTGTATCTAATTGGAGGATTCATCAGCGCTCGAACTCCGAGCTCTTCGACATCGTCTTGGTCGAAGGTGAGATGTTGCGTACAGACCTCGGTAGTAATCAAGTCACCCTTATTCAAAGATAGCCAATCTGCTTCAGCGCCGCTGGTGAGATGAACAATGTGCAGTCTGTGATCATGATCTTTAGCCAGTGCAGAAGCTCTCTTGGTGGCGATAAGAGCACACTCCACATCCCTACACTCTGCATGTGCTGCAATATCTTCCCGATGACTGAATTTAGGAATTCTGGATCGTAACCTATTTTCATCCTCTGCATGAGTAGCAATGACTCCTCCAGTATTCGCAAAGATATCCTCAAGATGCCTCTGCTCATGTACAAGCAAATCACCAGTACTACTGCCCATGAAAATCTTGATTCCACATACACCATCCATTCCCTCGACATTACGCATCTCCTGAACATTTGTAGCTGTGGCTCCAATGAAGAACCCATGATTAGTAACAGTTTTTTTTGCAGCCAGTTGAATCTTGAATTCTAACTCTGCACGACTAGTAGCATTGGGAATAGTATTGGGCATATCGAGAAAGGAAGTAATCCCCCCTGCAGCAGCCGCCCGACTACCACTTTCCAAATCCTCCTTCTCAGGGTTACCAGGATCTCTGAAATGTACATGAGGGTCAATTGCCCCTGGTATCAAGTAAAGGCCAGAGGCCTCAATCACCAACTCTCCAAGGTGCGGTTCCAACCCACCGTTAGGAGCAATACTTCTGATGATTCCAGCGGTGACTCTGAGGTCTCCCTCAACAATACCATCAGGGAGAACCATAATCGCATTCTGGATTAGAAGGTCCCCGCCCATGGTATCACTGACCCATGGCGGGGATTCTAGCTCATCACCATTGCCATAGTACGAAGTCAGAAATATGAGGTTGTGTTCATATATGCCCATTGCGCCGGAATGACAACGGGTTGGAGTAGTCAGGTTATCTCGTCGGGCTCATAACCCGGAGATCGGTGGTTCAAATCCACCACCCGTTACCAAAACTAAATCTAAACTGAAAGTGAAAAAACGTGACACTGAAAGTATATTACATCAAATAATCACTTTCAAATAGCAAATGCACCCCATCGTTTATTCATATACCTCCGTGTACCGGTAGAGTCTGTACAAGGTGAGGAAATGGACGAAAAGACAGCTAGCGAGAAAGTCGAAGAAGAGGAAGTAGTGATTGACGTGGACGAGCCACAAGCAACAATAGAAGATTTGCCCGGTGTAGGTCCAGCCACTGCTGAGAAGCTTAGGGATGCCGGATTTGACGATCTTCTTGCTATTGCTGTCATGAGCCCCTCTGAACTAGGCGAGCAAGCCGAACTAGGGGAGGCTGTATCCGCCAAGATCATTGCAGGTGCTAAGAAACTAGCCAATATTGGAGGATTCATTAGTGGTGTTGCATTACTAGACAAGCGAAGTAAGGTGATGAAGCTAACTTCCTCTACGAGTGCGTTAGATGAGCTACTCGGAGGAGGTTTCGAGACTCAGTCAATCGTCGAGGTATACGGTGAGTTCGGAAGCGGCAAAACCCAAGTTGGACACCAACTAGCTGTAAATTGCATACTGCCTACAGAGCAAGGAGGATTTGGCGGAGAGGTTTTCTATATCGATACGGAAGATACATTCAGGCCAGAAAGAATTACGCAAATGGCTGAGGGCATGGGATTAGATCCCTCTGAAGTTTTGGAGAGGATTCACGTCGCTCGAGCTTACAACTCAGCACATCAGATGCTTTTGGTCGATGAAATTCAGAGGATGGGCAGAAGCATCGATGTAAGACTGATAATTGTAGATTCTCTAACCAGCCACTTCAGAGCGGAATTCCTCGGCCGAGGAATGCTCGCTGCCAGGCAACAGAAGCTCAATAGACACCTAAAAGACCTCAAAAAGCTAGCTGATGTAAACAACGCTCTGGTCCTAGTCACTAACCAAGTACACTCCAAACCCGATGCAATGTGGGGTGATCCAACAAAGCCAATTGGTGGACATATTGTCGGCCACGCAAGCACATTCCGCCTGTACCTTAGGAAATCCAAGGGGGGCCGTCGAATTGCTCGCCTAGTTGACAGTCCTAACCTGCCAGATGGGGAGGCGGTCTTCAACGTGACAAGCGAGGGTCTGCGGGACTGATCACCCGCGGACCCCGTGTCCGACTAATCAAGCTCGGCCATTGCTACTCTGACTTCTTTGATTAGTGAGCTTAGGTGCTCCTCTCCAAATCCAAGCTCAATATCAGCGGCCGAGAATAGTTCTGGCAGAGTCTTCGTATTCCCTAGAGTCATACCATTTGAGTAATCTGAAAGGGCCTTACCTGGATCTTTTCTCTGTGTCCTCCATAATTGAAGGGCACCTAACTGGGCTATTCCATATTCTACATAATAGAATGGAACCCCAAAAAGATGACCTTGCTGCTGCCATGATGTATCTCTATGAATTTTGTAATCCCCCCAATCCATATTAGATCCGAATCTATCTCTGATGGCGTTCCAAGCGAACTTCCTCTCCTCTCTTGTGTGTTCTGGATTGGAATATATCCAATGTTGGAATGAGTCTATGGTTGCAATCCACGGGAGGAGGAAAATAACACCTTCAAGGTGCCCTAATCTCGCCCTATTGACCTCCTCAGGACCGTAGAATTCACCCCATTGCTCCTGAGTCATCAGTTCCATTGACATTGAAGCTACCTCAGCGAACTCTATCGGATAGCTCCTCTCTCCAATCAGCTCAAGATGTCCACAGTACATCGAATGGAATGCATGACCGGCTTCGTGAATCATTGTTTCTAAATCACCCTGTAGGCCAGCTGCATTCATGAATATGAATGGCACCCTGCTCTTCTGTAAGTAGTACTGGTACCCCCCGGGGGCCTTACCCTTTCTTGTATCCAGATCTAGAGTATCCATCTCCACTAGCATGTCGAACTTTTCGCCTAAATCGAGCGACATCTTATGGAATAATATCGACAGCTTGTCGACCATCTCCTTTACGTCAGAGAATGGTTTCAAAGGGGCCCTACCTTCCAGATCAGGCCCGACCCCCGTCTTCTCATTCACATCCCAAGGCCTTAGGCCCCCTAGGCCGAGAGACTCTTCCCTCCTTGAGTTTATTTCCCTCATTAGGGGTACGCACACAGACTCTATCGCATCATGGAATTCCAAACAATCCTCCTTTGTGTAGTCGAATCGTTCCATCGCGCGGAACATATAATCAGTATATGTGTCAAAACCTGCGTTTAATGCTATTTTATTCCTTATCGCAATCAATTCGTCAAAAATCTCCGACAGTCTCTCTTCGTCTTCAATTCTACGATCTGCAACTGCTTTCCATGCCCCCTCTCTGACCGCTCTGTCATTGGACTCAAGAAACGCCCTCATTTCGGGAATCGTATATTCTTCACCATTGTATTCTACGCTCATTGCACCATTTATTGCCTGCGCTTCTGTGACCAGTTTTGTCTGCTCAACACTCAATGGAATGTTTTCCTTCCTGAAGATTTCAATATCATTTTCCATAGATCTAATCATCAAATCATATCTTTCAGGCATGTCTTTTATTGCTACATGCCCCACAATTCTTCGATTGAGCGAGTCCGAGAACTCAGAAAGCTTCGGCCTTACGTTCTCGACGAAATCTAGGAAAGAACTCTTCTTTTCTTCACTCTCTGTATCACAGGTCATTCCTATGTAGAGTAATGCCCCCTTTTCTGAGATATGTTCGGATAGTTCAGAAGCATCTCTGATAATACCCTCGATACATTTGGAACAAGAAATCTTCCTGTTTAGAAGCTCCTCAGTGTAAGTCTCTATTTCTTTCCAGCTACCAGGGTCAAAGCCATCATTGACGTATGAACCAGTATTCTCTGTAACTCTTTCATTGGCCATATAATGCCCACCGGGCAGATGGATATTATTCTGACTATGTCTAAATTAGAAATCACTCATTGATGCGTGAAGTATGAAAGCTTGTTCTAACATATTGTCCTCAATGTGCATCTTCTCATCTGCATAGCCAATTTTTAACAGACCGTTTCTAGAAGGAAATGGCCTTGTAGAGAGCATCGAACCATTCAGTAGCTCGATCATTTTCTCTGCATTCTTTGAGTGTGTATTGTATTCCTCAACTGGGAGATTTGTATCTCCGATCGATTCTCCGACATCTAACTCGGGAAGACGAAGTAGCCATGCACTGGAATCCCCCTTCGTAACCCCGGATCTTTCAATGGCAGTACTAATTTGCCTAGTTCCAGAAATAATCCTCAGAAACTCTGCCCCCAAGTCCCTAGCAATCATGCTCCCCCGTTCCTCGTTCACTCTTGATTTGTGCCAAACAGACCACAGATGAACCTCGCTAGAAGCCACATCAAAGGAGATCATAATCCAACGATTATCCGGCCTAATTTCATTAATTTTTGAGATTAGAGTAGCAATATCATCTACTGGATATGAGAAACTAATGCCCCAGGCCGGAAACCATGGAACATAACTCATCAACACGCGAGACACTAGGAGTTCAATTGTCCTTTCTCTTCTCTATCCTGACCTTTCGACCTGCTTCTCTTACAATATTTTCAACTAATTTCTGACTCCAACCCCTTAAGTCAGACAGTCTTTCACGGTCCTTCTCTGTCAGCTCTGCAACATCTGAAACCATTCCTACACCGAGTAGATCGGACATTTCCCTGGCTCTTACCCTCCCAATCCCTTTGAGAGAAACTAGTCCCAAAATATCATTTTTACAACCATATCTAACTCTTCCACGAACCTCGCCAATGGACTCTATCAATGCCTCATGGGCATCCCTATTGATGGCTGCGAGATCATCATCTTCGATTACTATCCTCCTTGAGGCGTAAAGCAGCCATTCAGCTAACTCCACTCTGCTCCTCAGGTCACCGGGCTGGACACCCCATTCTCTCTCAATATTACTCATGGTCTCCTCATCCATCCACGATCGTAATACCAGAGCTCCTTTCATCCTCCTATCTTCGTCATGATCCACTGCACTGCAGAGCATTTCTCTCTCATGGATATTGAGTGATGATTGAACCTTGTCATAGTCCGACTTTCTCAGCCACAGGGGCAAAAAATCTGGAGTGCATGAAACTAGATGCAGCAGGCTCATGGGGGAGAACTGCAGAAAATCATCTTGTCCCGAGATTATGGACATGGCTTTCTCAAGCCCATCTCTCAGAATTCTTCCAGATAACGGATTCAGATATAGTCTAGAAACCCTAGATCCTAACTGGGTCGGAGAGTATGTCATAGTCTGAGACTCGGAGAAGTCAACAGACTCATCACTGATTGAAATAGCCTTCTTGAAACCGAAAACAGCTGGTCCACTTCTCTTTTTGATGAATCGCCTTTCATCTTTAATTTCAGATAGCTCGATCCCCAATACAGAAGCTGCTGAACCCGCCCATGATGGAATATCATCAGACCAATCATCCTCCTCCATGGCAGGAACTGGATCTCCACGCATCTTTTCCGCTACAGCCTCAGACTCGCCTTCCCGTGTTATCATCCCATTTTCGACTAACCATTCAATGGCTTCGTCCAGTTTTCCATTGAGTGAATCGGTCCCCATTTGAGTCGCAAGAAAGGTTCTTCGAAAGAATCCACCGATAGAGTACCTGTCTCTAACTACACCGCTTGATATGAGTGATAGTACATGTGTCAGCAGCGCAGGGTCTTCCACTGCACTCTTTGCCATTGGATTAGCCAGTTTGGAAGTGACTTCCTCCGCCTCTCCATGAAGATAAAGATCAACAAGGCGCTGCTCCTCATCAGCATCCTTGGACAATATCCAAGCATCACCATGTTGGTCGTATTTCGGCCTTCCCGCCCTTCCAAGCATCTGCCTCACTTCCATTACGGACAAAGGCATCGAAGCACTCGCCGCGACGCTCCACCTCCTGAAGTCTCTGATGACTACCCTTCTTGCAGGAAGGTTCACGCCTTGTGCTAGGGTAGGTGTGGCAACTATGCATTTGATCACTCCGTCTTTGAAGGAATTTTCTATGGCCTTTCTTTGTCTATGAGTCAGCCCAGCGTGATGAAATCCCACTCCCCCCTTGATTGATTTGGCCAGTGTACTGCCCGTTGACGACTCCTCCCCTCCTCGAGATATCTCTCTAGATAGAGACTCCCACCTTTCGATATCCGTTTCAGAAACTATACTGGAGCCATCTTTCGCGAGCTTGAGCATAAATTCCGAAAGAACTCGAGACTCCTTTGCTGCTGATGCTCTAGATGAGACGAAGACAAGTAACTGCCCCCCTACTCTCACTGTGTCTTCTAGGGCTGCTTGAAGCCTCTTATTCTTCATTCCAGAGAGGGTCCGAGATTTTATCAAATCATCCTTACTCGTACCTTCAATTCTGTGGATATTAATATCCAAATCCGTCATTATCCCATAATGCAAGGGAATTGGCCTCCAATTCGATTTGATGTGCGTTGCATTTAGCCATTTAGCGAGTTCCTCAGAGTTCCCTACAGTTGCTGATAGCGCAATAATCTGTGCCTCTGGCCTGATATGCATTATTCTAGAAAGAGTAACTTCGAGGGTTGGTCCCCTACTGTAATCATTTAGCAGGTGAAACTCATCTGAGACCACGACGCCCAGGTTTTCTAAAAAGCCAGATTTTGTTCTAAGTATCGAATCAAGCTTTTCACTCGTGCAGACTAAAATATCCGAGTCATCTACCCCTGTACTCTCACTGCCCCTGTCCCCAATCGCCAAACCAACTGTCAAGCCGACAGACCCAGCTATATCTCGCAAGTCCTCAAATTTCTCATTTGCAAGAGCTTTTAGAGGAACTACATAGGCACCCCTCATTCCCTCCATATCGCTAATTAGTCTATTGATCATCCCTATGTACGCAACCAGCGACTTGCCACTGGCAGTTGGGATGGTCAGCATCAGACTCTTTCCATCTAAGACAGAAGGAAGGGCTTCAATCTGTGGTGGAAAAAAATCTTCAATGCCCCATTTTTCCCTCAAGAATCCAGTAATCCTTGGGTCTATCCCCAAGCGATCCATTCCATTGCTCTCGGGCGCCACGACTCTCCTCATGTTCGGCCGTTCTAAAGGATGCCGTGAAAATCCAACTAATTCCATCTGTGATAGGCGGGATGACCTTCGGTAACCGCCACGAATAGACCCTCTCCAGTTGCGCACACCTTTCCATCACAAGTCAGGCTCATCCTTATTCTAGCTCTATCTGGGAGAAGCTCTATGACCTCAGAGTCTATTTTTAATTTCTCATTATTCGGAGTCGGTCTCCTGAGGCTAACACTGTAAGAGGCAGTAACCGTGCAAGGTGGCTCAGTATAATCTCCCTGATCCATTAACGCTATCGCCGCGGTCCAGTTCCCATGACAGTCCAGTAGTGAACCGATTATTCCTCCATTGACCATGCCCGGAAATGCTTGGTGATGCTCTTCAGGATTAAACTCCATAGTAAGCCCTTCTCCATTTCTGAATGACCTGATTTTCAGCCCCTTTTCGTTCGAGGGGCCACATCCAAAGCATATGCTACTTGGCGCGTATTCCTCTTGTACAGAGAGGTCCTTTCGGTCTTCCATGTGTGCTGGAGAGGCTTCAAGGAATTGAACAATTCCCAAATTACCGCTAACGTACCCTATTTATGCCGAACCTACTGGGAGGTTCGTTGACCGATTCCACTGAAGGCTCAGATAACGAGCAAATCTCCGATAGGCCGGAAAGCCTCCTGCCCAGATCTAAGAGGAGAAGGTTCTCTCCTCTGAAGGTCGCCAATCAGATTCCTAAGAGGCGCAGGATAGAAATCGAAAAGGCACTCGAGGGAAGTTCGGGGACTCCAAAGAAGTGGTCCCGTCAGAGTGGTCCCAAGAATCATACCTTTCTGAGGAAGAGGATTCCACCCGGATCAATCAGGAGATTGGAGTTCGATCTTCTTTCAGTTGACATTGGAGAATCTTGGCCAGTACCCATCACAGTAGTGCACGGTGCTCGTCCGGGGCCGACAATTACTTTGCTAGGTGCTGTTCATGGAAATGAGTTAGTGGGCCCTCTGGCTCTGACATATCTATCAGGCCCCAACTTCATCGGAAGTGGCAAGGCTATCGACCCAGAGGCACTATCCGGAACAATAAGGATAGTACCCATTGTGAATATGCCAGGTTACAAGACAAAGAGTCGATATATGCCAGATGGTAGGGATTTGAACAGGTCTTTCCCTGGAAAACCCGATAGCAACACTTCCTACAGGGTAGCTAACAGAATTTGGAACAAGATTATCGCTGGAAGCGACTATGTCATCGACTTACACACAGCAGCTGTTGGAAGGACTAACATGCCCCAGATTAGGGCGAATCTAGCACATGCTTCAAGCAACAGAATAGCTAGATCCTTTGGAATAGAAGCAATTCTGGATAATGCTGGACCAAAAGGCTCACTCAGAAGGGTGACCAATGATGCCGATATCGCCTGTGTAACCTTTGAGGGAGGGGGTCCAGATGAGCTAGATCCAGAATCGGTACAAGTCTCCTTGTATGGTATCCTCAATGTTCTAAGGTCACTGAGGATGATCCCCGGTCATCCAAGTAGGCCGAGCTTCAGAATTCTTGCATCTGGTTCACTATGGATAAGATCCGATCAAGGAGGCTTGCTGGACGTGCTCGCCCCTGCTGGAAGCTTCGTCGATGAGGGAGAGGTTGTTGCTACCGTAACCAATCCTGAAAGTCCTTCCGAATCTCATGATATTGTTTCTCCCACTAGGGGCCTAATAATTTGCTCCGCGACAAACCCCTTCGTAACTGCCGGCACTCCTGTAGGGCATATTCTACCTGTCTCAAAAGGAGTTCAGACAATCAGGAAGAGGCTCGATGAGGATGATTGTTTGGTAATCAGCGGTGCCGATGGTGATCCTGTTTGGAGAGACGACGACGAAGTCGAGGACATCACCGTAGATGGGGAATGGTCCGGTGGGAACGTAGATGCTGAATGGTCAACAAACCCCCCTACTGGTTCCGATGAAGAGGCGGCTGAGTCAGACCCGCATCAATAACTCCCAGGAGGAGGGGGAGGGGGAATATCCCCTTCATCGATCACTTGGTTAAAGGATGGAATGGATCTCACTGAAGGTAAATCTGGCGCACTCGGGATAGAGTATAATTGACTCTCGTTTGATGAGTAAGAATTATCTGTATCCGGACTCTTATCCCCGGGAGTAATTTGATAGAATTCGTAGGCCTCTCTAACCTTTCGTCTGTATGAGATTTGTGAAGTTAATAGGTAACAGGCCCCTAAAATTAAGGAGACGGATATAATTGATGCCACCAAGCCAAGAGGGGTTAGGACGTGTGACACTAACCTCTCTGAGAGTGAGTCCGGAGTCTTTGAGATGATCATGTCAAAGCTCCAAACTACTTCCGTCGTCATCCCATTCTCTATGATTGATGCCGTGACTCTTTGTTCTCCACTCCCTCCATTGCAGAGATAGATTTCCAAATTCCCAATTGGAGAGTCACAATTGAGCTCAGAGATAGAAATATTGTCTCCAAAGCTAGACTGATTCCCACTCAAGGAGAAATCGCCAATACTCCATGAGACACTATACTGAACTCCCTCAGGTATCGGCCCTATATCTAGGTCCAGAGTCTGATTTTTACTATACCAAATTTGGATATCTGAATCCAGAGGAGACACAGTTAGATACGCAAGTCTAGGAACTCCGTCGTCGACCAAATCATTACAGTCGTCATCTCCTCCATTCCAAATCTCGCTTGAGCCGGGGTTGACGGACTCATCAGAGTCATTACAATCTTCAAAGTCTAGGAAACCGTCTTCGTCATTGTCAAAATTGAATAATAGGGGGTCAGAACCTATCTCTAGAATCTCGACTCCATCAGAATAGCCATCACTATCAGTGTCAGATTGGATCGCAGATGTCTTGTACAAGTGAAATTCATCATAATCCTTCAATAGATCGCCATCTGTATCTATGTCGACGAAGTCCTCATCTATCGACTCGTCACAGTCATTGTCCTTACCATCGAGAGATTCGATCAGATAACTAGCTCTTTCCGAGTCGGTGTCATCACAGTCCTCAAACCAGTACTCTCCATCCCCATCTTCATCTGGATCGGCTAAGATCGGGTCCGTTTTAGTCACACTAATCTCATAACCGTCGGGAAGGCCATCTCCATCTGTATCTCCATTGTATGGGTTGGTTGAAAGATTGTGATACTCCTCGTAGTCACTCAACTGATCTCCATCAGTGTCAACGGATTCGAAGCCATCATCCATTACTTCATCACAGTCATTATCAATTCCATCTAGGACTTCATTTAATCCAGGCGATCTGAGATTATCTTGGTCATCACAGTCTTGGAACCAATACCAACCATCTCCATCATCATCGGAATCAGCAGAATTAGGGTCGCTTCCATATGTCAGAACTTCAATCCCGTCACTAAGTCCATCATCGTCAGAATCACTATCTAAATATTCAGTTAGATGAACGTGAAACTCCGGCCAGTCCAAGAGCCCATCTCCATCAGAATCGGTGAAATTGAAACCCTCGTCTATCTGAAAGTCACAATTATCATCCACTCCATTCAGAGACTCTGGCCTTCCTGGGTTTATCATTGGATTCTGATCGTCACAGTCATTGAAGTGATAGAAGAGGTCCCCATCATTATCCGGGTCAAATAACAACGGATCACTGTTCCAGAAGTTCACTTCAGCTCCATCTGAAAGCCCGTCATTATCGGTGTCACTTTGCAATGGGTCAGTCCCGAATGTCATTATTTCGGCAAAGTCATTTATGCCATCCAAGTCCGAGTCTGGAGACAATGGATTAGTGTTATGATTCATGACCTCTTCATAGTCGCTCAATCCATCATCATCGGTATCTGGGTCATATGGATCGGTCCCCCAAATCCCAGTTTCGTTGACATCTTCTAAACCATCATCATCATGGTCCAAATCTGCATCGGTCCCGTGCAAAATCATCGACCAATGGTTCAACGTTCCATTATTTCCGGAATCACTGTCCCTTATTTTCAGTTGCCATTCTCCCAGTGAAGGCTCATCCCAGTGATGGACCGTATTGAACGTCCAATTATCATAATCGTCTCCACTGTCGCTTCTCTCTTCAGCTAGCCAAGACTCCTTTCCTGATGGGGAAACAAGGACTATTTCCAGTTCGCCCCTATAGTCATGGGATATATCAACGGTCACATCCACACTCTCAACAGCGAGATCATCTGTCACAGAAACATTGAATTCACTCCACGTCGAAGCACCGTCAACCAAGTCAAAGTTTGTATTCATTGGTCCAATACTGACATTTACCTCGTCCTCAACATTGGTCCACGTAGATGACATAGCAACTGCCGCACTGGCATCTATGGCCCCAAATCCATACTTATGAGACACAGAATGGCCGGCCCCATTTATCTCCCAGGAAGAATCATTTGGGTCATTAATCCTAGCAGAATTGACTAGAATATGTTGGACATCTCTCCAAGTTAGGTTCTGATTAGCCTCCAACATCAGGGCGATTACTCCAGACGCAAGTGGAGTCGCACTTGAGGTTCCACCGAATGTATCGGTCACATTCCCAGATGAGTTGTAGCCACCTGAGCCAACAATATCCGTGGTAGTAATTGCCTCACCGTCCCCATTCGAATGGGCGGCTACCAGGATATTCGCCCCCGGCTCAGCATAGTAGGATTGTTCTCCAAAGTGAGTTATTGCAGTCACTGCGATAGTGTACCTGCTGTTAGCATAACCATCATAGTTGGAGTCATCATCAGATGTAAGGCCATTTCCAGCTGCCCAAGTGATAATGTTTCCAAGCCCATCCCTTCCCTGAAAAACATCATTCTCAAATGCCGCCGTCATTAGTGGCCCCGGAGCAGCTAGTAGTCTTCCAGTGTCACTTGGCCCCCATGAGTTGGAGTATATGTCAATGTAGTCATTTTCATAGCTCAACGCCTGAGACTCGTCGAAGTCGTTAATGGAGCAAGCTATCAAAGTAGATCCTGCAATATTAGCTCCAAATGCTGCACCGGAAACATAGATTGAATTGTTTCCAGCCGCGCCTGCAACTCCTGCTGCGGCAGTTCCATGCCCATCAAAGCTTAGAGGAGTTGGGTCAGAATCATCATTGCACCAATCATATGATGCAGATTGGTCATAATTTGGGGATATGTCAGGATGAGAGATGTCCAAGCCATCATCGACTATGCTAATTACAACCCCTGAGCCATTGAATGAGTTCCAAGCACCAGTTAGATTCGCGTCCTCGCCGGTCAATCCCCCAGTCTGTCCAATATTTTCTAGATGCCATTGCGATCCCAACTCAGGATCATTGGGACGGAATTTCTTAGAATATTCCTTCTCAATTAGGGGAGAAAAACTCTCAATTTCACCAATCTCAAGAGCTTTGGAAAGCCTCTTAATTGACTCTCCCCCTTCTTCCATTTCCCAAATGAAGGATCCGGGCAATATATCTGTCTCAAAACTAGATACTGGATTTGAGAATGATTCTGTGTGATCTTCCAAGGGAACATTAGTCACTACAAGCCACTGCTTGGAGCTTTGTAGTTCGTCCAGTGAGTAACGTGACAAATCTTCAACCCTATCAAATGCTAGTTGAACTGGAATGGAGTAACTACTCATTATTGATGCAGCCTCATATTCTTCATTGTCAACTACCTCATAATCGCCCGAAACGAACCCTACTAAAGGGGACAAAATTACAATCAGAGCAATAGCGACTGCATAACGCATGATACTTCTCGCCGAACCAAGACATATAGGCGTTCGTAATCTCCGTTAGAGAATTGATTCATCTACTCTGGTTGAATTTGGAGATTTCAGCATGGACTTCAGAATCTGTCATTAGCCTTCTTTGAGACTTCGCAACTTCGAATAGCGCCTCTACTAATTCTCCTGTTACTTGATATCCATTACGACTTAGCCACCAAGTTATGTTTGATCTCCCACTCATGTGACCTATTCTGATTATCTGACTCAGCCCATAGTCCCCAGCGGGGACTCCAGAATACACCCTATCTGCAAGCCAGTGGTCCCCCTTGTCCATCGCCTTGACTACCGCACTTGCATGAACTCCAGTCCCTGTCTCAAATGCATCCTCTCCGAAAACAGGATAGTTCCTTGGAAGTGCTACTCCCACATATTCATGAGCTTTCTTCATGTACTCGCTGAGGGATGTCAAATCATTTTTTATTACTCCCATCAAACTCAAGTTCACCAGTGTCTGATCGATAGGAGCGTTACCAGATCTCTCCCCGACTCCAAGAGCTGTGCCATGTATTACATCGGCCCCTGCTTCGTATGCGGCTAGGTTATTCGCGACTCCAAGGCCCCTGTCTTGATGTCCGTGCCAATTCACCTCTATCTCCCTTCTTTTGAATCCAGAATCAGGAATCACCTCTTCCTGGATGAACCCCAGCAATTTTCTCACACCATTGGGAGTGACGTGCCCACACGTATCACAAACACAGATTCTATCAGCACCCAGTTCCATCGCTCTAGTATACACCCTTTTTATGTCCTCAGGTTTACTTCTAGTCGTATCCTCAGTTACAAACATTACAGGTATGTCATTTCCAACTGCGTATGACACAGCTGACTCGGCTGTTGACATTATTCTCTCCATGGTCCATCCTTCGGTATATTGTCTGATGGGACTGGTCCCAAGGAAGGCACTGGCTTGGATTTGACGCTCATGTTTGGATTGCAAATCTACCAACGGTTCAATATCGGATACCAATGTCCTCACGGCACAACCTGGAAGAAGCGAGTAGCTCATCTCCCCCATGTGATTTAGCATTGAGTCGATATGATCTATGTGGTGCGGTCCCGCTCCAGGGAGCCCCAAGTCAACCTTCTGTATGCCCAATTTTTCCATGAAATCAATGAGCTCTATTTTTTGGCTGATTGTAGGATTAATGGCACTGGGACTTTGGAGCCCGTCTCTGAGGGTCTCGTCATCGAACCACAGCTCATGAGGATGGTTGGAAGATTCTCTTGAGATCTCGTAATCGATAGTGTTCCAATCGAAGATCAGCTCCTTCTCCTCCATCGCATCACCTACTTGTTCGCTCTGCAACTACCTACCAAGTGCTTGAATCCATCGGGGAAGGGGGCTCTAGTTAACCACTAGCTGCCATTTTGTTCCTACTGTCGAACTCGAGCTTGATTATCAAAATACTACAAATCAATATCCCCCCTGAGACTCCGAGTAATTCCCACCCGGATGATACCAGGAGTAAGAAGAACATTGCTAGGTAGGATAATGAGAAAAAGAAGGATCTCGCTGCAGTGGGCATCCTCCCACTTTTGTCCAGTGACTCTCCGAGATCAATTCTCCAAACAGTGGATGAATACCACAAACTCAAGAGAAAACAAGACCATCTGAGGGCATGATAAGCCACTCCGTCCTCATCAAGATTGCCGCTTGCAATAGGCGAATATAACGAGGCAATCATTAGAAGAATCGCATATGCCTTCATCTCCAGCATGGTCCTCGTGTTTCCCTTAATGTTAGGCATCATTGGGACTCCTACTTCACCATATTCTTTCGATCTGTATAATGCAAGGGCCCAGAAATGAGGAGGGGTCCACAAGAATATGATCAAGAACATCAGCCAAGGCATAGAGCTCCCCAATTCCGTTACTGAGGAAAACATAGATCCGAGAGAGTCCACAGATACCTCGAGAGATTTTTCAGACGCAGACCATCCAACTAGGGGAGGGGTCGAGCCCGCAATTCCTCCAATGACAATATTCTGAGGGGTAGATCTTTTCAGCCACATGCTGTAGATAAAGACATAGAATAGCACACTGAATGCAGCCCAGAAAGCTGCAACCGAATTGGCCATCAAGTAAAGCCACATGGTCCCAATTATAGAGATTATAACTCCGAAAATTAGCGCAGATGTGGGGGATATCTCACCCATTGGGATTGGCCTATCAGAAGTTCTTGTCATCAACGGATCGATATCCCTGTCATACCACATGTTGATCGAATTAGCTCCACCAGCTGTTAGATATCCCCCTACTAGGACAACCAATATCGTTTCAGCGGTTTCTTGCGTCAGGCCCGCACCTTCCAACAAATTATGGGATATAACTGCGAAAATTCCAGTAATTTGCAGGAGAATAACTACTCCCGGCTTGGTGAGGGCGAAGAAACTGTGTATTTTTCTCCTCATCCATCCACCTAGTCTTCAACAGTAATACTCGCTCCTCTGGGGGAGGACATAACTGTAACTCCAAGCCATGCCGTTGCAAGAATAGTGAATGACACCGTTGCAACCATCAAGTGTGCTAATGATAGATACTCCGAGAAACTTCCAGAATCCCATGAAATGATGTATGAGGCTCCAAGTAAACCATTTCCAAAGTATGTAGCGGTCGATGCCCAGATCCAATTTCTTAGTGCGATACCACTTTGACCATGTTCACAGTCCTTCCAAATTTTGTATGATGACAAAGCGAGCATCGCTCCTACCATACTGACCAACCATCTATGAACAATCTGAGATTGAAGCTCCCAGTTCTCGATATCCTGAACCAACATACCGTTGCATAGGGGCCAAGAATCCAACATTCCATCAACTCCACAACCATAATTAGCACCAGGAGTTGTGGAAACATACACTCCAGAGAATAGTGTAATTAGGGTTGATATCGACAGGATCCCGACCCATTTTCTCCATTTGAGCCCAATTAATGGATCGAAACTAATCCAGTCGGGAAGCTCCTCCTCGTCCCTCCTTATCTCCATCCATAGCCAAATCAGTGACATTAGGAATGCCAAAGCCGAACCAAGATGAATAGCCACGCTCCAATTCTCATTATCCATTTTCACTGTGAGCCAACCAATTGCTCCTTGCCACAGAATAAGCCCCAGAGTCATGCTTGAAATTCCTCTGACACGCGGACTCCTCCAAGACTCCTTCCTGATTAGAAACCAGTTCAGGATAACCAATGGGCCCACGAATGCTCCCGCCAGAAGTCTGTGAAACCACTCCGTGAAAATTTGAAAGGATGAATATCTGTGTCCCGAACCCCTAGAATCAGCTTCATCAGGATTTTCATCCCACCACTCGCCCTGCTCTTCTTCCGATATGTCAAAGCCCCACGTTCCAAAGCAAGTGGGCCAATCAGGACATGACTCACCTGCATCATAGATCCTAATCATCCCGCCCATCGAAATGACCAATATGGTGAGGACAATCAGAACTTCAGCAGCCCTTCTAGGACTCACCGAGAAAGTCAGAGGATCACCTTTTCACAGTTCACTCTTCTTCTAAGTGTGGATCCACATCTATAGGTATGCGCTCCTGCTCATACTCTAGAGTAGCTATCTTCATTGGGTCTAAGACCACTCTCTCCTTAGCCTCATCAACTCCGTAAAGCTGCACTAGCTCGTCGTTAAACTTCTCACGAAGCTCGCTCTCCGTGACATACAAGGGCGCTCCCATGCTAATCTGAAGTGCTCTAGCGCCTATTATTCGGGCCTTCTCAAATCTTGTGTGGTGTCTAACAGGCTTAACCATCGAGCGGCCGACCCGAGACTCCCACATAAGGGCTGTGACTCAAATTACCCTTTCAGAGGGGCCGAAAACCCTAACTAGAACTAATCAGCATGGCTACGGCATTGCCTCCTCCAAGGCAAATTGTGACAATTCCGTAATCATGGTTCCCTCTCTGCATCGCGTTAACCAAAGTCATAAGACATCTTGTTCCAGTGGCACCTAATGGATGACCAATTGAAATTGCCCCACCATGGACATTGAAACGGTCATCAGGAATCTGGAAGTGCTTCCTTATCGAGCACGAGGCCGAGGCAAAGGCCTCATTGTGCTCGAACAAATCGACGTCTTTCACACCAAGATCGTTCCTAGAAAGTAACTCTTCTACAGCGGGGATAGGGGCAGACATGACCCTGTCCGGCTCAACGCCCGATGTAGTGTAGTCAACTATCCTTGCTAGAATGGGCAGCCCCAATCTTGTGGCCATTTCTTCGGAGGCCACCAATACAGCAGATGCTCCGTCAGAAACCTGACTTGCGTTTCCTGCTGTGACTTGGCCATCTCTGGAAAATACTGGCTCCAGGCCCTCTAAGCTGGACAAATCAGCACCCGGCCTTATCCCCTCGTCAATTGAAATCTCATCCATGGGAAAACATTCCGATTCCATCCACCCATTTTCCCATGCTTCGATGCTCAATTTGTGCGAGCGGAGAGCGTAAGCATCAGACTCCCCTCTTGAGATTCCATATTCCAATGCACAGGTCTCTCCAGTGTTACCCATCATTTCTCCTGTATACGCATCAGTTAATCCATCGTGCGATAGGATCGAAACAAGTGACTTGAAAGGAACAGCCTCTCCTCTCCTAGCGCCTCTGACGAATCTTGGGGCATTAGTCATAGACTCCATCCCTCCAGCTATGACAAGCTCTGAAACACCGCCCCTAATTTCTGTGGCAGCGATCATTACGGCCTTCAAACTCGATCCGCAGACCTTGTTAATAGTCGTGCATGGTGTAGAATATGGCATTCCTGAACCTAGAGCAACCTGTCTTGCCGGAGCTTGTCCGGCACCTGCCTGCAGTACTTGCCCCATGTACACCTGATCAATGATCCCACTGCCGGCATCTATTCCGGTGCGACTAAGCAGACTCTCCACTGCCTTGATGCCCAGTTCTACAGCGCTGTAGGAAGATAGGGCTCCTCTGAACTTTCCGAAAGGAGTTCTGGCATATCCGCATATGACTGCGTCGGGCATGAACGTCCCAGTGAGCTATCAGACTTCAAAGGTCCGATTGAAGAATCCTGAAATCCTTTAATTGGACGAGTTATATCCATAGAATTCGGAGCCCTTTAGCTCCGGTCGTGACTGAGGCTTCACTAGTATTGTTCTAACAGACCAAAGATCCTTGAAAACTCGATATTGTGATGTCGCATCAAGATAGTCAACTCCACTTGTTCCACCGGTACCAATCCTCCTTCCCATGATTCTTTCAACCATTCTGGCATGAGAATGTCGCCACTTTACCATTGACTCCTCTAGCTCAACAATTGCATCGATAAGCTTCCGGGGCCATGTTAGTAGAGGCAGTTCCCGATAAGACTCGATGAAGAGAAGGCCCGCCCTTGCCCTACTTACTGAGCCTCCCGGCTTCAGGAATGACTCCGCTCCTTCGTGAACGGCCCTCATCCTCTCAGCCATCATTTCGGAGGACCCAGAAGCGGAATCACAGATCTTCTTGTGTGCTTCCAAATGAGCATCAATATATTCAGAAACCGATTTCAAATCTCCATTGGAACCATATATTGAACCCATTATCGGCGTCCTCTCAATCCAATTCATGAGAGATTCACGTAAGCTAGGCAACTCTTTCATCTTCTCCAAATGAGCTAGGATCCTGGAATCGCCCTCCCCCCTCTCTGCCATTTTCCTGAATGAATCCAACGGATCCATTCCTCCCAATCTGTCTGAATTTTCCAATCCGATCAATATTTCAAACTCCCTCATTTGATAAGACTCGAATCCTGAGGCTGTCCCTAGTCCATCTCTGAATGAAAGGAATCCTTGGGGGGTGAGCGTCTCAAGAACAGTCCACTGGTTAGCCATCAGTCTGAAGATTTCAGTTGTCCTGCATAGATGATCGACGGCCACTGGGATGTCATTTTCCGGTACAATCTCCTGACTTAGGATATCTCTGGCCTCAGAGAGCTCTCTAATGATTTGTTTGAACCAAAGCTCGAACGTCTGATGGACAATAATGAAATGCATCTCATCAGAGCTAATGCCCCTATCTTCGCCTTGGAGCTCAAGAAGCTCTCTGAGATTCAGATACTCAGAATATGTCCAATTACGCTTATCGGCGTCATCCATACCTTCTCCTGTGAGTCACAGCTTGAAGTATTGTCGCTCATTGAAACATCGACAAAGCATAGAATTATCTAAATTTGACAATCGTGACAGGATATTATGGCTGGTCCCGGCAACTCGCCATTGGGGGCCATGAATAGGCCAGGGCCATCTTTGCTGATAGATAGTGAATTGTCCCTATCTCTATTGAAAATCGCTGATGCACAGGAACTATTTTCCTTGGTAGAAGATAACAGGCAATACCTTAGGAAGACATTGCCTTGGTTGGATGAAGTGAGGAGCTTGGATGAACAGATTTCTTACATCGCCCATTGTGATTCTGACTATGAGCTGGGCAAGGGGGTCCTGTACGCAATCAGAAAGAGCGGAAGAATAGTAGGCACTGTAGGATTAAACTGGATAGATTTTGAGAATAGGAGCTGCGGAGTGGGATATTGGATTTCCGAAGATCAGATGGGACTAGGAATAGCTACTCGAAGCTGCTTCAGATTAATCGATCACTGCTTCACAGATTTGAATTTCCATAGGTTCGTCCTCGAGGCCTCGGTGGAGAATATCCCTAGTTGCAAGGTCGCTGATAGACTAGGTATGCGACTGGAGGGGGTAAATAGGGACAGGGAGTGGCTTTACAATCGATATGTAGATGGAAAAATGTATGCTATTACCAAGCCAGAGTGGCTCTCCGGTTCTGACTAGCTTTCCCTTTTCAGAAGGCCGAAGTCCTCGACTGTACATCCTCCCGGTGGTAGGGCAGAGAGGACGTCATCTTGGGCCAATCCAGTCGCTTTCGAAATAGAATTCGCAACATTCTCCTTTTTCGTAGTTCCAGGGGTAATTCTTACCCATCTGCCAAAAGAATTCGAGATTGACTCTGCAGTACCAATTACCGGTAATGGGACCCCATTAACTATGCCCATGCCCATGCCCAACTCTAGCCTCAGGTCCCTGAACCAATGCCTTTGCCCCCTTACGACAAACGAGCCCCTTCCCAGTGACTCTCCACTTTCAGTCTTCTTCGAGACCTGGCTGGGCCTCACATAGAAAGAAGTGGCAGCTGCGCCCCCACTTCCCCATGCCCTAGACCAACAAACTGCAATTTGAGCACCTTCTCTGAGTATTTTCTGTGGAAGCTCAAGGCCCTCATCAGGGCCGTCAAGACTCTGAGTTATCTGCAAAGATGAAACCCCTTCGGGCAATCCGTCTGCAACTTTATCTCTGATTTCCATGCCATCTTTGATCTTCAAGGCACATGAAGGAGCCCCATGCAAGTCAGCGTGGAAATACAGGTCCTTGGGCCCTAGATGCTTCTTAACGACGGAGTCGTTTCCTTTAGCATCCCTGCCCCCGATAAACATCCTGCCATCTGACAGTATCGCCCATCTGTGCTTCTCAAACCAGAATTTTCTACTTCTTTTGATAGATCTCAGACGACCTCCAGCAGCATCTTTTGCAGCTCTCTTCTCTTCTCTGCTCTGTGTATCTAATGTCTTATTGAGGGCGACTTCGGCCCCTGCAGCCTTCTCCTTTTGGGAACGACCAATCTCAAAATATCTCTGCGCATTCTGATGAACCGTTTTGTTAACCTCCAGAGTAACGCTAGTCCCCGGGCCCCCCTCCTCATCAGGCAGATAAGCCACTATTGTCTTCTTATCGATATTGACGCCCCCGATCCATTCTACTTCCTGGCATATGTCTGATACCTTCTGCCAGTTGGTCTCTGAAACGGCTCGATTGAATTGGCTAATAATGGAATTTACGTGCTCCCAGTTTTCTTGTATGGCCTTTCCTAGCTCTTGTGATACTACAGCTTTCTGCATAAAGCCCTCAATTGCCCTCCTTTGTTGCATGGCCCTCCTCTCTAGCTTGGCCTGAGACTGCTTTAGGCTAGATCCTTCTTCGACGAGCTTTTCTTCCTCCCTACGTATGTATCCAGCAGAATCGTGCTCTCCAAATACAGTATCCAATGCATCCGAAAGACTACTCATCTCGATAGATGCCCTGTCATCCATGCCGTCTAGCCAAATAGGGGATACAAGCATCGCTCCATCTGGAGTCACTTGTTCAGAGCCCTCTCTAAGCTTCTTCCACCTTTCCAAACTCTCCTTGTCTTCCATCCAAAGAAAGCAAACCTCGCCCTCTGCCAGCTCCTCCATCATTGATCTTATCGAGCCAAGCAATGATTCTCTATGTCCCGTATCCAGTGATGAGGCTGAAAGGTCCTCAGACAATCCGGCCTTGGAACAGATCGCCGATCCATATACGCGCCCCAAGTTCAACCTTGATGCGACAGTCCTAATCAGGTCACTCTCGCTCTCATCCAGAATCTCTCCAAGTACTTTAGAATCTAGTTTGCGAGGATCCAGTGATTCTGGAGGGGGGATATAAGGGACTCCCTTTTTCAGGACTCTACTCGCATATTTGGCATGCGTCAGCGGTTGAATTATAGTTCCCGACTCGTCTAGAAGCAGAACATTTCCATCTCTAAATAGCTCTATGACTAGAGACATTTTTCCCTTGCCGTGTTCAAACTCTAGGGATAGAACCCTGTCAAAACCAAGTTGTGAGACTCCTATAAACCTAGAATTCCCGAGATGTTTTCTCAGCACCATTGCGAACTGTGAAGGATTCGGAGGCATCGGCCTATCCCTTGTAGAGTTGTATACTCTTTTTCCTCTCACTATGACTAGATCGGTATTTGCATGCCCCTTCTTGCTCATGCGTAGTACGACTTGCTCATAGTGCGGCTGGTACGCCTTTCTGACTCTGGACCCTATCATCTTGCTTAGCTCAACGACGGTTCTTGCGACCTCGAAAGATGACGTCTGCTCGCGCATTGTATCATGCCCTCGTCTTGGAAGTACTTCATCAGCCAATCGATATATTTGCGGGTTTCTCACACCAATGACTGGAACTCCTCAATTTCTGCAAGTACAGAAGCTTCATGCGCGTACTGATTAGAAGGGACCTCTATGAAAATCGAGTCCGGGATACTGTCGACAATCCTCATTGCCCTCTCCATCCCGTGGAGTTTGTCAGAGGATGCGGTCATTACAGCACAGGGGAATGAAATCCTACTTAGGTCGCTTGGAATGGAATAATTCATCAAAAATCTGGCTGATAGATGCATTTTATGCAAGTCCTGTGAAAGTAATGCCCTCCTGTATCTTATTTTCTGCCCTTCCTCCTTTACTTTTCTCTCTACTGCCCAAATAACCAATCTTTTGATCGATGAATGGGTGAACTTGGGAATTGGTGACATTATCAAGAGCCTGGCCCAAATTGGGAACTTGAATTCGGAGTTAGGCGCAAGGAGTATCGAGGTTCTGCCAGAGAGTGACCCCCTGCTAAATGAATCAATCAATACCGTGGATCCTAGAGAGGAAGAAAACCAGTCAACATCAGGGCTTTGTATCCCATAATGATTCAGAACTTCGACAATATCGGATGAAATCCTTTCGACACTGAAATCAGATTTAGCCATCCTACCACTGACTCTTGAGCTCCCCTTTTCCCTAGTCTCGATATAGACTATCTTCCTCCGACTGGACCATTCAGCGATTAGAGGCCTCCAACCCTCAAACACAGAACCCCATCCGGGAACAACGACGACTAGCCCCTCTCTCTTCGGGTCGTCCGGTGTCCAAGTGACGACCCTCAATTGAACATCTTTGTCGGTTTGGACCCATTCTTCCAATACTTTGGATCCTCCGAACTCTGGGGCCTCTGACCAGTAAGATTCCAAACGGCCCTACCTCCTTCTTCCGCCACCCGATCTTCCGCCGCCCGATCTTCCGCCGCCGCTTGAGCGACTCCCCCCGCCGGAACTACCTCCTCCTCCGGAGCGGCCCCTGGTTGAGTGCCCGCCGCTTGAGCGACTCCCCCCGCCAGATGTTCTGGTGCGTCTCGAACTGAATCTTCTACTTGGTTTTCGATAATGGACGCCGGGTCCCTCATTGTACCCCCATCTATTTCCATAGTGATTATTGATGATAGTGACGTCATTTCCATCATATCCTCCATGGTGTACAACTCCGTTTCTGGTCACATAAGAACCAGGTGGGGTATTGCTGAGCCTAACCCAAACAAATGAGAATATTATCAGAATCGCCATTAGTCCGAGACAGCAGAACCAAGTCACGGAAAAGAATCCTTCGGGAGTATTCCCTGGCTGGTATGCTTTCGATGTATCATCCTCATCAACCTTTATGAGAACCGTCTTTCCATCACTGTATTCATTCATTATTTCCACAATACATGAGTCCCCGGAAAGAGTGTTGAATGACGCAGGGCCGTCCCAACCATCAAGAAGTCTAGTGGTTATTTGGCTAGTATTGTCCGAAGGGTCGAGATAAGTGACTGTAAGGATCGCGGCGCACTCGTAATCAGTCATCAAGTTGGGGCCATCGACATAATGGAACATTACTTCCGTCCAATAAGTGGAAGCATCTGAATTGCCCAATCTAATGGTGAATACCTGAAATTGACTGGGTTCAGAATTGGCATAATAGATTGGTACAGAATCCCCAATCTGGTAGTGTCGTTCCATAATTTCCAAGCATCCATATGATGTTAATATCGATGGAGTGTATGCCCAATCATTGTACTCAGTACCATTGACGTTCCATGTAAGGTATAGGTCGGCATAGCATTCGTACTCCTCAACATAGTAACTATCGCAATACTCGTATCCTTCCTCGTCAGTCCAGCAATCTTCGTACCAACCGCTCAGGTCATCCATGAACCAACCAGTTCCATTAGTTCCGTCTCCGGTGATTTCCGCCTCTCCTGCAATCCAGAAACTATCTTCTTCTGATACAATGGTAGCTGAAACCTCAACATATGTCGATTCATTGATTAATCCTACAGTCCATATCACCGAAATAACCACTGCAAAAACTGTGGCACAAGTCACAAAGATGGCCTCTCCCCGAGTTAGCCACCACAATCCCAGGACTCCACTACTCGCAGAAACTACAGGAGGCTCAGGACTTCCTTTTTCATTCTCAGACGGGCCTCTCTCCGAATCTCTGGGAGAGGGGCCACTTTCCGATAGGCGCCTCTTCTCTGCCTCCATCCTCGCCAACTCAAGCTCATGCTTTGCCTCAGCGATCTCCTGCTCTCTCTCAATCCTCTCGGCCTCTGCACTGTTCAGGGCGTCTTCCACGAGCTCCTTGGAGGTCGGTGGTTCTTCCTTACTCTCCTCATCCCACCACCTCTCTGTCATGATACTCCCTTGATGGGCGCTCGTTTGAATGTTGACCCTAATCCAACAAGAAGTAGCCGCCATCTAGTAGCTCTACCTCGCCAGATGAAATCAGTGCCTTGAGATGAGACAATGTCTGATCCAAGCAAAGCAAAGGATGCGCGTCGGGAGTGTCAAGATATGCGTATTCGGATATCCTATCCAATGAATCTATTCCTGATGCCACAGCCTCCAGAACTCTCTCGTGTCTCGCGGTCCTGTGTCTGATGTATTTTTCCAATAGCTTCCTTGGATTGGTACAGGGAGGGCCATGGCCCGGGAAAAGCATCGGTGGAGACATGTCATTGAGCCTCACCAAACCATCGATGTATGAGTCCATGTCCCCTTCAGATGAAGGAACAAGAATTGTGCCTATGACCACGCAGTTATCCCCGCTCACTATCCCTGATTCGCCGACTAAGCAGAGGTGTCCTGGACAGTGACCCGGTGTTTCTATGATTTCCCATGTGGTCGTCTCAGTAGGTCCCTCCAGAACTATTTTGTCTCCTTCGCTTAGAATTTTGCAAGGATACTCTGAGGGTATTGACTGGATAGTTTCACGACTCGCCCAAATTGGAGCTTCATATACACTGGAGATCATGTCTAGGTTTCCGATATGGTCGGGGTGTCTATGGGTGAAAAAGGTCGCAACAATCACTGAGCCCATTGAGGTCACAATATCTATCTTCTTCTTCAGATATGCCAATGAATCGTCCGTTTTTGATGACGGATCAACCACTACACACTCGCCACCTAAATCCCCAATGATATAGCAATTGGTATGTGTCGAAGGGGGGATAGTTTCCGTTCTAAGGGGAAACGCCTCGACACCGGGCGCAAACTCAATCCTGTGGTCTCCAGAGGGAGGGTCAGAACTCAACTTCTTACAAGCAGCAACGAAATCTCCAGTCTCAGAGGTCTCTCTGACTAAATCCCTAATCAGCGTTACAATTGGAGGGGGGATCCGGATTTGGTTTTCTTCCCATTTTTCAATCAGA
>Ga0208277_1000332_pt1 | contig 28328 bp, 24 predicted proteins | sample ETNtaG_5_FD_185782 | JGI IMG/M metagenome (GOLD analysis project Ga0208277, IMG submission 185782) | Marine microbial and viral communities from oxygen minimum zone, Eastern Pacific Ocean - ETNP201406SV205 (SPAdes) (version 2) | ecosystem: Environmental > Aquatic > Marine > Oceanic ...
TTATCTCCGGTGAGTATTCGTATGTAATGCTTTCGCATCTTTCCGGATATATGAGCAGTAATAATATGGCCGTTATCAAGTTTTACTTTAAATGTAGTGTTTGGAAGTGTTTCAATTACTTCACCTTCAAACTCTAAGTTATCTTCTTTAGCCATTTGCGCATTCTACAATACTTTATTGACTTTATGGAGATTATAGCAATATCTATTATTTAACATAATATATATTATGCGAACCAATTTATGTATTTAGATATAATAGTGTTCAAATACCCTCTTTCAAATATGATAAAGTTAAATGCGTGAATAGAAGAAACTTCATCAAAATACTTTCCCTATTACCTTTATATTCACCGATTGTTGCTTCTAGTGTCAAAAATAAAAAGATTACAGTTGTAGGAGCTGGAATTATTGGTACATGTATTGCTTATGAGTTATGTAAAGCAGGAATAAATGTTTCATTAATAGATAAAGGCCGCCCTGCTTCAGGCACTACAGGCAGTTCATTTAACTGGATAAATGCCACATATCCCAAGAAACCATACTCATACAATCTTTTATCACAAATGGGTATTAGTGCTTATAAGGAGCTACAAAATAAAATTACCTTTCCAATATTATGGAATGGTTCGCTCGAATGGATGGATTCACCTAATGATCAAGATAAATTAATTAAAGAAGTTATAAATCTTAAGAATTACCCTACTCATTCTAGCCATGAAATTATTAACACAACAGAAGCTAATTTATATGAACCTAATATTAATTTTAAAAATAATCAGAATATAGTTTTTTCAAAATCTGATGGAGCTGTTGATGTTGATATTCTCATATCAAGCTTAATAGCAAAAATAAAAAACTATGGAGGCAATATCTATTCACAGTGTGAATATAAAGACCTTATATACAGAAATAATAAGTTATCATCAATCAAAACATCTATTGGGGATATTCAATCAGACCAGGTAATTTTTGCATGCGGAATTCATACAGATTCAATTTTACCTATTAGCTCATTAAATACACCAACACCGGGTGTTATTATGAAATCAAAACCTTTAAGTAAAACAATTAATAAAATTATTGTTGGCCCCGGTATACACCTTCATCAACAGATAGATGGAAAGATAATCTTTGGAGAACAGGAAGGAGCTCCATATAACCATAAAGATAGATTAAAGAATTTACCTAATAAATTCCCTTCTAATGTATTTGAAAAGCAGCATGTTGATAGAATATTAAATATGACAAAAAGCTTTGTATCCAATATTGATAATGTTGAGATTGAAAAAGTATCAATAGGATGGAGGCCTTTACCTAAAGATGGAAAACCAGTAATTGGTAGGATTAAAAATTTACCAGGCACATACGTGGCTGTAATGCATAGCGGTATCTCTTTAGGCCCTATTGTGGGTAAGCTTGTAGCGCAAGAAATTACTGAAAATATTGAAAATATAGCCTTAAACGACTTCAGACCAACAAGATTTAGTTAAGTTCTACAATATGTCTTCTTTATCAATAGCTTTTTTATTAATTGTAAAACTTTTAGGATTACCATTAATAAAATCTAGAATTAACTGAGCATACTCTGGCCCAGCTTCTTCTTGTAAAAAATGTCCTGGCCCATGTATAACAATTTCCTCAGCTGTTGGAATTCTTTTTAATCCAGCAGTTATAGCAGGATTATTGCCAGTAACAGGATCATTATCACTGTTAGCTATAAGAAATGGCTTGTTCCATTTTTCTAAAACTTCTCTAAAAGCTTTTTCATTCTTTCTTAGTTCACTTGGAATTAAATAAGGGAAAATTTGAGCTCCTGCTTTATATGCTGCGTTGGGATAAGGAGCTTCATAACCAAGCCTTTCTTCATTGTTAACAGATCCCAATGTCTGCATTACACCGCCAACGTCGATATTATCTGTATACCTAGAATATCTAATCCAACTACTAAACCCATCACCGCCAATAAATTCTTCCCATGTAGCAGGACCTTGTAGCCAAATAGTAAGTTTAAATATAGGTCCTAAAAAATAACTTGCTAAAGTATTTCTAAAACCTCTTCCTGGAGCTATTAAACCAGTATTTGATGCTATTACCCTTGAAAATCTGTCAGGCTCTTCTGCAATAACTCTAAGACCAACTAAACCACCCCAGTCATGGACATGAGCTGTAATATTCTTTAGATCTAGCTTTAGGATTAATTGTGTCATGGTATCTACGTGCATTTGATGAGAATAATCATCAATTGAAATATATTTATCTGATTTACCAAAACCTACCATATCAGGAGCTATAACTCTGTAACCTGCTTTAGTTAGAATAGGTATCATTTTCCTAAACAAATAACTCCATGTTGGCTCACCATGAAGAAGGTAAATAACTTCACCATCCTTTGGGCCTTCATCTAAATAATGAATCCTAACATCGTCAATCATTAAGTAATTAGGTTCAAAATTATAACCATCAAGATTAGCAAACCGCTCTTCAGGAGTTCTTAAAACCCCAGGTGCTACTAGATTAAATCTGTCATAATTAACATTAACATCAGCATTTCTAGAGAATTGAAAAATTAAAAGAAAAGCAATACTAATGATAACGAGTGTGTATAAAATTTTATTCATATTTGTTTAAGTTAAACGTTTAGCAATTTCTTCTTTTATAAGCCACAGTCTATCTTGACCCCATACATAAAAAGGATCACTACCATCTTCATTTGTTATTTTAAAACTAGGAACGCCCCAACAGTCTCCTAGAAACATATCGATAACATTATCATTTAGTACTTTTTTCCATTTCCTTGTGCTTAAGTCTTTTTTGATTAGAGTCCAATCAAGATCAAGACGATTAACTAAACCTTCTAAATAGTCTTTATTTCCTATATTTATTCCATCTTGAAAGGAGGCTTTTAATAAGTCTTCTATATATTCAAAACCTTTACCCTTCTCATCTATACTAGGAAATATTGAGAATGCTCTTCTTGCTGGCGTTCCAATTGGTGAATATATTCTATTTATCTCATGACTATGCTTTCTTCCTTCGCGAGCTGCATCCGAGATGATGTATTTAGCTTTAAATGTTGGTATAGAGTAATTTCTCATTAACATAGGCAAGACAGGTCTTGTAATAAGATTTATAGGGTAGTTATCTCTTAGCTCTCTAACCCTTTTAGAGCTAATAAATGTATAAGGGCTATTTAGCGAAGGATAGAATGTAAGATTTATTTTCTTTTCAGAGTTAAGTTTATTTGGGGCATTTAAGTTTAAAGAGTAAATACTTTCATTATTAGAACTTTTCTTTAAATTTAAATCAGAAAGTCTTTCTTCTAGATAATTCAATCTATCTATACCCCAATACAATTCTTTTTCGTAATAAAATGCTGAACCAAAATAGTAACCTTTTTCATCTCTAATTTTATTACCCTGCTTAATACAGTTTTTAGTTTGATCAGTTGTAGAGTTATATTTATCCTTTAAGTCATTAAGAACGCCCTCTTCGCCTTGCCAGAGTGCAAAGCTAACAACCTTAGCTATTTCGCTAAACTTATTATCGTCAACAGACGCTATGATCGAGTTAGCTTTATTGACTAATTCTGGTGAAGGATATGAGGCATTAGGAAATTCAATACCATAAAAAGGAGCAATTCGTTTAACATCCTTAAGACAGTATTTACTATAGTGAGAAGGCTCATGAACAGTTTTAGGATTTTCATCTCCCACAAGAATTGGTTTAAAACTTATGTCATATGAAGATTTCAGTTTATCAATACAATGAATTGTTAGGTGTGAATACGGATCATCAACTTTATGGAAATATATTACTTCATGAGGTCTATTTTCATTTTGTCTTAACTCTTCAGCTTCCTGACGAACCCTCTTAAGTCCTTCATAGCTAGAAAATTTATTCATAGCATTATTTCTAGCTTTAGAGGCAATGGTCCTTTTTGACATAAAATTTCTTAAAGATTCAAGCATGATTAATTTATAAATTAAAGGTTATTCACGGGTAATATTCATCCCCTTAGTCATTTCTTCAAAAGATTTATCTGCGATTAATTCATGGCCCCATATTTCATTTTCAAACCATTTAACAAAATCTTCAGGTCTTGTTTGTTTATAGTGAAGCCATACACCCTTTCCATGATCTGTCTTCATTACACCTAACTTTAGAGCATTAATTCTTGAATTCAGATGCGCCTCATCTACAAAACTATCCTGAACCTTGTCATATACATCAAATAAATCCAACAAACACATAACTATAAAATGATTAATCCTCCATCGTTCAGTTGTCGTTAGGTCTTTAGAAGACCAATCCTTAGATAAAAATTCAGAATACTCAGCATCTTTAGCTGTATTAAAAAATCGATCATATTGCCTTTGCGTTAAGGAATGCCCAAACTGAGCCTTGGTTATCTTATTCTGTTGTTTTATTTGTATGCCTAAATAAACAACAGAAACAACAACACCAAGTGCCGCTATTACTTGAACAATCATTAAAATTAACTCATTCATAATTAGTTAAAACCTTTTCACCATCTTTCATAACAAATACAATATTTTTAATATTATTAATGTCATTAACTGGATTACCTTTAATAGCAACAAGATCTGCTATTTTATTTATTTCAATTGATCCCAAGGTGTCATCAATGCCCAATAACTTGGCGGTATTTAATGTTGCAGAAACTATGGTTTGCATAGGCGGCATTCCATATTTATTCATATATATAAACTCATCAGCATTAGTTCCATGAGGTTGCACCCCGGCATCAGTACCAAATGCTATTTTTACGCCTCTTTCATATGCTTTGTTAAATGTTGCGCCAATTTGAGGGCCTACGCTAGCAGCTTTAGGTCTAACAATTTCAGGAAAATAGTTATCAATCTCTGATTTCATTGCAACAAATTCACCTGCTGAAATAGTTGGGACATAGAAAGTGCCATTCTCAATCATTAAATCCATAACTTCTTCAGTCATAAATGTTCCATGTTCAACAGAATCAACACCTGCTATTACAGCTCTCTTCATTCCTTCTGCCCCATGCGCATGAACAGCAACCCACATACCATAATCTTTTGCAGCCATAACTACAGCTTTAACTTCTTCAAAAGTGAATTGGGGATTGTGACCAGATTTTGCTAGACTCAAGACACCACCTGTTACAGTTAACTTAATACCGTCTGCACCATCTTTATATCTTTGTCTAACAGCAGTATAGGCTTCATAAGGGCCATTAATAACACCATCTTCAGCAGTAGGATAGTCGTATGAATCTACATCCTTACCATTTGTTGGATCAGCATGCCCTCCGGTTGTTGCAATACTTTTACCAGAAGTATAAATACGAGGTCCAATTACTTGCTTGCTATTAATTGCATCTCTTAATGATATTGCAACCATACCACTATCACCCACCTGTCTTACAGTTGTGAATCCAGCCATGATTGTTTTGTAGGCGTGTTGTGTTGCTAAAATAGCTTCAGTTTCTCTTTCTACCTTAACGGGCCTTTCAGCTTTAGATTTATATTCTCCACCAAAATGCACATGCATATCCATCAAGCCAGGTAATAATGTATAACCTCTTAAATCAATTAAGTTATCTGAACTGTCTAGTTTAATAAATCCTTTTGATATATCAGTAATTTTATTACCCTCAATAGTAATAGAAGAATTACTTACAACCTTTTCATTAATAACATCTATATAGGATGAAGAATATATTATTGTTGAAGCATAAAGTGGTGATATTAAGAGAGCGCATATGTATAGAATTATTTTCATAGGAAAATTCTAACATTATTAATTTAAATAAATTAAATTTTATATCTGATACTTATTGGGGAATGATTGAGGGATCAATAAAATCAATTTTTGCTAGCTTTACACCATCCTCATTTTTTAGTTTTTTTACAATTAATTTTAAGTTTTTAAAATTAGTTGTTTTAAAAACAATAATATTAAGATCACCGAAGACTCTAGCAATATCTAGGTTATGCTCCTCAGCATATTGATTATAATCAAACGAAGTTTCATGAGCAGCAATGATTGACCCGTTTGTAAACTTAATAGCATTTAATCCAGGATAAATAAGAACCTTTAAATCTGTTTTAACAATATCCTTCTCAAGTTCAATCGAGGGTAAGTTCGGAACATAATTAGAATCAATTATGAATTTATAATTATGATTCCTTTCAAACGAAGCATCCATGATTTTATTATTTGGATCAAAATAAACAATTGATTCAGGATATATTTCTTGAGAAAAACTTTTAATATTAAAAAGTAGGATTAAAGTAAAAATAAAGTATTTAGATTTAATTTCCATACATTAAAATCCCCCAGTTTTCTAATTTACCAGTGGTGCACACTGTAGATACGTTTCCATCATCATCAGTTACTTCAGGGCATCCACCAGACTCCCAATTAATCACCTCCAAGGTCCAATCACCAGTAATATTTTCACCGTAAAATCCTGCTATACCAATATCAAAATAATACTCATCAAACCCATACTCTGTAATCAAATCTTTTGGGTTCATAGTTTTATAAGCATACGGATAAAGAATATTGATTGTTGTACCATCTGGAGAAGTCATTCTTAAACCTATATCTGACATATCAGGATAATCAAACCATACTCTGACTCTAACCCATTCAACTTTACCGTTTGATCCATCGTTAGAAGTTAAAGCAATGCTATGGGTTTGAATTTGATCAGCTATATCCATAGTCCAATCATTATCATCTGTATCAACATCTACAAGATCATAGGTAGTAAAAGTGCCTAGGTTATTTGGAGTCATATTCTCAGCAAAATTTATAGCAGAAGTTACATCTAATTTACCAAATCCAAACCAATTATGATGACTATACCCAGCTGCATTTGTAACCCAAGAGTGCATCGAAATATCTGTAGAACCATATGTTAATGATTTTGTTCTATTTTCATCAACAATTTTTCCTGTATTAGCAAGTACATGCTTTATATCTCTCCAGGTAAATTCTGGATTAACTTCCATCAATAAAGCAACTACACCAGCTACCGTTGGTCCAGCTGCTGATGTTCCGTTCATATGAGGCATGTAATGACATTCAAGATTTAAAGGATGGTCTCCAGTAGAAAATGCATTTCTTGGCGTACCAGCATCATTTTCAGTTCTTACATAACCAATATCACATGTAGATTGATCTGTGCTCATAACTGCAGCTTTAAAATATCTTTGTTGTTCATCACTGTAATTAGAAGCATCGTAATTAGGAGGACCGTAACCAAATTCACCCCCATAGCCTGCTGTCCAAGATGAAGGTCCAACGGTTGAATATGATGATCTTTCATCATTAGCATTTAAGGATGGAACACCAATAATAAATGGTGTTATATGAAGGCCGCCGCTTGAACTAGATGTTGTACAAGGCATTTCATCACTCATAGCAGCATTTGGTCCACACCATCCATCACTGCTATAGAATGAATTACCATTTGATTTAACATGAATGGTGCCTTTTCCCGAACGAGAGAGATTAATAATTTCTGGCATACTAATATCAGTCATAACATTATCCCATTCTGGGGGCATGTAATAGTCACCAAGACCTCTACCCCAACTGTTATTAGTAACTCCAAGTTCAACTTCGTAACTGTTGCCTGTAAATGAAGCTATAAGGTTTGAATCAGATTGAGAATTTAACCAGTTATAGCCTACTAAATTAGCATCTGGCGCAACGCCACGACCGCCAATATTATTATGACCTTTCATAGCTATAATGCCACCACAAGCAGTCCCATGATCTCCGTATAAAGATTCACTAGTAGGATCATTATCAGAATTAACCCAGTCAATTGAACCATCTACTACATTATCGACTAGATCTTCATGAGCTAGTTCTAAACCAGTATCAATAACCGCTACAGTTACTCCTTTTCCAGAATATGCACAATTAGCTCCCATAACACTCATATCAGCACCAGGTGTAGAATCCAAATCAGCAAAATTCTTTTGACCAGTATTTTCTAAAATCCATTGATGAGGATATAAAGGATCAACCATTAAGGTTAAATCAATTTCTTGGGTAACCAAATGAACACCGTCAAAAACTTCTACAGTAATATCGTATAAATTATCAACTGAAGAGTCATCAGGGTCTGCACCTCTTGGATAGTCGATAAAAGAAATTAAACCAGTGTCAAAACCAATACTAAACAAAGCCGCATCATCTCCACTTAAAGTCCATGACAAAGCGTCTCCTTCAATATCACTAGCTTCTATTACAGATACAGATTTACACATTTCTTTTGCATTAATAGTATTGCTTGATGAAATAACAGGCGGAACATCATTAATATTCGTCACTTGAATCTCTATATCTTTTACGGTAAATAAAATTCCATCTGTAACTTCAACTGTCAGATAAAATACATTTGTAGATTCATAATCAGGAGCATCTACAAAATTTAGCGAATTAGTTTCATTTAATATAAATAGGCTAGCATCTGTGCCGGTAATAGATACTGATAAGGTGTCTCCAATATCTACATCTGATACTTCAATTACATTTACAAAGGTTTGATTTTCTGGTGCTTGAAGGATCGAAGGTGAATCGACTACAGGAGCATCATTTATTGGAGCAATATTTACTAAAACCTCAGCAGTTGAAGTTTTATCTCCCTGATAAATGGTGTAATTAAAAATATCAGTTCCGTTATAATCTTGATCAGGCAAATATTCAACAATGTTATCTACAACTGTTGCGGTACCATTAGGCGGATCTGATACAGTTATTGAGATTGGTGCATATGATAGAAATGAATCATTAACTAAAACATTCACAGAAACTGTATTGTCTTCATCTACAGATGCTTCATTATTAATGGCTGTTATTTGAGGAGCTAGCTTATCAGGATCTACATTTTGATCCTCGGCTATGTAATTTAAAACATTAGAAGTGTATGAATTTAAAACCCCAGAATCTATAGATCCATCTGATATAGAAAGCAAATCACTTTGCATAGTTGTAATAGCAAAGTTGAATAAAGAATTGCTTAAGTTTTCATCCGAACGAACTTCAAAAATAGGAATAACACTTTCTAGTATTAAAACAACATTATTTAAATCTGACTCACTTATTTGAATATCTTTTGATATTAAGATATTAGATAGAACTTTTTTTATAAAAACACTATTTTCAATATCTACTTTATTTGAAGTTAAAGAAAATTCATTTTCAATTTCTTCAGCAAGTGAAGTGAACATATCTTCAGTTGTATAGTTTGTTAAAGATTTAGAATTTATAAAATATTGAAGTGAAAGAGCAATAAAAGTTAACTGATTACCTTTTTCATATAAATAATCATTAATTCCACCATCACCTTTATTAAATACAGGGTCAAATTCATGCACATCAATTGATGAATCTATACCTAATACAGTATTAATATTAGCTGGTGATTGCATAAAAGCGGCCACTGAGGTAACAGGCGTTATAACTTTGTTTTCTGAATAACCATTCATTTTATGAATCATTAGATAATTAGATAGTAAATTGCCTGTATCTAGATCAAAACCTCCAAAACTTAACAAATTGCCATTTGCGTACTTAATTATGAATTTACCATCATTGCCAGAAATATCTGATTCTTCTCCGGAGTCTAATTGATAATTATTATTTGCATCAATAAATATATCAGCACTTCTTATATACCCATCAACTGCGAATCCTTTAGTTTCTCTATAACCTTCAACAGTAACACTATTGCTTGATGAACCTCCTGACCCTGAGCAGGATAATGAAAATGTATTATTGCCTGGTATAGATATTGTTATTGATTCAGAACCTGATGTTTGTTTTGATCCTGACCATGCACCAGAAGCAGAACAAGATGAGGAGTTTTGAGATGACCAGCTAATTGTTACAGGAGTTCCAACTAGAGCAGAAGAAGCATTAGATGAAATAGAAACAGATCCAGATGGACTGGAAGGACTACCACCGCCTCCTCCACCGCCACACGATATCAAAATAAAAGAAATTAATGAGATATAAATTTTATTCATAAGATTCACATATTCTATACATCTTTAATGTATTTTTCTTATTTTTTTTACACGTGTGTTTCTTTAAAACCTATTAATTTTCATAAAATGATTTATTATTTATACACATGAAGAAACTTAAAATAGCTTTTTATTTTTTAAAAATAAAACTTCACAATATTTTTAACTTATTAATTAAAACTGCAACAGCATATGTGGTAGCTGGCTTTGCGATTATTCAACTATCCAGCATTGTTGTAGACAATATTTCAACGAATGATGTTCTTGGGATACCTCCAGAAACCCTTATGCAAATACTATTTATAGTTATACCATCAGGACTGCCTATAATTTTAGTAATTACTTATATCTTAAAAAGAAAAAATATTGATTTACAAGTGCTCACTTCAAATAATGATAATTCTGTAAATGCTAGTGATTACAAACAAAAGATTGGCGTTATACCATTTGAAAATCTAAACAATGACGACGAAGGTGCCTTTTTAGTTGATGGCGTGGTTGAGGACTTAATAACTGAATTATCAATGATTCAAGAAATCTCAGTTGCTACAAGAAAAACATGTTTTGGCTTTAGAGGGAAAGATTTTACTACAGAAGAGTTTAAAGATGAGTTTGGTCTAGATTTTGTAGTCTCTGGAAGCATAAGATCCCTAGAAGATAGATTAAGGATATCAGTGGAGCTATGTGATATGCATGATGGCAGCGTAATTTGGAGTAATAAATACGACAGAATTAAAGCAGATATTTTTGATGTGCAGGATGAAATCGTTACTAAAATAATTAATTCGATGATAGGTGAAATTGAAATTAATAGCTTAAAAAGAGCTCATAGGAAACCAACAGAGAATATGACCTCATATGAATTTACATTAAAAGGAAGGGCTTTGAATCAAAAGTTTGAAAAGGAAGCTAATGCTGAAGCTATAAAGGTACTAGATGAGGCGATTAAAGCCGATAAAACCAACCCACTGCCATACTCCTGGAAAGCATGCACAATTGGTCAAGCAATGACTTTGGGTTTTATAGAAAGAACAGATGAGACCATGACATCATTTATGGAAAATCTTAGTAAAGCAGAAGAGATGAATGATAATGATTGGAATACTAATAGGATACTAGGCGAAGCCAATTTAACTTTGCAAAATTACGAGCAGGCAAAAATTTATGCAACAAAAGCTTATAACGCAAATCCAAATAATCCTCATGTGCTTTCTATATATGCAGATTCATTATTAAGGAATGATGATCCTGAAAAAGCAATAGAAGCAATAGAAAAAATGTATGAATTAGAGCCAATTCCTTTGAGTGACAGTAACAGTGATAGGCCTTTAAGGGCGTTATTTTTTGCTCATTATATTAATAAAAATTATGAAAAATGTAAGGAATTATTTAAACAAATTGAAGAAATTGATATCAGAACATGGCTAATCAATCTCCATATTGAATCATTAGATAAATCAGATATACATAAAGAGAAATGGTATCAAAATGGTTTAAGCAAATTTAAAGATGCTAACTGGAAGAAAGAAATAAATTTATTTCATCTTAATGATAAATCAATATCAAGTAATCTTTTAAAAGTAGCTGACAGTATATAATTTTTTAAAAAAGGATGGTTATTAAACATGGCTGAATCAAGATTTTTTGATGATCGATTAACATACTTATCATTTGTCACAACTTCAAATGAAAAAAATATAGTCGCAGACCAATTATCCACTGTTATTAAATCAATTTCTAAAGAAAAAGCAGCTTTAAGAATATTTGATGCGGGTATTGGCGATGGGTCATTGTTAATGAATGTAATAAAGAATTGTCATAAAGAATTTCCATATATACCCTTTTTTGTAATGGCTAAAGAGATAAGTATTGAGGATGTAAGATTAGCCTTAGAGAAATTATCTGATAGGTTTATAGAGCACCCAAATATGGTTTTCACTATAACAAATCTATTTTTTAGTGAAGCGCCTGCATTGAGATCAAAAAATAGCACTAAGCAAAAGAAAATGAAATGGAAAACCTTAGCATTAGATGGTAATAGCTCTTATGAATTCAATAAACAATTGACTAATATAGATGAATTACTTAAAGATGCTTGGACTATTGATGAAGATCCAAAAACTAATAGAGCTACATATAGAAACCCATCTGTTTTAACAATATACAGAAAAGATCATGAAAATTTAGTTGATAGATATATACCTGATCAAAATGATGATAAGAAATTATTTGATTTAATCATTGCCTCTCAGCCCTACAGATCAAGAACCAGCGAAAAGAAAAAAGTTGATTTTGTAATAAAGCCAATGATTGATGCCTTGAATAAAAATGGAAAACTAGCTGTTATTCATTCGGCTGGGGGTGATTCTGTTACTAAAGCTATAAAGAAAATATGGCCTAGCGAAGTTCCATTTCCTACACCAGCATCTAAAATTATAAAGTACCTTAAAAAATCATTACCATCGAAAAAATTAGATGATTTAGTTTTCCATAAACCTGTTAAATTTAAATTTCATTTAAAATCCATACCCGCTGACAATAATTCTATTGCTACTTCATTATTTTCTGCTGCATGGAATAATATCGTTTATGTGGGTCAAATGAGTGCAGATAAAATCCAGGAAGCCCAAGCTAATGGCGATCATGAAGAAGTAATTAAAAATCTTTTAGATGATGAAAATAATAAAATTCATTTTAAAAATGAAATTTTTGTAATTGAAAAAAATAGGATATTTAAACCATAAATTTATGGGTTTATTTAGATATTTTCTTTTAATTATAATATTTATAACTGCATGCGATATGAATACTAGATTTGATACATCCCCACCCACACCTGAAAAGATTCCATACATACTAGAAGCTCATGGCGATAAACGCATAGATAATTACTATTGGCTTAGGGATGATTCGAGAAGTGATGAAAAAGTCTTAGATTATTTAAAAGCTGAAAATGAATACGCAGATAATTGGTTTAAATTAAGAAAAGATTACAAATCAGAAATTCTAGATGAATTAGTAAATCAAATAGCACCTTCAGAAACTTCATTTAAAGAAAAAAAAGGTGAGTATTATTATTTCAATGAAATATCTAAAAAAGATCAGCTGCCTAAATACTATAGGTCAAAGAATGGTAAGAAAGAATTAATAATAGATCCCAATATCAGGCTGCTTAAACAAGACTACTATTCTATTTATTCGCTAGTACCATCTAAAGATAATTCATTAATTGCTTTCAATGAAGATGATAACGGAAGGAGAGAATTTACAATTAGAATCTTAGACTCTAATTATGAATTATTAGAAGATAAGATGACAAAAACCAGTTATGGAATATTTTGGTCTAGCGACAATAAATATCTTATTTATCTAAAAAAAGATCCAATCACACTTATTGCAAATCAAGTATATGCACATAAGGTAGGCACATCTGAAGACGAAGATATATTGTTATATCAAGAAGATGATCAAGAATTCTTAATTAATTTATACAAATCAAGGTCTGATAAGTACATTTATATAAATATAGAAAAAACTAACTCCAATGAAATAAGATTAATAGATACTGCTAATCCACTACAAGAACCCAGGATTGCGATAAAACGAAGTGAGAATCATCTGTACACATTAGAACATGCTAATGATGATAGTTTTTTTGTAAGATCAAATTTAAACTCACCTAATTATAAAATTTATAAAGCAGCCAATGTTCAATCGTTAGCTGATTCGGAAAACGAAATAATTTCTCATAATAAAGATATTTATATTTCAGATCATTTAATTTTTGATGATTATTTAATAATAGAGATAAGAGAAAATGGTTTGCCTGGAATACATAAAGTTAATCTTCAAGATATGAAAGTATCAAAAGTTGTATTTAATGATGAATCCTATTATGTATCACTAGGGTATAACTATGATTCTAAAGATTTAAATTTTTATTATGCATATTCAAGCCCTACCCAGCCTTTAACAATTTATTCAAATAATCTAGAAAGCGGTGATGTTTCTCAATTATGGCAAAAAGAAGTTATTAATTTTGACTCCAGCATTTATACAACGAGTAGAAAATTTATTACAGCAAGAGATGGAATGCTTATACCAATAACTATTACCCATCGGAAAGATATAGATATTAAGAATTCCCCAATTCTTTTTTATGGATATGGTTCATATGGACTTAATACTGAATCTTATTTTAGAAGTTCTGTAATGCCATTGCTGAATAGAGATTTTATTCATGTTCTAGTAAATATTAGAGGTGGCGGAGAGATGGGTAAATATTGGTATGAACAAGGACGTATGTTTAATAAATTAAACACTTTTTATGATTTTAATGATGCTGTGAGAGCTGTATTAGATATGAATATTGGAAATAAAGATAAAGTTTTTGCTCAAGGTGGAAGTGCTGGTGGTCTTTTAATGGGAGCTATTATAAATATGGAACCAGAGCTTTATAGAGGTATCTTAAGCGGCGTACCATTTGTGGATGTGTTAACAACTATGTCAGATGCATCTATACCACTTACTACATTTGAGTGGGATGAATGGGGTAATCCCGAACGTAAAGATGAATATATGTATATGAAGCAATACTCACCTTACGACAATATTGAGACTTTAAATTACCCAGCAGTCTTAGTAACTTCAAGCCTCTATGATTCACAAGTTCAATATTTTGAGCCTGCAAAATATGTCCCCAAGTTAAGAGAATACTCTACTTCTGACAACCCAATCCTAATGAAAATGAACTTGATTGGCGGCCATGGTGGGAAAAGTGGACGATTAAATCAATTGAAAGAAACAGCTGAAGAGTATGGTTTTGTTCTTAATATACTAGATGAATAATTCTTAGGATATAAAAAAAGCGCCAAAAGGCGCTTTTTCTATTCTTTAATTAAGATTATGATTTTTTCATCCAAATTTGAAAAAGTTGCATAATAATTACAGATCCAATAAATACCCATTGAACAATTCCGACAGCTGGATCATTAACACTAGCAGCTAAATTGGCAGCACCTTCAGATAAAGTTGCTCCATCAGCCTCCAATGCTGCAAAAACAGCTCCCACACCTTGTCTTATGCCGCCTACTTGCGCCATAGTACCTAAAGTAAATAGTGCTACAGAACCACAAAATGCAGTTGCCATAACTTTGCCTACTAAAGGTGTAGATGAATCGTTGTAGATATTATTAGAAAATCTAAAACCAACCCAAATTAAAAATGCGCAACCAGCAAACCATATAGCTTGTGCTTGCATAGATGCTGAAAAAAGCATCCACATATCATATGTCATTTGATTCCATTCCATTTTAAAACTCCTTTGTAATGGTTAATGTGCGCAAATCATACATTTATTTGCAGAAAATTCAAAAAAATATTAATCGATAGACTTAATTTCAATATAATCAATCAAAAATCTTCCAATAGAAGGATCTGGTAAATTGTCACAATTTTGATTATTGCAATAGCGTGAATTGTCAGGACTGCCGCCAAGATTGCCACCAGATGCGACGTTTAGAATAAAATAAAATTCACCATTAAAAGGATAATTATTATTAATAAAATCACCTTGATTATTAGCTATTGAGAAATATGGAGTTGTTTGAGTATCCAGGTAAAAATTCAGAAAATTATATTCCCATTTGATAGATATTGAATGAAATTTATCATGGAAATTAACGTTATTAGGCAACATCTCAACCTTATAAGTTGATGAATGTGAAGCGTTTAATAGGTAATGAACTGATGATTGGGCCTCTTGGAGGCTATGATAGATTGGGCTATGTTCTAATTGATCAATTTCTCCATCATCAGGCCAAGATTTAGTAAATTCCTTAAATCCTTGGGGCAAAAACCAGAATGCAGGCCAATGCCCAGATCCGTCAGGTATTTTAAAGCAAATGGTCACTTCTGAATTTGGTGTAATGTTTTTCTTGCTGGAGGACATTAATCGAGCAGAGGTATAATCCCAGGTGGGGTTGCATGTTTCAGGACCACAATATGGATCAATAAACGGATCTGTAGTGTTATAAATTGGTTGTATTATTAAAACACCATCTTCAACAAATGCATTTTCAGTTGAATTTAATTCAGCTTTACAGGATTTTGAATAGCCCTCATTACAACTTGTATAGTATTGAATTTCATCATTTCCCCAGCCCTGAACCCAATTATTACAGTTTTCATCAGCACAAAAACCGTTACCTTCTTCGTATGTAAATATTTCTGGGTTAATAATATTATTATCAAAATTTTCAATCCAATATTCATTAGAATTATTATTTGGCAATTTACAATATGATTCTTGATCAACATTGTATATTTCAGAACCAACTTCAGTTTCATCTGTTATAACAATAGATATAGACGTATTTACTGAAATATTAGAGGTTGTATTTAAGCAAGTTAATGTGAATTGGTATGTTCTAACCGTATCTAGTTGAATTGATTCAGAGCCATTTACATTTTTAGCTCCAGACCAATCTCCAGAACCTTGACAGGAATTTGTATTATTTGAAGACCATGTCAAAGTAATAGTTGAATTAACGGGAGCGTATAGATCTGAGATTGAGAAAGATAAAATTTGAGGATTATTATTTATCGGATTTTGATTGTCTGAAGATGAGCCACCTCCTCCACATGAAACAACGACTAAAATAAAAATATATCTTAGAAACTTCATTTATAAATAAAAATTATTTTACTTTAAAATCGTCTGATAATAATTTCATCTCTTTTCTTAAAACGAACATAGCAAATAGATTAGGTATCGACACTAATGCTACAACAACATATGCTATATTCCATACTACAGTTGTATCGATAACAGCTGCAAGAATAAAACACAAAACATAGAAATTTCTATACCAAACTACACCCTTTTCACCAAAGATATATGCCGTCGACCTGTCACCGTAATAACACCATGTAATTGCTGTTGAGAATGCAAATAATAATAGTGCGATAGCAACAAGCTTACCTCCATATTGACCAAAAATACCTTGCGAAAATGCTTTTGCAGTTAATTCGGCAGAACTAACTAGTGACTTGCCCTTTATAGAAACATTATCCATGCTTACTCTACCGTTTGATACATTTAATATTCCGGAATATAAATTAGATGAATTATTGGCTGTAACAATAATATCTTCTGCTACTGACCTTGAGTGTATTACTGTAATATTTTCAGCTATAAGTATTCCATCAGCTACATTTAAAAAGCCTGAAAACTCTTTGACATTAGAATCAATATTTTGAACATATTTTGTTAATTCATCAATATGATTTGGATATAAGTAGGTTCCATCTAGATTTTTTTCATCACTATAAATACCTTCAAGAATTACCATATCTGTCTTTGAGAAAGTTGTATCAAACTTCTCAGTCCAAACCCCACTTGATAAGATAACTAACGCTGTCACACTACAAACAACTATAGTATCGATAAAGGGTTCTAAGATTGAAACTACACCTTGATCAATTGATTTATTTTTGGATGATGCATGAGCAATAGGAGAAGATCCCTGGCCAGCTTCATTTGAATAAAGTCCTCGCGCTACACCATATTTTAAACTCATTGCAAAACTTGCTCCTAAGAATCCACCTACTGCAGCTGAACCAGTGAAAACTTGTGCAAAAATTGCATTAAATGACGGGATAATATTTTGATAGTTTTCAACAAGAATTACTAAAGCACCTCCAAAATATATTAAACCCATTATAGGAATAATCTTACTAGCGACAGAGGCTATTCTTTTTATACCACCAATAATTATTACCCAAAGCAAGGCGCCTAAAAATAATCCAGTAAATAATTTGGGTACAGCAAATTCAGTATGCATAACAAGTGCAATATTATTAATTTGAGGCATATTTCCTGAACCAATTGCAGTAATCATCATTAGAAATGCAAATAAAATAGCAACCCACTTCATGTTAAGGCCTTGTTCAATGTAGTACATTGGACCACCAGATATTGATCCATCAGCTAATGTGGTCCTATATTTATGACCAAGAGTGACCTCAACATACTTTGTTGTCATGCCAAAAATAGCTGTTATCCACATCCAAAAAATTGCAGCTGGACCACCAGTCCATATTGCCAAAGCAACTCCACCAATATTACCTGTACCTATAGCTCCAGACATAGCTGTTGTAAGCGCCTGAAATCCGGTTGTTTCTCCCTCAGAATCAGAATCATTCTTTCCTGATACAATTTTTAAGGCACTTCTGAAGTATTTGAACTGAGGAAATCCTAAATAGATCGTAAAAAATATACCGGTACCGATTAATAATGCAGGAAACCACCAAGATCCACTTAAATTAGCGTCTAAGAGAAGTAAAAAATCATTAAATTTTTCCATAACATTAATCCATATATTTTTTAATCAAATCAGTATAACCACCAATGAGCTTATCATCTATAAATATTTGTGGCAGCGATCTAGCATTAGGATTTCTCTCCATCATTTCTTTAAAGATATCAGGGTTGTCGGTGCTATAGACATCATAAGGTATATCTTTTGATTTAAAGAAATTTATAGCCATCACGCAATAAGAACAATTTGATTTTGAATATATTTCAACTTTTTTAGTCATAAATTAATTATAATGAAATTATGTCATTATTTAACCTTAAAAATAAATCAATTTTAATAACCGGTTCGTCAAGAGGCATTGGTAAATCTATTGCTAATCATTGTGCAATACATGGAGCTAATGTAATTATTTCAAGTCGTAAGATGGACGCGTGCGAGAATACTGCAAATGAAATCAACAATAGTATTGGCAAGGAAGTAGCTTTCCCCATCTCAGCAAATATTAGTGATGATAAGCAATTAGAATTACTTGTTAAAAACACCATGGATAAATTAGGAAAAATTGATGTACTTATATGCAATGCAGCAACAAATCCATTTATGGGTTCAATGATAGACATGCCTATGGAAAAATTTGATAAGGTTATGAATAATAATATTAAATCTAATCAATTATTATGCAATCTAGTGCTGCCTGACATGGTGTCAAGAAAAGATGGCTGTATTATTATTATATCTAGCATAGGTGGTCTTAAAGGATCTCCGATGTTAGGTGCTTATAATTTAAGCAAAGCAGCTGACATAATGATGGTTAAAAATATAGCCGCTGAATTTGGCAGACATAATATCCGCGCTAATTCAATAGCCCCTGGATTAATTAAGACTGATTTTGCTAAAGCTCTTTGGGAGAATCCAGATATATTAAAGTCTGTTTTAACAAATACACCGATGCAGCGAATTGGCGAACCGGATGAAGTAGCAGGAGTTGCAGTTATGCTTGCATCTAAAGCTGGTGAGTATATTAATGGTGAAACTATAGTGGTTGATGGCGGAACTACTGTAACTTAACTATTGAATTTAATCTAAATATAAAATATTTAAATAAATGAGATTCATTAAGACTTGAAACTTTATAAATCATTTCTCTTAAATCATTTAATTCATTTATAACATTAGCTAGATTTATAGTTGAAAAACTTAAGTCATTTAACTTTGTAAATTTACCTGAATATGGCATTTTAGAAATTCTCGAGGATAATAAATTTTTATAGAAATCTACCAACAGGTTAATTTTTTCTATTAGAGGCATATCTAAATCTATTAGGTACTTTGTAGTTTCATTGATTGTTATTTGTTTATTGCAAAATTGAAATAGAGTTTCAGAAAAATTAACAAACTTTTTATCATCACCCTCCTCGATATATTGAATTATTTCTAATGGATTAAGAAAAGATGGAAAATCATAGTAGTTAAAATCATTAAATCCTTGTCCAACCACCCATTCATTGATTTGTTTCTGATCTAGATTATCTATTTTTATTTTATTGCATCTACTATATATAGTTGGGTTGAGAGATCTTTTTTTACTCGATGTCATTAATATATAAGTGTTATCTGTTGGCTCTTCTAATGTTTTTAAAAATGCATTTTGAGAATTTCTATTCATATTTTCGCAATTGTGTAAAAAAATTACTTTATTTGATGAGATTGATGATGATAAATGAGAAAAATCAATTATTTCTCTTATCTCATCAATTAGAATTTTAGTTTCATCATCATTCTTTATGAAATCAGGATGAGTTTTATTTCTATAAAGCTCACATGAATTGCACTGATTACATGGATGGTTATTTGAATTAATACACAAGATCGTTTTTGCAATCTCATCAACCAAAATAGCTTTACCCAAGCCTTTATTTCCTTCAATTAATGATGAGTGCGGAAGAGATGATATATTTAATTTATTAAATGCTTTTTTAATCCATGGATAATTATTTAAATCACTCATATAATTTTATTAAACTCATCAATAATCTCATTTGAAATTACGTTCAGATCTTTAGATGCATCAATAACTTTAATTCTAGATTTATTTTTATCTGCTTGCTTTAAATAACCTTCTCTTACATTATTAAAAAAGGTTAATCCAGACGATTCAATTCTATCCATTTTATCGGAGCTTTTTCTTTTAAATCCTAACTCTGGATCTAAGTCTAGCAGAAAGGTTAAATCTGGAGTTGGGCACTTTGTATGTTCAATTAATGCCTCAATAATATTTAAATCTAAACCTCTTCCATAGCCTTGATAAGCGATAGAAGCATCATAGAATCTATCGCAAAGAACAAAGTCAGTATCTTGGTTAGTTAATATTGAATCAACCAAAGCTGATCTAGATGCAAACATTAATAATAGTTCAGCTTCTTTAGTAATATTATGATCACTATTTAACAGTATATTTCTTATGTCTTCTCCAAATGGAGTTGAACCAGGCTCTCTAATTATTTGAGATGAATAACCAGACTTTATTATAAAATCATGAAGTAGTTTTATTTGAGTTGATTTACCAACCCCTTCTATACCCTCAAATGTTATTAAGTAATTCATTGTAGTTGATAAAGTTTAACAGCCTCTAAGTGCTCTTTATATGTTTTTGAAAAATAATGAGACCCCTTCTTATTAGCTACGAAATATAAGTAGTCACCGGGAGTAGATAATATTGCAGCTTTAATAGAAGATTTACTTGATGTAGCTATTGGCGATGGAGGAAGAGAATTAATTACGTATGTATTGTATGCATTATTTTTATCATAAATATCTGATTTTTTTATATCACCATCAAAATCTGGCAATAATCCATAAATAATAGTTGGATCAGCTTGAAGCTTCATACCTAACGATATTCTTTTTAAAAAAACTGCAGCTATTAGAGGTTTCTCAGATTCATTGCCAGCCTCTTTTTCTATAATAGAAGCTAATATAAGAGCCTCTTCTAAAGATTTAAGTGGGTTTTTATCTGGCTTGTTTGCCCATAGATTATTTGAATATTTAAAGAAATTATCAGAGCTATTTATAAGTAGATTCGATGCATTCATATTTAACTTATAAAAATATGTATCAGGGGTTATAACACCCTCATTGAAGTTCAAAGAATTGTTAATGCAACTTAAAAGCACACAATCATTTATTAAATATGAATCATTAATAACTTTGTCGATTTCAAACTTATTCATTCCTGGAATAATACTTATTTGATGAGTTACGGTGTTACCTTTAATCAAATTAGTATGAATATCCAATAAAGATAAATCGTTTAGATCATATTCACCAGCTTGATAATTACCATTATTAAAAAATAAGAATAATCTAATATATAGATCTTCAATGAAATTATTAGATTTATATATTTCATTTAAAATAGTTAACTTTGATGACCCATTTGGAATATAAATTATCTTTGTTTCAAATGAATTTTTGTATGATAGGAAGCTTTTATAAGGGCCATAAAAAGAAATTGATAATATTGATAATATTAGAAGAATTTTTAAAATTAAAAATTTCAATTAATTGTATTTCTTAAAAACTAAAGTTGAATTAGTTCCGCCAAATCCAAATGAGTTATTAATTGCAATATTATTACTAGCACTTCTAGCTTCATGAGGAGTGAAATCTAACTGACACCTAGGATCTAGATTATCTAAATTTATAGTTGGTGGGATAATACTATTATTGATAGATAATATGCTAAATATTGATTCTATTGCCCCTGCTGCTCCCAGGGTATGGCCTGTCATAGATTTAGTTGAGCTTATAGCTGGAGTTTTATTAGAAAAAACATTAGAAATAGCTGTTGCTTCTGCCAAATCACCTAAAGGAGTTGATGTTCCATGAGCATTTATATAATCAACATCATCAGGGTTAATTTCTGCATCATTAAGAGCATTTTTCATTGATAATGCTGCGCCTCTTCCGTCATCAGGTGGAGCCGTAATATGATATGCATCAGAGCTAGCGCCAAAACCAATGATTTCAGCATATATATTAGCTTTTCTTTTTTTAGCATGGTCTAAATCTTCTAATATTAAAGCTCCTGCTCCATCTGAGAGAACAAAGCCATCTCTATCTATATCCCAGGGTCTACTTGCAGTCTTAGGATCCTTGGATGTTGATAAGGCTCTTGATGCTATAAATCCTGAGATGGCAAGTGGCGTGCTTGCCATTTCACTTCCGCCAGCGACCATAATGTCTGATTCACCGTAAGCAATAGATCTTGCTGCTAAACCTACAGAATGACTGCCTGTAGAACAAGCAGTAACCGTACTTATATTTCCACCTCTTAATCCAAATTTTAGAGATATGTAGCCTGAAACCATATTTACTATAGACCCAGGCACGAAAAAAGGTGAAACCTTCTTATATCCTTTCTCTAAAAGAAGTTTATGATTCTGCTCTATTGTTTCAAGTCCCCCAATGCCAGATCCATAATTTACTCCTACCCTATCTAAATTTATATTTGTATCTAAAAAACCAGAATCATTAATAGCTTCTTGCGCAGCAATATAACCATATTGAATAAAAGTATCTAATCTTCTAACATCTTTTGAATCTATAAAGTTAGAAACATCTAAATTTTTAATTCTTCCACCAATAGTTACTGGAGAATTCTCTATAGAATTATCAAAATTAGTTATACCTGATTCTCCGGCAACACATGCCGACCATGATGAGGAAACATTATTTCCTAGTGGTGAAATTAATCCTAAACCAGTAACTACAACTCTTCTTTGTAGTTTCATTAGGCTATTTATGAATTATTGTTTATATAACTTACAGCTTCGTTTACAGTAGAAATCTTTTCAGCATCTTCATCTGCTATCTCTAGATCAAATTCTTCTTCTAAAGCCATTACTAGCTCAACGGTATCTAATGAATCAGCACCCAAATCATCCACAAATGATGAATCTGATTGGATTTCATCAACATCTTTACCTAATTGATCACTAACAATCTTTTTTACTCTATCTTCCACACTCATTAGTTACTCCTATAAAATCGATACGTCATTTTACAACTTAATTATCTAGAATGCACAGCATTAATACATAAATAATCCACCATCAACAGAAATTGTTTGACCTGTAATATAAGAAGCTTTATCGCTTGCTAAAAATAATGCTAATGATGCTACATCATCAACATGACCAAATTTTTGTAATGGTATATCTTTAATAATTGTATCAATTGCATCATCAGTAAAGTCTGAAGTCATGTCTGTGTCTATGAAGCCAGGAGCTATAGAATTAACAGTAATATTTCTACTTCCGACTTCTTTAGCAAGGGATTTAGTAAATCCACCCAAAGCTGCTTTAGCAGAAGAGTAATTAACCTGGCCAGGGTTACCCATGAGTCCAGAAACAGATGAAATATTAATAATTCTTCCTGATTTAGCTTTAATTAAGTTTTTCATAAAAGCTTTACTAATATTAAAAACACCAGTTAAGTTTGTATTAATCACACTATCCCAACTATCATCACTCATTCTCATAAATAATTGATCAGAAGTTATACCTGCATTATTTATAATAATATTAGGGATTAAATCTTTTTCTTTTAGGTCTTTAATAAATTTACTTATAGATTCTCTATTAGTTATATCAAGCTGAACCGGGAGCATTAATGAATCTTTGTTTACAGGATTAAATTCAAAATGATTTCTTGCACTTCCAATAACGTCATAACCATTTTTATTAAAAAGATTAGCTATAGCCAAACCTATTCCTCTTGAAGCGCCTGTTATAAATACAATATTATTCATTTATCTTACTTAGCATATCTTTAAAATTATCTGATGAAGTTGATAAAGTATCAATTACTTTATTAGACTTAGCAATGCCGCTTAGAACCTTTCCAGGTCCGCATTCTACAACCATAGAGTCACTATCTTTAATTACTTGCATAGTTAATGTCCATTGAACAGAGTTTGTTAGCTGATTTATTAGATTAGATTTAATTTTAGAAGGTGTATTTTCTAAATTACCAGTAAAGTTCTGAATTAGATTAATTTTAGGTTTAGATATATTAATTGTATCCAAACAGTCATTAAACTTAAGAGCCGGCCCTGTCATTAACATACAATGAGACGGAACACTTACATTTAATATGATTGCTCTTTTTGCACCTCCTGTTTTAGCTAAATCGCAGACGCGCTCTACTGCTTCTGGGTCTCCAGCAATAACGGTTTGAATTGGAGAATTAATATTTGCTGCAGATACTATAGAATTGTGTTTATTTTGATCATGTGCACACAGATCAATTATTGCATCTACTTCCAGACCAATAATTGCTGCCATTAATCCTTTTGGTGCAGATTCCATTAAATTACCTCTTTTATATACCAACTCAAGTCCGTCATAAAAGTTTATAGCCTCAGATGCTACTAAGGCTGTATATTCGCCCAAGGAATGACCAGCAACATATTTAAGAGGGTTAGAATTTATTTCAGCAAACTCAAGAAAATGTATATAAGAAGTTAAAAGCAATGATGGCTGAGTATAAGACGTCTGATTTAACTTCTCATCAGAAGACAATATATCGATTATGTTGAATTTTAATAAATCAGAGGAGTTGCTTATTAAATCTTTGTATTTAGAAATTAAAGTAGAATCTAGCATCCCAGCATGTTGAGAGCCTTGACCAGGAAAAATTAAACTAATTTCCCTAGACACTATTTATTCCTCAGTCTGTTCTTCGTCTTCCTTGATAGGTTTTCTGAGATCTTTAACCAATCTGCCTTTGTAAAATCCATCTGCAGTCATTTGATGACGAACATGTCTTTCACCAGACACCTGATCAGTTGATAGTGTAGCTGAACGTAAAGAATCATGAGAGCGTCTCATACCCCTTCTCGATCTTGTAACTTTACTTTTTTGTACTGCCATTATGCACCCTTAAAAAAAACGTATCCTAACAAACAAAACGTTATTTGTGTAGTTATATATTAATTTAAATAATCAACTAAATCAGTAAATGATTCAGGTATAGGAGCTTCTACTTTTATTATATTATTGGATTCATCCTGAAATTCTATAATTTTTGAATGAAGCGCCAAAATCTTATTTACAGATTTACCAATAGACATATTAAATTCTTTATCGCCATATCTATTATCATTAAGAACATTATGACCCAAAGATTCTGCTTGAACTCTTATTTGATGCGTTCTGCCTGTAAATATATCAATTTCAACTAATGTAGAGCCTTTTAAGGCCTTAATAGGTTTAAATAAGGATTTAGATCTTTTGCCTGAATTATTAATATTAACTCTTTTATTTAAAGAGTCTTTATTTGTGTCTATAGACAAATCTATGTATATATTTTTTTTAATATTGCCTTTTAATATAGCTACATATGTCTTTTTAAGATCTTTACTTCTATTTGCTAGGTTATTGTTAAAAAATTTTAGAGCCTTTTTATTTTTAGCCATTACAATACATCCAGAGGTTTCTTTATCAAGCCTATGACATAAATCAATCTTAAAATTGTATAGTGATCTAAAAATATCTATAAGCCCTATATTGTTTTTAGAACCAGCATGAACTGCTATACCTGAGGGCTTATTAATAACAATATAGTTGTTATCATCATGAATAATAAGCTTTTTAAATGTGTTCTTTAAATCATTAGATATTTTTTTAATAACTGGTTTTGTGTCGTTTAGGTATGGTGGAATTCTTATTAAATCGTTTTCATTTAACTTATGCATGGGTTTGATTCTTCCAGAATTTACTCTAATTTCACCTTTCCTAATCATGCTATAGATCTTAGATTTAGGAAGATCTTTGTATATAGACATTAAATAATTATCAATTCTTCTATTTGAATTATCTTTATCAATATGCAATTTTTTGACACTCATAGGGGAAGTCTATACGATGGTTGTGTAAAAAACGTTATTTTGATACGTTTTTTTAAAAGTTAAAGTAAATAGTAACAAAGAAAGACAAGTAGAACAGATTATGATTAAGCCCATCAAATGGGCGGATTTAATAAGCAGATTGTAAGACTTATTAAATATTATCTTCAGCTAAGTGATGCTGGTCTTTCCCATATAAGGGAAAAAAATGAAAAGAATATTAATAAACTCATCATATGGCAATGAATTGAGAGTAGCTCTTGTTGATGGAGCAAAATTATACGATCTAGACACAGAATTAACAGACAAAACCCTTCTAAAGGGAAGTATCTTCAAAGCAACGGTTTCTAGAGTAGAATCAAGCTTAGATGCAGCTTTTGTTAATTTTGGATCTGAAAGACATGGATTTCTTCCATTAAAAGATTTATCAAATGAATATTTCGAATCGAAGGATGGAAAAAGAGTTTGCACCTTAAAAGAAGGTCAAGAAATTGTTGTTCAAGTATCTAAGGAAGAAAGAGGAACAAAAGGCGCAGCATTAACAACGCAAATAGGATTAGCTGGTAGGTTTTTGGTGTTAATACCAAATTCATCTAGAGCTGGCGGTATTTCAAGAAGAATTAGCGGCGAAGAAAGAGATGATATAAAAGAAGCATTAAAAGCTCTTACTATTCCAGATGGTATGGGAGCTATTGTTAGAACTGCAGGTTTAGGTAGATCTTCAGAAGAATTAAATCTAGATCTAGCATATTTATTGGCACTGTGGGATCAAATAAGTACATCAATTAATGATGCTCCGAGCCCCAGTCTTATTTATAAAGACGATAAATTAATTGTTAGAGTTGTAAAAGACTACTTCAGAGATGATATAGAGGAAATTCTAATAGATGATAAATCTACTTATGATGAAGCAAAAGAGTTTATTAATGCTGTAATTCCTGATCATGCAGACAAAGTGAAATTTTATGATGAAGAAATTCCATTATTCAATCGTTATCAAATTGAATCACAAATTGAATTAGCATTTCAAAGAGAAATATCACTACCTTCAGGTGGTTCTATTGTTATTGACCCTACTGAGGCAATGACAGCTGTAGATGTTAATTCAGCAAGATCAACAAAAGGAAAAGACATTGAAGATACAGCATTTCAAACAAACTTAGAGGCTGCTAAAGAAGTTGCAAGACAATTAAGGTTAAGGGATGTTGGCGGCTTAATTGTTATTGATTTTATAGACATGCACGAAACCTCAAATCAAGAAAAAATAGGAAATGCTTTTAGAAAGGCAATTTATGGTGACCGAGCAAGGGTTCAAGTATCTGAAATTTCTAGATTTGGATTATTAGAAATTTCTAGACAACGCTTAAGACCATCCCTTAATGAAACATATGACATTGAACATGTTTTAGTAAGAGGACCTAGGTCTTTAGGACAATCAATTTTAAGAATAATTTCTGAAGACTCAATTAAAGAAAATACGGGCGAGATTCATGCTTTTGTTCCATCTGATGTAGCAAGCTATTTATTGAATGAGAAAAGGGATGAATTAATAAGAATTGAATCTGCGACTAATACAAAAGTCTTAGTAATTGCGGATCCATATAAATTTAGACCTTATTACAAAGTAATTAGAATAAAAGAGTCAGATGTTAAACCGGTAGATTCTTATAATTTAACACCAAATAGCCCTGCCCCAGGCATGGAATGGAGAGACGATAATAATAAATCAAAAGGAATGAAGCCTTTAGTTGAATCAATAACTCCACCAAAAATGCCTAAAAAGTCAGGACCTAGCGTTATGAAGATTATAAAAAAAGCAATTGGTCTAGATAAGGATGAAAAGCCAAAGAAAAAACCGATAAAACGTAAACCTCAAAAAAGAGTTAATAAGCAATATAAGAAACCTCAAAATAAAAAACAGCATCCAAAAAAACATAATGCTAAACCTAAAGCTACAAAAAAGACTGATGACAATAAAAAAACCACAGATAAGAAAGAAGTAAAAAAACCTGTTAACAAAAAACCTGTTAACAAAAAACCTGTTAACAAA
>Ga0208277_1000335_pt1 | contig 28219 bp, 16 predicted proteins | sample ETNtaG_5_FD_185782 | JGI IMG/M metagenome (GOLD analysis project Ga0208277, IMG submission 185782) | Marine microbial and viral communities from oxygen minimum zone, Eastern Pacific Ocean - ETNP201406SV205 (SPAdes) (version 2) | ecosystem: Environmental > Aquatic > Marine > Oceanic ...
TTCAATGTAACCTTAATTTGGTCACCGTTGTTCTGAATTGGGTATGGACCATTTGTAAATCTTTCAGCGAACATTATGCTGCTGTAAAGAGTTAGGTTACCAGTTCCATCCAATGCAGGAGTTGTGGTGAATGTAGTTGTTGAAGGTGTACTGAATACAGTATATGTTTGCTCAGTAGTAGTTGTGTTTGAAGTACCACGTGCAATGTAAATAACATCGCCTGGTTGTAACTGGTGAGCAGAACCAGCAGTTGCTAATGTATAGTCAAGTGTGATACTTGGGTCAGTAGCACCCTGAATGTTATCAGTTAGAGCAACAGCAGCGTTTGCACTATCAACAAGATAGATGCGTCTTTGAGCACGATCAATACCACCAACAACTGTAGATCCTGGAACAGCAGTGTTACCACCTACAGTCATTCCGATAGTGATGTTGTCCATGATGGAGGCAACATTAGGAAGAGTGATATAGTCGTTACCGATAACTCCAATACACACGTTTGAAGCATCACCCTTTGTTAGAGTAGTAGCAGCAGCACCTGAAGCAGCATCAGCAACACCTTGAACAGCAAGAGGCATGTTATTTGCTCTTACGATGTAGTAACCATAAACATTACCAGCAGCACCAGAGAAGGTAAATGTCTGTTCAGGGTAAGTAGCAGTTGTTACAACGTTGGCAGTAGAGTCTTGGTTGATTTTCCACTGACCACCATTTAGGAGAATACCATACTGTCCAGTATAATCGTATCTTGCTTCTGTACGATTATTGATACATGTAGGATAGCCTGTGTTTACAGTCTGACCATACTGGTTAGTGTTACCATTCTGGTATGGTTCGTAGTACGCTGTCGCACTAGGTACGTCTGCTTCTGCAGGTGTCGTGTCACTAGTGTAAAGTTTAAGGACTAAATCCCTTGGTGCATTATCCTCTCTATCCAAAACAAAGTTGTTCTGGTTAACAAGATAACGTAGTGACTCCAATTCACCAATATTAGGTACTAACAGTGCCATTTAATTTGTCTCCAAAAATCGTTGTGTGTTGCTTGCTTAAGTTTATTTATAAAATAAATCTCCCTCTGATATTTATCAAAGGAAAACTTTCAGTGATAACGTGAATCTACGGATGTTATTTACTTGGTCAACCCTGAATCTGAGCATATCTCCAGCGATGAGATCAATGTCCCATGCAGAGAGGTTATCACTGAAAGCTTTCAGGTTACCACTGATCTGTGGTTTCGCACTTCCACATATAGTTTGGAAGTTGGGATAATCATTAAACGTACATTTCTGTACATCTAATATTAGAATACCCACTGCATCAGCAGTTAATGTCCAAGACTGTATTTTTCCAGTAACATCAATACCCAATTCACCTTTAGGTCCGTTGTTCATATCAACAGAACCACTACTATAAACCATATTAACAGTTCTAGTAAGATCTGCAGTTGTAGATGTAGCAATAACAAATGCAGGATCACCAAGGTCAGGTGCAGTAGCAAATGTAATTTGACTACCAGTAACAGAAAAATCTATTCCTGGATGTTGTATCTGACCATTGATTGATACAATTAATTGTGCATCATTCGTAGGAGTATATGGATCACCATTCTCAGTTAAATCGAATGTAGTTGTTACTCCATTAAACCCAGTGTTGATAGAATCTAGAACAACATTATTGTTCTGTAGATACTTCGCTGGAATATCATAAGTAACCCCTACAGCATATTTTTTCTGAGCTTCAGAAACTACGCTATAGTTCTGGTTTTGTACTGATACATTATAGGTAGGCATCAGGAAACTCCAGGTGTTACTTCAAGTATTCCTTCAATAACTCTTGACTTAGTACCCGAAGGTGCGGTCAGGAGAATATCATAAACATATCTTCTAGCAGTTAGACTTGCTGTTGCAGCGTTGTCTAAACTAATTTTTAACTGTCCATTATATCTATCTGGAAAGTCAACCACAAAGTCACTAGATGTACTAGAAGTATAACTCTTCTTAATCTTGGCCACAGCAGTGTAACCAGTTAAATTTAATGGGGTGGTGTTTGCTTCATTCTGAATATTGAAGGTTGCTGCAAAGTCAGTTCCTTTCTCACATATTAGATTTATCGGTATAGCAGCCATCTGACAAATAAAGAACCCCTCACTATTTAGCAAGGGGTTACTTTGTTATTCTAACCTTCTACAACTGGAGGTGCTACAGGCGGTGCTTCTTCACCTTCTGTTGCTGGTGGTTCACCTTCTGGAACAGGTGTTTCTCCTGTTAATATACCAATTGTTTCTAAACCGCCCTCTAGTTTTGTACGGTACTCTCTTAAGCGGATAAGTTCTGCTTCTGCTTTTGAAATTTTAGCATTAGCATCTGCTAATTGCTTTGTGAACTCTTCCCTGAGATTCGCAGCTTCCATTGTCATGTGTGTGTAATGATCGATCTTACATATTTATTATAGCACAGAAACCTATCTTTGCATACCACGTATCATGGATTTCAAAACTTCTATCTCTGCTTTAAGTTCATCTATCTCTCTATCAGTCCTACCAGACTTAACACGTGCTGCTCTTACTGCTTCAAATGCCTTGGTATCACTATTAATTATAGCACCTGTGTTGGAGTCTCTATAAAGACTATCCTCACCTTCTACCTGTATATTCATTAGAAGGATGCTACTGCTCTTAGGTCTTGTAACTTAGGTACGTATGATGGGTTATCCGAATTCATAACAACCTTAACTGCGAATGAGGTAAACTCAGGTAAGTTAGTAACACTAAATGGTATTTCCTGATATGAACCTTGCTTCTCAAAGAGACCAGATATTTCATTCTCTGCTGAAGCAGTTAAGTCTATATCAGACTTACCATCTGTGTTAAAGAATGTCCATTCGATATCATCAAAATTAGTCTCACTAGACTCTTCTTTAAACTTATAAAGAACCTTAACATCAGATGTATTTCTTATGTTAGCAGTAAGTTTAACATCAATAGATGTACCTGGATTATCTAAAGAGATTTCCTTAGTAACATACTTAGCAATACCAGAGGTATTCTTAGATGAATCTTCTGTTACATATCCTATACCTGTCTGATAAGACATCTTATTAACTTCCCACCAGTCCTTAGTATTTGCTGGTTGACCTACGTATTGTAAGTAATCTCCAGATCTAAAGATATCTGCTGTTTGAGTAGCAATATCTGCACTTCTATTGAAAGCACTTCCACCAGTTACTTTTGAAGTAAAGTCATCATTGATAGGTTGTTTGTTATTAAATACAACCAACTGTCTACTATTAACATCCCAATCTATAATAGTTCCACCAATCTTCTCTGCATACAATTCATCATTATCAACATTTGCATCTTCGTTAATATTATAACCATTAACTACAGTATTAAGTGAGAATGAAGGAACCTCTTCAGTAGGACCAGAATCACTGATCGTAACTGTTTTACCTACTAGATTACCACCAGCTGCAGATTGTGTTTGGAATGTTAATGTTTCACCAGCTTTAAACTGTCCAGTGTTCTTGAGTTTAACAACAATAGATGTGAAATCTGATGCACATGAAAGAACTACTCCACTACCACCTTGTAATCCGACAACCTCAGATGTTGCTGCTACTGTTGTAGAATCAATATTCTGACCAGTTGTAATCTCTATTCTATTATCAGATCCATCAACATTACCTGCAATGGTTAAAGTATAAACCTTATAAAGTTCTAAGATCTGATTTTGTCTACCATACCTAGACTCAGTTCCATTAGGATTCTCAATTCTATTAGATATAGTCTTAACAGTGCTAGTTCTTAAATCTACTACTGGACTCAAATGAGACACAGTAGATGATAGATCTAACTTATAAACCAATGATTGAGAAAGAGAGTTCTTCAACTCATTAATTCTAGAAGCTACGACTTTCTGATTGATAAAGTAATGTTCTTGACCTATAAATGTTTTCTCATAATCAGATTGAGAATATGAGTTGTAATTAACAGGACCATTATCTACTGGGATAATATTGGTTGTTTTAACAGTAGAGTCAATCTTTGTTTCTGGGAATGAAAGATAACCTATATCAGCATATAGTTTTTCATACTTCTTGTTAACTGAAATCATTCCAGTAGATCCACCAGCAATGATATTAGAACTTGCTTGTGTTGGAGAGACAATATTGAAAGTGTCTACACCACTGTTAACGACTTTATATAAGTTTGTATTTAAGTTAGCAGCACTTATACCACCAGTTGATTCCAATCCTTTAAAGAAGACGTAGGAGTTACCACCATCTTCAAATCCATGATCTCTATGAGTTACTTCAACATAGTTATTATTACCTCTGAATTTCTTCAATGTAGCACTACTACCAGACTCAGCACTTGTACGAACTGATCCAGGATACATTGATTCATAACCAAGATTTTCATTTGTTAATAGTAAACTACCTGATCTAGATGTATTAAACTCTGCTCTATGAAGCTCAAACTTAATATCTTCTCTGAGATCTTCATTCCAACTATCTACGTTTTGAGATCTGTATACAGAACCCAATCCTGGTTGAGATGTTACAGTACCAGATCCTGCAGCAGCACCTATTTCAGAACCCCATATCTCATAATCAACAGAATCTGTTTCAACAACAAAAGCATATTCAGTATCATTCTGTAAGTATACAGGATGATTAAACTCGAAATAAGTACCAACACTACCAGCAACATCAGTTGTTAAGTTGGTTGCTACACCCATTCTAACGCCTGGTGTATCGTTTGATATTATTGCTTGTACTGATCCACCAGAATTACTCGTACCTGTACCAGCAATAACAATTGAAGGAGGACTTGTATATCCAGCACCAGATATAGAAACTTCAGAACTGAATAGTTTACCATCAGATAATCCTAATGAACCTGTTGCAGTAGTACCACCAGGTAACTGAGGACTCTCTATAGTCATCGTTGCTGTATCATATCCAACACCAGCATCAATAACTTTCAAATCAATTACTCTACCTGAATCTTTAGCAATAGTAACAGTGATGTTAGTATTGTTGGTATTGTTAGCAAGAGTTACTGAAGGAAGAGTTATAGTCTCTGCTGGACTGAATGAAGTTCCATTATTGTTGGAAAGTACAAGAGTATAAACCTGATCAGGAGCAACAGGTATCCTATCAGCATTTCCAGGTAAAACTTCAATACCAGTCTTATCAAATACTTTATAAACAGGACCAGATGCACCAGACTGAACACCAGATGCTATTTCTCCAATCTCAATAGTAGTCTCTTGAGACACATATATCTTAAGGAATGTTTCTGGTGAGATAGTCTTCTCTGTACCAGGAACAATATACTTACCTGGCTTACCACTTACAGTATTGGTTAGGTATGTTCTAACTGGTATAGAAGATGCTTTCTTATTAAAGTAAAGAGTTAATCCAGTAACGAAACATCCACCATCAAGATTTTCAACCTTAAATGTTTGAGCAAGAGGATTAGGTCTCTTCTCATTAGCAGCATCAACAATTTGCTTACCTTCATTAGACTTAAGGAATGCAGGTAATGTTGAAACAATACCAGTAGGATTAGAAGGTAATATACCTGTTGGGTAGTATTTAACTTCAGTGTATGTTTCTACATTGTCTTTATTACTATCAGTAGAACTCGAAGTAAATCTAATTGTTTTTTCACCTGTCGTGAATTGTAATTGTTCAGAACTGGTATCATAACTTGTGTTATAGAGATAGTTGTTCCAAGTACTTCCTTGTGTTGGAGCATAACCATTAGGTATTATAATAAGACCACTAGCATTACCACTACTATCAGTAACAATAGAGGATCCAAATGTTGATAGTGAGTTTGAAGGTGATCCTGTAAATCTTAGATCAGGATTAACCCATCTACTAATATCTCTACCTTCCATAAATGGATAGATTCTAGTATTAGGTTTTAATCTACGAACAGTAAATTTAACTGCTCTTGACTTAGCAAATTGCTGTAATGAAGTAGCAACAGCAGTCTCACCAATAACCTTAGTTTGAATACCTTTACCAGTTTCATTATTCTGTGGACTGATATTAGAAGAACTTCCTACATTAGCAATAGTAACAGTAGATTCTACTTGATCAGAGTTGATATCAGAAAGAGGTCCGATATTAAAGAAGTTCTGATTAGATCCAATCCAGTTAACTGTATAAGAATTATACAAACTAGCATATGCATCACGTACATTATCCTTAGCAAGGAATATAGTATAAAGTGAAGTATTGTTATCAGATACTAAAGGAGCATCTGTATTTTCATACCAAGTATCAACAGGAGCATCTAAAGACGCATCCCCAACATACTGAATAACCACAAATGGATTTGGATTAATAGTTTTAGTAGCAAATGGGTTGCTAAGTAAGTTTAAAGATGTGTATGGAAGAGTAATTAGATCACCAGACTTCTGGTATCCAGCAACTACTCTTTCATCTTCCTTTGTATTAACTTCTACTAACCTAAGTGAATCTTCTCTTGACTGAGCTCTCAATACAGATTGCTTAGTATCAATAGAGCAATTATAGTCAATAGATTTAAGGTTACCAATCTTATGAGTCTCGAAGTTATCTACAACAAATCCACTCTTAAACCTTTCAAGTCCAACATCATCCTTGATCTGCATATTCAATGCTTGCTGTTCAAGGACACTAAGAAGTGTATAGTATTCTAATCTTTCAACACGCTTCTCTAACTTGCCGATATCACGCATTGTATAACGCTTGTTATCAACAGGTATTACTCTTACATCAGAAGCATCTGTTGTATAAGCAGGGATGTACAAATAAGATAATGCAATAGCATCATCAACTGCTTCAGGTCTTGATGGGTTTAATGAGGAATTACCTTCCTTAACTACAAATTGACCCTTCTTGGTTAGGAATATACCATCTATACGATCTAGATATTGTTTCTGATAGAATGAAACTGTATATCCTAAATTTGTATCAGATGCTGGACAACTTGATACCACACCACCATCTCCATCAAAATTATTGAATGCAGAATTTTTAAAGATAGATTCATCACCAAATCCAGTGATAGTAGCATTGTTATCTACTTTTGGACGGAAATCAATTACATCTCTTAATTGTGTTACACCATATACAGAAGAGTTGAATGATGGAATCTCCATAGTAGAAACTCCAGCTTCATGTAGATAGGAATCTACAGTACAGAAATCACCTTGTGAGTGATCGAAGTAATCAAATGATACTAGAATCTGACCAGTAGGTAGATCAAAACCAGGTTTAATAACAATACGAGATACATCATATAAAGTATCACGTTGACCATCATCAAATGTGAATCTATTAGTTACATCAGTACCACTAATTAAATTACCAGCACTATCAATTGTTGGTGCAGCAGTAGAAGATCCTTCATATATCCAATTAACTTTTAGTACATCAGAATATGAAATTGTCTTAATCTCTGATGATTGCTGATCCTGACCTCTTAGAGGAATAATATTATCCCTATTTGGATTGATAACTATTCTCTTATCTCTAATAATAGTCTTCAATCTTGGTCTTGCTTTAGTTAACTCTAGAGTAGCAGTCAACTTAAGTTTAGGATAGTTACCATTACTTACAGTTCCAAAGTAATTTTCAGGCAGTGTGATACTAACACTACCAGCAGTTAAACCAGTAGAAGCATCAACTGAACTTACAACTTCAACAACATCAGATGGAATATAAACAATATCACCTGTCTCACATTGAGTACCACTGCCCTTATCATGAACAGTAAGTATAAAGTTCTTTTCAGTGAATGGAACAAACTTTTGAGTACCATACTCTAGGTTTGCTTTGAAAGTAAGCTTACCACCTGAAGTAGAAGTATCTAAAATAAAGTCTCTTCTGGAATTGAATACAATAGCAGTATCATCAGTTCCCTTCACAAGTGAAGCAACCTGTTTTGATCCTGTTGGGAATACCAATGAAGATTTAGAAGCATTATCAATCTTTGGTCTTACTCGTAGTACAGTTGTACTAGTTACAGTAGAAGGAAGTAAAGAATCTAAGTATATCCTTGATTTTTTAGTACCTTCTGGTTTTGTAGCCTGTTGAACAATTGCCTTAACAAGGAAGTTGTTTGCATCAGAGAATTGTACTAAATCTCCTTGTACCAAAGACTTAGATGCATCTCCACCAAATCCAGTACATTCAACATAGTCTGTACCAACAGTACCACTAAATGTAAAGTCTGTAACATTTGTACTTGTTACATATGATTCTCTTGATAGTTCTACATCAGAAGTAAAGAGATTAGGTGCTACACCACCTTCAGGTGCTACACCAAATCTACCCCACATAGACTTAACATTTTGTGGTGTAAATGTCTGAATAACATTTTTGAATAGAACTGCACGTGCTTGTGCAACTGTAGTTGGAGTACCAGTTGATGTAATTACAACTGCTGGTGGTTGTGAATATGTACCAGATACTAAATTTCTATCCTCAATTGTAATTTTATAAATTCCCTGATCTTGTAAAGCAGGTGTAATTACAGAAGGATCATATATCACACCACCAACCTGAACTGTAGTTATTCCACCATAAGCAGCACCTCTGTTTGAAACAACAAAGTGTGATATAGTATTCTCTCTAGCAATTCTTAGAGCTTTACCAGCTTCATCAAAGATAGTCTCACCTTCTTGGAATGTTCCAGAAAGAACCTTAACATAAAGTCTATTACCACTAGAAAGTTTTCCAGCAGCAGATCCTTCGATTACTGCATATGCTTTACTTGTAGCACCAGTAATATACTTACCAGATTCAAACGAACCATCTGGAATATCAGTATCAAGTTGAATCTTTGTTAAGAATGTTGGATTGAAATACGACATCTTAAAGGTCGTATTGTATGCAGAAGTAGATCCAATTCTACCTTTTGAAATAATTCTATCCGCATCTTCATTAAAACCAATTCCTCTCTCTTGTAAAGAGAAGTTCTTTGGTTTAAGAAGACCGACTGTAGGAACAATAGTTTCAGTATAAGAAACCACAGTTGACCATAATCCTTCAGGGTTTGCTGCTATTGCATTCTCTGCATTTGTCTTAGCACTCTTACCTGCAGTTGCCCTAAACAATCTAGTAGATTTCTTTACTCCTGATACACCAATACCATCATTATCATCATATTCTTTTAATGAATCAACAACATCTCTTCTACCAAGAACAGTTATCTCAAGATATTTTGGTGTTCCTAGGTAAGAAGTTGGGAAGTTAGCAGAAGATCCATCAAACTTAGAGTATGATAGTACAGTTAATTCCTCTGCATCATTACCACCTGACGATGAAGTTCTAACAGCAAGAGTACCATACTTAGTCTCCCAGTCAGAATTAACAACACTAGCCCAACCATTTGGATCTGCTTCAACACAATTAACAATTAATGTTTTAATTGCTTGGTCTGAAGTGAATACTTCTGTTCTTCTAGAACGTGTTTGCTTATGTGAATCTACTTCACCATTTGCTCCTAGACCATCAGTAGCAGGCTCTGTATTATTTTGACCTAATGATCCATCACCAAATACAGCATTCAAATATAGTGTTGGGTATGAAGATAAATCAGCACCAAATGCATTTAAGGGAATAGTATTATAGGTATTGGTCAAGTAGAAACTACTTAATCCAGAATGCTTTAGAGTAATGTTATCTCTTACAAGAGTATCTCTAGACTTGTTAATAGGAACATAACTACTCTCTTTATTAACAATCTCAAATCCCTTGACATATGCTTTACCAGCACCAATAGTAGCAATAAGTTTCTTTGATGCTTCTACTTCTGTTAAATCATTTACTAATCCAGTAGATGAATTCTTAGCGTAAATACCTCTATTACCATTTCTCTGATAATATTCACGAATATCAGTACCAAAATCTTCTACAACATAATCACCAGACTCGTCATATGTTCTTCTTGCTAGAGTCTCTTCAATAATATTATAATCTGCCTGTACAATCTTTCTTAGTACAGCACCCTTCTTAACACTAAGAAGTTGTATGAAATTACTATCTGTAGATGCATCTAGATCATACTTGATTAGTCCTAATGATATTGATAAACGATGAGCACCAGGAGCACTGAAGTTTGCAAATCCTCTTGCTTGATCATAGAGTGTTGAATCCTCTTCAGGAGTGATTAAAGACTCTGTGATTTTAAATCCAACTTTAGCGGATGGAATATCAATATAAGGTTCTAGAATAAGAAGCTCAGACTGATTCCTTACAAAATGTCCATTAATGAAATAAATTCCTTCTTCTACTTGTACAGCAGAAGCAAAACCCATTGCATCGCTTGTGTAGGAGGTCTCTACAGAAGTATCTGGGTCTTTTAACGTAACAGTAGTTGGAAGTACGCTACCGTCCGTTCCAACGACCAATAAAGGTGTGTTAACACCATCTACAACCTCTAGAGTTTCCCCTTGTCTAAAAGTTGCTTCATTGCTTGCATTTCCACTGCTTGTGTAGTTTACATAAACAGTATCAGATGATGTAGTAGTTGCATAACGAGTCGCAACAACAGAACCTGTAACGCCAGAAGTGATGCCTTTTAAAGTCTGACCTTTCAGTAATGCTATATCATACTTTTTAAATACAATATTATCCCCTTCCGTTACAGCAACTTCTGTAACAGATGATAGTTTCACATAGTCTAATCTATTGTTCAGTCCAACTTCACCAGGGATGACTAAATCACCCTGTTTGAATTTATTACGTCCTATAGATTCAATCTGATTCTGAAGAACAGATTGTAACTGTGTTAATTCTCTGGCTTGTATCGAGTATCCAGGGCGAAAAAGAATTCGATAAAAATTCTTAGACGCATCATAGTCGTCATAATATGGTGATACGTTTAGGTTCGTCTTTTGTGGCATCGTAAACCAATATTATCATGGGAAATTTAGAATTCAATTACTAGCTTGATGTCCTCTATTTGGTCAGCAGCTCTAGTAATCAGTCTCCTGTTCTCTATGTATACGAGTTCCCCAGAGTTAGATTTGATCTCAGGATTCGCCAAACCGCTTGCAAATGTTACACCTTCAAGGGTTGAAGCATATGATGTATTAACATTAACAGATACGGATGTACCACCATCTGTGATAGCTTGAGCAGCATCAGAAGCAAATGCTCTTACAATACCATTATCGGTATGTGCTGTAGGTGATTGGAAATACTTAAGAACACCAGTTGTAGTGCTTGAATCGTCTAGTTTCCATGAAACAACGGTTCCCTTAGCAGTTCCACCAGTTACAGTCTGTGTAATCTGATTATCTTTTCCGAAAGAAGAACTAGTAAGACCAGTTCCAGTAACTCTTACAGCATAGACACCAGAAAGTGTGTTTGCAGTAGCATAGTTAGATGATCCAAATTGTAGTGGATCCTTAATAAGTCCGATTCTACGGAAGTCATTATCAACTGGGAAGTCTCCAGATCCTTCTGCATAAGTCAAACGGACGTTGACCATAACACGCTTACCGTTAAGCTCTTGTGAAAGATCAGCACCATGTCCACCAGCAGGAGGAATGATAACTTCAAGAGAACCACGAGCAGATCCAGCAATAGTCTCAGATGTACCTAGAGTATCATCAGAGAATAGACCATAAGCATCTCCACCAGCACCAGTACCTGTACCAGTTACCAATGAAACTGTACCGTAAGTATATCCTGTACCAGCAGCTTGTATAACAGCAGAGGTGATTGCACCAGTACCATCTGTCTCAATCTTAACCTTACCACCAGTTCCATCTCCTAAGATAGGAGCATAAAGTGATGAAGCACCAGTCTTGTTAGCAGGTAGTCCACTACCAGCACTTGAAATAAGTACAGTATCAATAGCACCATCAACAGCAGCAGTACCAGCATATGTGCCGATAGGCATGAAGTCACTGGATAAGAAATCCATGACCTGTTGAGTAGTCATTGTATAGAGATACTTCCAACGATAACCATCGTTAGGTCCTGTGTATACTCCACTAACATAGTTGTTTGCAGTAGTAGGCATATCAGATGCGTTAGCACCACCAGAAACTGTATCTTCCTTATTGTAAATGCACTTGAATACTTCGTAGTTGCTATTCATTACATAGAACTTAGCAGCACTAAGTGTAGATGCTCCTGTAGCAGCAGACTTAGCAGTACCACCTGAAGCAGGTGCAGCACTGTAGTCAGGCTTGTACATGTCGAACTTAGGGTTGGTAACTGTATTCCAGTTATAGCGTGGAACTACAGAAACAACATTAGATGACTCTACCCTTTTTGCAGCAATCAGTTCTTCATAGATTTTGAACTTCTCTGTCTGGTTGTCCAGTGGAGCTGGTGCATTCGTTTCATCGGCAATACGATACACACCACCTACAGCCTCAGCACCAGTGTCGGCAGCACTAGCATATCCTTTAATTACATTACCAGCAGTCGGAGTACCAGCAGCAGGGCTTGGACTATGAACTAATAGTGAACCAGGATTGACCTTACGCACAGTTGCCTTCCATGTCGTAGATCCATATGCAGTAGCACCAGCAGCACCAGCATCGTACACCTCATCTCCCACAGCAAATGCAGTAGCATTAGGATTATAGATCTCTAAATATGAGTCCCATTGATCTGAACGACCAACAAAGAAGTACATACGAGATCGATCTGCACTGGTGTCATTAGCACCTTCAGTGAGTGATTCTAGAAATTGATTAGCATTAAAGATGCGAAACTTTTCTGATATGATTGCCGACATAATTGAAAATTGGGTAGTTTTGTACTACAGGTTATCCGAGTTATTTATATTTATACTTGTCTAACTAGCGTTCCTGCGGAGATTGTTGCTGGAGCAACAGAAGCAACACCTCTTTCTGACGTGCTGTTTGTTATAACATCACCAATAGTTAGGGTAGCACTAATAGTACCACCAGTAACTGTAACCACATTTCCTGTGTTATAATCTAATCCACCAGTGTATACTGTGACGTTAGTCAAAGCACCACTTACTGCTGTATAACTCACTTGGAATCCAGATCCATCACCACCAGTACAAGTAGCAGTTCCTGAATTAGGATACCCTGTACCAGTAGTTGCAATAGACAAATTAGTGTCTAATACTGCACCATTATATTTGATAACGAAACGATCAGACAACTTAGACGAATAATCTATGTAGTATTCGCCAACTTGTATATTACCAGAAGAATCGAACGATGCGGTATTTGGAACATACACATATGCATCACCCCAAGAAAGATCAACATCAAGAAGATCTGCCTTCTTAACATCCACAGCACTTGTTATAGTCATAGCAGGTGTTGTGGTTGGTGCTGTAGTTACAGCAACTTCTCTGCTTGAAGATGCTTGTGCAAACGCTTTAAGTTGTTTAACGGTATTACCAGGAGTTGATAATATAGAAACTATATTATTGGAAACGCTACTCTCTTTTGGTTTAAGGATAATCTCAGGTGAGATATCAGGAGCAGATACATTCCTCAAGAGTTGCTGAGTTACTTCAAGTTGTTTAACTTGAGATGAGACAGGAGCAACACTATGAGTAAACTCATAAGCTAACTGTGTTGCTTCTCCAATAGATGATGCAGTAGTTAGAGAATTAGTACCAGTAATAAGATTTTCAAGGTGCTTGATGTACTTAGTATCAAACTGTCTATGCTTCTTGATAATTTTGTATGAACGAGAAACATTTACAATTGGGACAGCAGTATATCCACTACCACCAGCATCAAGAATAACATCAATAACTTCACCACCATCTACAATAACATGTGCCTTAGCACCACCACCAGCACTATTGGATGATTCAAATATGAGTTGTGGTGGTGTATCATATTGATATGCATCAGGATTCTTAGAAAGATCTCTCTTATTCCATGTTAAAGAAGTAACAACATCCCCAGTCAATACTGCTTTTACATCTAATCCTTCTCCTCTTGAGAGACCATTGTAATTACTTACTGTGACACTTCCAACACTGTCACTAGACGCTTGTGTATCTGGAACAAAATTCAATGGATTAATTCTACTAGGAACCTTCTTAACAGTTCTATATTCGTTCTCTCCATCAATTAAAATTTTATCTCCAGGCTCTACGTTGGTCATATTTGGACGGTCAGTAGCATATAACCATCCAGCAGTATCTTTCTTCATAACTCTCTGACCATCTTCTGTAGCATATGTTACAGTATTAGTAGCAGTAGATAAGTCTACTTCAATATAAGAAGCATTTATAAAGTCAGTGTTAGCAGCGATTCTTAGTGGTTTGTTAAAATCTATGGTAGGGTTTTGAGCAGACATAATAAATTCCCAACCACCTGACACCAAACCATGACCCCTAAGCATACCAACAGTGTGATATTCATCAGGAGTAGGATATGTGTTATCAGTAAACTGCCATACTATCTGACCATCTTTAGTATTAGAGAATGTATCATATGCAGAATCCAATCCTGTAACCTTAACAGTTACCTCATTCATGAATAGATTTGGTTCTATATTATATGCACTGAGTATTTGATCTGTAGAAGTACCAGTTAATAGAACAATACTAACAAATTGTCCTTCTTTCAATGCTTGTGAGAATGTTATACTAGATTCATTAATTGTATATGAACGTGTTCTTTGTTGTAATATACCATCAATATAAACAAACAAGAACCTATCATCATCTACAACAATAACATCTTTTGTTTCTTCATCTCTCATTGTAAATGGACCTAAAACAGAACCATTGAAATTACCTTCATCTATAACAAGTCTTCTATAACCACTAACATTATGTGCAAAGAACTTCTCTACAGCAAGAGGTTCTTGTACAGTTAAAGTGTTTAGGTTTTGTTTCCATTTAGGTGCTTCTGAGAATACAATAATATCAGGATCACTAGCACTTGCAGCTCTCTTAAGATAATAAGAGTTATTCCTAGGGAATGTCTCATCATACTTAGCATCTTGGAAAACACCATTAACACCAACAAATAGATCCTGTTTTACTGCTGTCTTAACTGGAGTATTATCTGTATAGTATAACTCAAATTCCTTATTATCATCGTTAAAGTAATCTGGTAAAGATTTAGTAACACTATTACCACTAAGTATCTCTTTAACATTTAAGAATAGAGAGTTAAGTGCAGACACTACAGTAGAACACTCTGTATATACATCATCCTTAGAAAGAATGTTATTATTACTATATGTTCTTACAGAAGTCCAGTTACCATTTCTTTGACTATTATCAACAGTCTTTTCTATAGTGTATGGACCTTTGGTAAGTATACTAGAAATAATATCATCGTAAGTATTCAATGTCTGTTCTACATCAGCACATAAACCTTGTGATGACTGTGGATCAGGTAAAATAGCATCAGTAAATGGTGAGATAGTTGTATATGTACCAGCACCAAGAGAATTCCTCATAGCAGTCACCATAAGGTCTTTGGCTTTACCATAAGCAGCTATACTTTCTGTTAGCTGATCTGTGATGTGTGATAATTTATACCCAGTATAATATCTTTCTGCAAAGTCTATAATATTTCTATTACCACCATATCTCAAGTGATAAACAACAGCATCCACAAGATAACCAGTATCTCTCTTACACTTATCCTCATTTGGAATTGATAGATTTGGATATGATGCCTTTGTCCATCCAAGAGTCTCTTCTTGAATGTAATTCTTATTCTTTAAAATTAACCTAGCAGCATCCATGTACTTACCAGTATTTGTCCTAGCAAATGAGAAGGTAACTTCATCAATGTTATTAAGAGATGAATAGATTGTAGTTACAGCAGAAGGTGCAACATTTAAAGTACCACCACTCTGAACTTGAGTAGGACCATAATTGGTCTGACCAGTAGTAGTAACAAGTGTGGTAATTGTTTGTGCAGCATATGAAAGATTACCGTCTCTAGAAACTCTAATTCTAGTAGGACTTATAATCTCAGTAACTTTGGTTCCTGGATTAAACTGCTGACCAGTAGAAACATCCATACCGATACAGATTCCCAAAGTAGATGGTACATCAATAATATCAAGACCTTGTGTTACAGTACATCCGTTCATCGAGACATCCCAATTTCTTGCTGCAGCAACACACAGATTCATAGCATACTCATATGCCTCTATACTTTCTGTTAACTGAGCATTAATATATGCTAAAGAACCATCAGCAAAGTATTTCTGAGCAGCATCATAAGAAGCAGAGTTACCACCAAATCTTAAATCATGCTCATATGCATCTACAATCAATCCAATATCACGCATACACTTAGATTCTAATGTATTCCAAGTAAGTGATGGATACTTAGCTTTGACGTATCCTATTGCCTCTTCTTGAATGAATAATCTATTAAAACGTAATTGATTAGCAGCATCTATCCATGTACCTTCTCTCTGGAAAATTTGTCTTATCTTTTTCAAATAAGTCGCATTTTGAGACGAATCTTTAAACTGGAATAACCTTCCAAGGAACTTTGTTGCTTTAGTAGTAGCATTATTTTCTGTTCTTGGTCCTAAAGGTGCAGAAGCAAAAGTTATCTTATCACCACTAACAGTATATGCAACTTCTGGTTCTTGTAACACACCATCCAATGTTATGGTAAGAGCCATAGCATTATAAGGAGTTATAGGTGCATTTGTACCTGCATCTACAATAGTAAATTCTCTAGTACCAGAAATATTACCAGCACTATTGAAATCTCCATCAAATGCTGGAGTTAATTTAATCTCTCTAGCAATCAATCCAGACGTATCAGAAGATTTCTCTGTTAATGATCCAGTTCCTTTAATAACATTAATATTCTCAGATAAATTAACTACTGTTTGATGATATCTCTTACTACCAGTAACAGATGCTTTATTTGTTTCCTCATTCCATAGTTTTAAAGTAGAAACTTGTGAAGTCTTAGAGTTATCACTAATCTTTACAGCACCAGCAGACTCTACATTTAATTCACCAAATAACTTAAATCCAGCAGGGTGTACAGATTCCTTAATTAGATCTCTCCAATCATCAATAATAGTCTTAGACTCAACAACATAAGAATAGTCTTGATAGAAGTTATTATCTGCTATCTTATGAGTTCTTACACCCACTTTACCTTTATCAGATTCAAAAGTACCAAGATTATCATAGTATGATCTTAGATCAACATCAAATTCTGTCTTTAATACCTTAACTACATTTCCTGAAGCTTTACTAGCAACACCTAGTACATTTGTACCACTAACAAACTCTCCAGACTCAACAGATACCTTAAGGATATTAGAACCTGGTCTCCAACCATTAGGAACAACACGACCTATAGAATTACCTTGCTTAACTTGCTCACCATTTAAGAAGTTGTCTGTAGTATTAACAATAAGAACATCACTACATGAATGTCTCCTAAGAGTAGACGTATCATTCCATATACCACTACTATTGTAGTTAATCTCTACATTCTTAGTGATACCAATGGAATCGCCTAAAGCATATGCTCTCAAATCACCTTCTATAACTTTAAGAGATGGTTTGTATGAATAGTTCTTACCTTTGTTTATTACATTAACTCTAGCAATCTTATTGTCTGCTGTTTTTAATACCTCGAAAGATGCCTCTGTACCATCACCATCAGAAACAACTACCTTTGGTTTAGAATAATTAGATCCAGCTGTATTAACTGTTACATCAACAATGTTCTTATTAATTGGATCCCATGTTGCAGTTGCAGTTGCTGCATACTCAGTATGCAATTCACAACCCTCTACAATGGGAACTTTCTTATATCCAGAACCAAGATTTGCTACTTTAACTTTATCAATCCCACCAACAGCAGAACGTGACTCAGATGTATACCTTTGAGTACCAGTACCAAACCATTCAGGAACTTGACTCATCTCATATACAAATCTATCTGCTGTAACAAATGATACTTGAACTCCTGTTGATACAGTTGTTAGAGCATCAGTAATGACCTGTCTTCCCTGTAAAGGATCATTAACGATCTCCATGTAACTATCAGTATCTTCAATAGTAGTAGAAGGACCAATACGAATAGTATTATCTCCATTAGTTCTAGTTCTTACAATAGATTTGTAATAATATCTTTGATATCTTCTAGCAACTCTATTGTTGAGTGTACCAGTCAAATCAATTGTTCCTGTTCTAGCACCATATCCAAACTTAACATATGCATATGAGTTAGGTGTACCAGGAATACCAACATTAACTACTTCAGGTGCAATAATATTATCATTCTTACTTGGAGATATAATAAACTCAGAATCATTATTGGTGAAATGACTTAGATCAAATCTATACTGATAGAACTCTTGAATGTTAAGGTTTGGAGACACAACGTAAGGTCCACTCTCAGAATCTGAAATTTTCGTTACGATTTTATAGTCTGTTACAGTTGTAATCTTTATAGTACGTTTAGGATCACTTTCATCAAATATAGTAGATTGATCTGTTATCTTATAGGGGGCAAAATCACCACTATTAAAGAATCCATTGTTGTGCTCAACTACAAGCTTATTGTTAGAGTAAGAAAGAACAACGGGATCCAATGCAGTAACACCAGTAACAGATACAGTACTACCAACTGAGAATCTATAATTTCCATTGTATAATGATACAACTTCATCATCATAGTGATCAGTATCAGTAGTATTCTCTTGAGCTCTTGTGACAGTTACAGAAGTGTCTGATATCGCAGTAACTTTAACTACCTCTTCACCAACTTTAAGCAAGTCATTCTTAGCAAGACCAACTATACTGTCTATATTCATAGTAGTCTCACCTGCAGCGAAACCAATATGATCCACACGTACTCTCAATCTATTGGTATTGGTAGATGCAACAGAACGATTGAGATCTGCATCTAATACAGAAAGAACATCTCCTTTCTCATATCCAGATCCCTTTGTAGTGATTGTTACAGTTTGAACTATACCATTAACAACAAGTACAGTTGCTTTAGCACCAGTACCTTTACCACCAGTAAGTGCTATGTCTGTATATGTGTTAGATGTATAATCAGCACCACTATTAAGAAGGTCTACTCTTCCTACACCAGCATCATTTAACTGAGTCGAGAAGATAGGTTGCTCTATATCAATTTCTTGTATAGCACCCAACTGTACATACTTTGTAGTCGTTGTAATAGAATCATTAGGATCTATAGAGATGTAAATAGTATCTCCTACTCCTAACTCGTGATTACCATCAGTTTTAACAAGAGCAATATTTGTATTAATTTGGAATGGAACTAATCCAGTACTTAAACTCTTAGTTGATAGAATTTCTGCACCAATAGTATTCAATAGATTATTACTTCTTAAGTAATATCCTGACTGTTGTGCAAATGTACCAGATTCTACCTTAAATTTAACAGAGTTTCTCTTATCGGTAGATTCAATTACTTCACCAACAGCAGCTACATTAGTACCATCTGTTAATTCAACTGTAGCACCCTTAGTAAAAGTAGCATTGCTATTCAAAACAACATTGATTGATAATGTAGTGGAATCAAATAATCCACTATCGTCAAATGACCCTACAACATCCTGTAAGACAAGGATCTTACCATCAAGAACATCTCCAACAACAGTACCATAAGCACCGCTAGAGGGTTGTGCAAGGGTGTCTCCAGAGAAACAATAACAATTCTCTGTAATCTGTACTTTTGCTACTCTTCGAGCATCAGTTGCTCTAATCTCTATAACATCCTTTCCTTTAATAGATTCAACTGTACCAGATGCTTCAGATCCACTGGTATCACTGTTATCTAAGAACAACTCAGATCCAACTTTAAAATTATCTGAAGAAGAATATACAGAGAAAGAAGATATGCTACCAGGAGCAACATCTTTAGTTACTGCTGAAAGCTTTACTCCATTATCAGGTGTGTCTGCTGTCCTAATACGAATAGCATCAGAAGGTAAGTCATTATGTGTTTGATTCTGATCGTAGTTAGCAGCAAGAGGTAGAGAATAGAAGTTCTCACCTATGATATATGGATAGACTGGTACATCTGTACTATCTAAAGTAACGAAGTAAGCATATGTACCTTTTGGATACTCAGGTGTTACACAGAAACGACCATTGTTTCTATCAAGGGTAGAAGTTCTATCAGCAAAGTAATAATCTTGTATGAATGATCCTAGAGCATATTCACTAACAGAAGGACCATTTGTTCTAGTAGATTTCTTGATATATCCACTAGTCATCTTAATGATAGCACTAGATGAATCTACTGCATCAGTATATCCATAAGGACCGTAGATTGGATTACCATCAAAAGCATATCCAATAATAGGAGAATGATTGGTTCCTGTATCGCTTAAGGATGTTTGGAGAGTAGGTGAATAAGATAGAACACCATAATTATAGAAACCTTGATCATTAAGGTACGAGAAACCATATTCAGTATCCTTGTCTGTTGTTATTTCATATCTGTTCTTGATCCATTCATAGATGGATGCAGTAGCAGTAGCACCAGACCCGTCTGGAATGACCTGTATGAGGATATTCTCTGTGGTATAGAAACTACCAGTGTTTACTGGTGTAGTAGAGGTTATCTGACCAGTAGCAGACACTTGAGCAGTGAACTCAGCAAATCGACCTTTCCCTAGTTTATCTACAATCCTAATTGTAGGAGGAGCAGAATAATACTCACCAGCATCAGCAATGATTAAGCTAGTAATAGCACCACCAGTAACTACTGGTGTAAGTACTGCATTTCTACCAGATACAACTTCTACAGTAGGAGCACTGGTGTAAGAACCAATATCATTAACTGTAATTGTTTCAACAACACTACCAGACATATTAGCAGTTGCTTTATATGCCTCACTATTAACAAGAACAAAAGGTGCTCTGCTATATCCACTACCTTGAGTATTAACAGTAATTTTTGTTATACCACCAGAGAATACACTGCCTAGATCTTTTGCACTATAAGCAAGAGTACCATCCACCATGATACCAATATCTTTTCTGGATGACTTATAAATCTCAGTCGTAGTAAGGGGTCTCTTCCTTATAGTTCTTAAGATTGACTGGTCAACAGGAGTCTTAGTAGCACTTATAGTCTGATTGTAAAATGTTGTTCTCTTAGGGAATCCACTAGTACAGAAATAATAGTTATTCTCATCAGAGAATATTTGTGCTACCCCTGAAATAGTATCAGCATTCTCAGTTTGAGTCCTAGTGTCTCCTGATGTGACAGTTGATGTACTGTCACTCATATCCCATCTCACTTGTCCCAATTCATTCTTAATAATAGAATCTATGGTATCAAAACCACTGTCTTCCACTACAACTTTCTCACCCTCTATACCATATGGTACAACTTCTTTTGGTGATAGGTTGTAAACCACACCCAGGGCAAGGATCTCAACACCATTACCTGTAATTTTTTTATTATCGTATATTACAGTTCCTGTGTTATGTGTTTGTGTAGATTTTCTACTTTTTATAGTAAATTGCTTAATAGATTTACTTGAATATTCAATAACTTCACCAGCAACGTAAATATCACCTTCTTTTGCCCATCCAAAAGTAGTATCAACTGATATTTTATATCCAGCTTGATCTGTACTACTAATAGGCTTAATAAGCTTAGTCTTATTACTTACAGAGAAGGTATTATTTACACTCCCAGGAGATAAGATCAATTTCCATATCTGTTTACCATCTACAGTCTTTTCTTTCTCTACGTTATCAACTACAGCAGAAGCATAATTATCTCCACTCTGTGTAATTACCTTTCCAACTAAATCTTCGGGATTGCCTTGAATAGCAATAACCTTTAAAGCATAATCAGTAACCCAATCAGACTCAGATGATTTTAAAGTTATATCCTTTGGATAATATACATCTGTTTCATCAGATGCTATCAAAGAATTGAAGATAAACTGGATAGAACGCTTTGTACCCTTTGCTTTATAGAAAGAAGAGATGTTCTTTATAAGGGTTCTCTTATCGATCTCACCACGCAAATACTTTTCAGGGATACCTGCAAGGTATTCTGACTCAAACCCCTGTATAAGGGCATACAGAAACAGATTACTGATGTTTTGTACTTCAGATCCACTAGCATGTGTATCCGCAGTAGTGGAAACAAACTTAGATGTTTTGTAAAGGTCACCTAGAGAGGTGTTACCACTAACTCCTCTTGAAATACCTGTAAATGATGTATCTGTCTTACCTGTATAGAAAAAGATCTCTTCACCAACTTTAGCAAGACCTTCTTCAGGAAATCCTTCTGTGTTATCAACTGAAATAGTAACGTCCGAGATACCAGTGATAGCAGTGGTTTTCGAGGACTGTTTTAGTATATTTTTACTATAAAAGTTTATATCACGATATTTGGTTAAGTTTGATACAATATCTAAAACTCCACCACTAAGTTCTTGATGCTCATAATAAGCTTCAAGAAACCTAACGAACATCTCATATTCTCCCACAATAAATTGTGGGATCTGACTTTCAATCAGTGAGGAAATATTTCTTGACTTTACGTTCATTCTGGAAGAGCACTAAAGTTGGATTTAGAGATATCGATATCAAGATAGACTTCACGAACAGCACTTACATCATTAGATGCAGGTTCTACTCTTAATTCAATTCTATTGTCTGTAAAACTACCCTTAATAATTGTTAAATTATATAATTTGATCTCACCATGCTTATAATTAATATCACCCACACCCTTGACCAGGTATATCTTTTCACCAGTTAGGGAGTTCAGTCTATATAGGTCGATTTTTCCTTTTGTATCATCCTCAAGATAGACTGTGAAAGAAGGATACTCACTAACAATAAACCCAGTTGACTTCAATACAGAAGCATCACATGAGTCTTTGAATTCATTCAAGTAACATAACTCATAGTAGAAGGTAGAGTTAAGTGTTGGATAGAAATCTTTTCTGAGTGTAACCTTTGTTATGTTGGATATAATTGCGGTATCAGATCCATCAATTACAGATGCAAACTTACTGTGACGGAACTTACCGTTGAACTTCTCTGTTTCAGAAGATGCAATGTAGTCCTCAACAGCAGTAATAGCTTTAGTTTGCAACTCTGCTTTAGTTAATGTAGTAGTCGATGATTTATAACTGATTGTGGAATCAAGTTCAATGTATAGAATAGAAGGATCCACTACCACAGGAGTAACAGATGCTACTGTGTAGTCTTTAAGTTTCTTTTCTATGTCTTTCTTAGTGAAAGATGATAGTGCTATTGCATTTTGTGGTTTAATAGCAACCTTAACCTTACCAAATTCAGGTGGGTTGTCTTCTTCTCCACCAAATGTTATAATATCTGATACAGCAGGGTATATTTTCTTAATAATATTCTGATAATCATCTGATGTTACTGCTCTGTCCTGAGACGCATATGCCCTTGGAGCAGACTTCTTGATAGAAGACATAGATTCCGATGTAGCACCCCCTGCAGAGGCACTCACAGTAGTTAGAGTGGTAGTAAAAGGTATTGAAGATGTCTGACCTTTCTCAGTTATGATACCAGAGAAACTAAATGATGATGATTGATTACTTGCTGGACCTTTAGTAACAAGATAACTTATTTCAACATAATTACCGTTATCTAACTTTTTACCGAAGATTCCGTCACCAAAGAAGAGTTCATAGTTCTCATCTTCGATTTCTTCCACAAAATATACTTTTGAGGTTCCGTCAAGGTTAAGAATGTTATCTGCTGCATTAAAAGTAGTGAAACTGGTGCTACCTTGTTGTTCATAAACCTTAACAATTATAGATGAGGTATCAACACCAGTATTATTGATAACAAATCGCTGATTTTTAAGTGTAGTGTTGATTGAATAAGCTTGAGTGAGTAAAGTACCCTCTTTTACCTCTAAATTATCCCATGTAGCGACACCATTTACTACTGGTGTCTCTTGATCATCAACAGTAACGTACTGATATAGAACATCATCAAAATTTGTAACAAAACCTGTACCTTTTTTTAGTACAAATGTATCAGGTGCAGTACCACCGCCACTATATGTCGCAATTAATTTAATAGTAGCAGTAGGGGCAGTAGTAGATCTAGGTCTATAACCAATTTGCTTTGCTAATGCTACTACATTATCCCTAAGAGTTGCAGAATCAAGAAATAACTCATTCACTACCATATTGGTGTTGAATGCAGTATAATAAGTATTGTATGCTAATACATCAAGTACCTGACTCAGAGCAGACCCTTCAAAGTCATAGTCAGTAAAATCTGACTGTGCTCTCATATAATCCTTGAGAGCAGTCTTTATATCTGCAAATTCTAAGTTTGCTAATTGAGTATAGGGCATTATCGTGTACGACTTAGAAAGAATTCGACATCAAAGGGGGCAAGATCATCTCTACCAATTACTTTGAATGCAAGTTGTACCTCAAATCCATTCTGATCAAAATCTGGTTCTACACCTAGTGAAATAATACTAATCCTAGGCTCATATTTCGATAAACACTCTCTAATAGCGTCTGATATATTCGCAGCAGTACCATAGTCTAACTGGTCAAACAAATAAGTCGGTACATTCGATCCGTACTCTGGATCAAACAACCGTTCTCCTTTATTCGTCATCAATATATTCACTACTGCCTGTTTCACTGCAGCATCTTCTTTCTTCACAAGAAGATCATTTGTGATCTTATTTCTTGTAAAAGATATTGATAGATCTTTAAATTTCGTTACCGAAGGCATTTAAAGTGATTTGAGTATCACTTTATTTAGCGAGTTAATTAAGTTTTAGCCAGTCGTCATCAACTCTCGTACTCATAAAGTCCATAATCAGAGAGTATCTTTTATCACCTGATGCGTGTTTTGGTACACTATGAGTCAATTCAGAACTGAATATTACTAGCTCTCCTCTTTTATTATAATGTTTTTCACCTTCGTATATTGTACCTGTGGTAACATCACCACCTAAAAACAGATTGGTACAACGATACGGATATTTTTCCCCTCTAGACCGTCTATCATCCATATCTCTATGCTTATGTGGTTCTACTTCCATACCATTTGATAGGATATTAGCCCAACAGTTCACATAAGACCTTCTACCAAACAATAATTGTAATTTCTCCCACAATACTTCCTTAACACGAGGTAATTCAAGTGGATTCTCTTGATAACCCAATCCAACTCCATACCAATCCTTACGTTCACCAGCCATTGCTAGTATTTCTTCAATAATGATATCACATTCTTCTTCAGTGATAAAATTAGGGATTTTAATTACGTCCATCATAAAAAAATACTTGGTTCATTCTTGGTAGACCTGTGGAAAACAGATCAGAGCATAGATTCATACCATGACAATGCTTTCTAGCATTGAACATAATTAAACGGTTGAACTTAGGTTCAAAGGTATGTATCAACTCATACTCACTCTTTGGTCTCCAAGGTTCATAGTGTTCTTCAGTTGCAAACTTTGCTTCTTCTTCCTTTTTGTTTGTACGATACAAATTAGTCCCAGTATCGTCTTCTTCATTCAAATATAGTATAGCAGTATATCCTTGATCAAAATGAGGCCACCAGTAATGGGTATCAGGTGTATGAAATGATGATCTCTTCATACGAAACACATTAGTGGAGATTCTTCTCTCACCGTCTTTACCTAAAGGTGGTTGACGAGACCATTGACTTAAAAACTTATAGATCGGTGTAACATGATGAGAATGAAGGGTATGACGCATGTCTTTAAAGTACCTACCATTATATGAAGGTGTTGCATCATGCTTATGTGGTGTTGGATCTAGTGTTAACAGTAATTCTCTTACCTTCTCAGGAGACCGATAGAAATCATCAATAATGATACCATATTCAGTCTCCTTTACATTCGTTTGAAATTCAAACATCAGTTCAACTTTCTCATCATGCTATTTAAACGATGGTCATGTATATCACATGCCATAGTAATACGAACGTCCTTACCAGTATAAGGTAACGACCAATGGGGTATGGTATCTCCAAAGATCAAAAGACGACCTTTCTTATTTGGATAGTTCACACCATCATAGATTGTACCTGTTGCTTCGTCTCCTCCTAAGAAGAGATTCGCACATGTGAACGTCCTTGGTCGAGCATGATGGGGTTTAGAAGGATCATTGTGTATATGCTTTGTTATACAGTCACCTTCCCTAAACGTATTAAACCAGCATTGAACCCAACGCTGGCGACCATACATCGTTAAAAACTTAGGCTTTAAAATAGACCCGATGAGTTCGTCATCAAGTCCATTGTAGTATTTAAAGCGACCAGTAAGTTTATCACCCTTTACACCACCATAATCATGTTCACCTAACGCCATCCAATCTGGTTCTCTTACAAGTACCTGATTATAAACAGCGTCTGCCTCAGCTTCAGTTAAAAAGTTGTCTATTGCGAAAATGTGAGTCATCGGTGATGAAATCACGTCACTTTTTTTAGTCATTAGCAGTGTGTATAATCCATAGCTTCATCCCAGTCAATAAGATCGTCTTTGACCTTACTCACGTCTCTCTTTTTGGACTTACTTAAGTACCAGTCAGAGTCACATTCAGAAATGAATTTTTTTTCGTTATTTTTGGTGTCTTCCATTCGGAGTCTTCGGCGATTTTTTTATTCCGACTCTTCGGGATTATACTTCTCCCTCTCATCGGTATCGATGTTACCATCCTTATCATCATCCCAATCGGAACGATACTGAAGGTTTCTGGGTTTCCCCACTTCGTATCCAAAAGTATTAGGCATTAGTTTCTCCCCTGTCCTCGGTAGCGTTTCTTTGCTCTGTTACGAGAGCTTGCACTGTATTTAGTATGTTTCCCAGTTCCCTGTCTGGTCTTCTTAGGAATTGCCTCTATCGTATCACCGCTACTTAAACTTCTATTCCTCGCCATTGCTTAATAGCAAACTACTTCAATAGTATACTACGAATTGTGCTTATGGTCAAGCTTACCACTCATCTCATATGCATCCTTATTACCACCATGACCATGTGCTATACCTAACTCGTGCATCTTAGCATGTTCATCGATCTGGTCTCTTAATTCCTTCTTGCCTGGTCCAAATGTGAGGTATAACCCATAACCAACCAAAGACAAAGTAACGAGACCAAAGAATAGAATAAATCCTTGATCAGGTGTTAAATGAAGGTGGGGAATCAGTACATCATCCTGTGCTTCCCATGTTCCAGGTAATGTATAAACAGATGGTTTCGATAGAAATAACATATTATGTAAAGTTTACGTTAGCAGATACAGTTGCACCAGTAAGTGATATACCAGTAGCAACATTTAACTTATCTCCCATCTTCGCAACAGCAAGTCCATTGATACGAACTTTCATACCAGATGCAATAACTGTTCGGGGAGACGTGCATGGACTCGGATCACTACTACATGTCTTACCTGCTGCTGGAGACATACTATGTCCTTGCAATACAGGAGTCAATCCATTAACCCTCACAGTAGTTTGTGCTGCAGTGTTAATAGATGTTGGAGGAGTTACACAGGGGCATCCACCACCTGATTCATTTCCTCCATTATAGACTTGTGCTGGAAATCCCATTGATTCTCTCTTCTAGTTTAGTAAGTCTTTCCCCATGATTCGTTCGGGGTGCTTTGTGTGAGTCCTTCTCTAATTTTAACAGACGTTCTTCCACGCTGTCAAGGTATTCAGTTATCTTTATGTATTCGTCACTGTGGGGTGGCTTGTACATTAACTGTGGCTTCTGAAGGGCTAATATCTGGTACTGGAGATCCTCCAGGATTGTTTTCAGTTGGTCTTGGTGTTCTTGCTGCTGCATCGAAGTAATCGCAAAATTGGTCAAAGTTTTCAAGTGCCTCTTGGTAGGTGCAACTTCTGGGGTCAAATTTTGTCACGGAAATTTTTTTGGGTTTAGGGGTTTTTAATTTTCATTTTCAAAATATATTTATCTCTCGTCTGGATACTTTTGTAGGTTAGAGAATGGTTAGGAGTCCCACTCGGCACATCGGGGGTACATAAAAAAGGGGCATTTTACTGCCCCCTGTGTTCTACGCTTCGACATCCATCCAACGGAATTGTGAAATAGTGCCGACCCTCCAAATGGTCACGGGTTCGCCTAGTTCTTGTGACCAGTTGAATGCCATGTCGGACGCTGCTTCAAATCCTGTTGCAACAAATTCACAAATCATGTCGTTGAATTCGCCTGTGGATTTTGGTTGAATT
>Ga0208277_1000336_pt1 | contig 28214 bp, 29 predicted proteins | sample ETNtaG_5_FD_185782 | JGI IMG/M metagenome (GOLD analysis project Ga0208277, IMG submission 185782) | Marine microbial and viral communities from oxygen minimum zone, Eastern Pacific Ocean - ETNP201406SV205 (SPAdes) (version 2) | ecosystem: Environmental > Aquatic > Marine > Oceanic ...
AGAGCACTTGATGTGTCATTAATTCTTTACGCTGAGCATGGCTTTAATGCCTCAACCTTTACTGCCAGAACTTGCGCCTCAACTTTGTCAGATATGCATTCTTGCGTGACTGGTGCAATTGGTACTTTGAGAGGTCCATTACATGGAGGTGCAAATGAGGCTGCAATGGAAATGATTGAACAGTACTCCACAAGAGAAGAAGCAAAAGCAGGAGTTCTCGATTTGCTTGAGAAGAAAGAAAAGATTATGGGATTTGGTCATGCTGTCTATAGTACTGAAGACCCTAGAAATGCGATTATTAAAATTTGGGCTGAAAAGCTTTCACAATTGGATGGTAATACAACTCTTTACGAAGTTTCTGAAGAGATAGAAAAAGTGATGGATGAAGAAAAGGGTATGTTTGCTAATACAGATTTCTTTATGGCTTCAGCATATAACTACTTAGGTATTCCAACTGCTATATTTACTCCATTATTTGTTATCGGAAGAACATCCGGCTGGGCTGCTAATATAATGGAGCAAAGAGCTGATAATAGAATTATTCGACCTAGTGAAGAGTATATCGGACCAGATAACTCTGTTTGGGTTGACATGTCTGACCGTTAATTAAAGGAAAAAATTATGTCTGGAAACGTTGAAACAAACGTACGTCCGAATCCTGATGACGTACTAGTTAAAATAGCTGATTATGTTTTAGATAAGAACATTGATAGTTCTGAAGCTTACGACACCGCTCGTAATTGTTTAATGGATACATTGGGTTGTGGATTATTGGCACTTACTTTTCCTGATTGCAAAAATTTGTTAGGTCCTTATGTAGAAGGAACAGAAGTCCCCAACGGTGTGAGGGTTCCAGGGACTAGTTATGTTTTAGATCCTGTAAAGGGTGCTTGGGACATAGGTGCAATTATTAGATGGCTGGATTTCAATGATACGTGGCTTGCAGCTGAGTGGGGACACCCCTCAGATAATCTCGGTGGAATATTAGCAGCAGCTGATTACCTTTCTCAGAAAAACCTTTCAGAAGGCAAAGACCCTCTAACTATGAAAGACGTTTTGACAAATATGATTAAAGCTCACGAGATTCAAGGAGTACTAGCGCTTGAAAATAGTTTTAATAGGGTAGGGCTTGATCATGTTGTACTAGTAAAGGTGGCCTCTACCGCTGTCATTTCTTCTATGTTTGGATTAGATAAAGACCAAACAATAGATGCTTTATCTCAAGCTTGGGTAGATGGACAAAGTTTGAGAACCTATCGACACGCTCCCAATGCTGGGCCAAGAAAGTCTTGGGCAGCCGGAGATGCAACAAGTAGAGCACTTCAACTAGTTTTATTAACTCAAAAAGGGCAAATAGGATATCCAAGTGTACTTACTGCACCTACTTGGGGTTTTTATGATGTTCAATTTAAGGGTAATTCTTTTAGTCTTCCTAGAGATTTTGACTCATATGTTATGGAAAATGTTCTATTTAAAATCTCCTTTCCTGCCGAATTTCACGCTCAAACTGCTGTTGAAGCTGCCGTTTCCCTGCACCCACAAGTTAAAGATAGATTAGATGATATAGATAAGATTTTGATTTCAACTCATGAGTCAGCAATCAGAATAATTAGCAAAGAAGGTGTGTTAAACAATCCTGCAGATAGAGATCACTGTCTGCAATATATGACAGCAATCGGTTTGCTAAAAGGAGATTTAGTTGCCGAGGATTATGAAGATGATGTCGCATCTGATCCATTGGTAGACCAGCTAAGAGAAAAAATGGTGATTGAAGAAGATGCAAGATATACAAAAGAATATTTAGAGTCTGACAAACGCTCAATTGCCAATGCAATTCAGATCACCTTCAAAGACGGGTCCTCCACAGATAAGATTGAAGTTGAATATCCTATTGGACATAGACGCAGAAGAGAACAGGGGATTCCGCTTCTGGTTGAAAAGTTTGAAAGAAATTTAGCGACTCAGTTTTCTGAAGATAGATGTACAAACATCTTAAACCTATGCTTAGATCAAGATAGTTTAGAAAGTACATCTGTCCTAGATTTCATGGATCTATTCGTCGCAGAATAAATTATGCGAGACTTCTTAGAAGACTTTTTAGAGCGCTTAATCTTTGCTAGTAGGTGGTTATTAGCGCCTATTTATATAGTCCTTTGTCTATCTCTTCTTTTTATCACTGTAAAAGTAATTCAGGAAACGGTTAACTATTTTCCTGTGATGCTCGTTCAGGATGTTAAAGGCATCATGCTTTTTGTATTACATATTGTAGATTTAGTTTTGGTTGGCAACTTAGTCTTGATGATTATTTTTGCTGGATACGAAAACTTTGTCTCTAAGATTCATATAGCAGAGGAGAGTGAAGACCGACCTACTTGGATGGGTACTGTAGATTTTAGTGAATTGAAATTAAAACTTGTAGCTTCGATAGTCACCATCTCTGGCATTAATCTTTTGGCAGCTTTTATGGATTTATCGCAAATCAGTGACAGGGAAATTTTTTGGATGGTAGTTGTCCATGTCGTTTTTATACTTTCTGGAGTATTACTTGCTCTAATGGATTTTGTGACCTCTAAGTCTAAGAGTATTTAGTTAGTTCAAATCAATTTCTAAATAACTATTTAGTTCCAAAAGAGCCTCTTGCGGTTTCACAACTTTAATAGTTTTCATGCCTAGAGCCTTCGCAGGTTTAAGGTTTATTCCTAGATCATCTAAAAAAACAACCTCGTCTGGGTTTACATTACCTCTCTCACAAGCTCGTATATAAAATTCTGGATCAGGTTTGCGGACATTCTCTTTACTGGATTCAAAAACAAAGTCGAATAATTCCATCACTTCTTCATGTTTTCCAGAAGCAGATACATTACCTTCAAAGTCCATATCACCCATTGATTGAATATTGTTTGTAAGACATGCCTGAATAAGATTGCCTTTAATTTTTTTTAAAGTAACAATCATTTCAGGCCTGATTTGCCCCCTTAAGAGAGCAATTACATCTTTACCTTTTACCGCATGACCTAAATTTTTACTCTCTATTTCAAACAACTCATCGAATTGTTCTAAATTCACCTCGTTTCTTTCTAGCTTAGCCCAAGCATTAAAGTCAGGATTTGTAGAGTTTACTGACCTGAGAAAATCTTTAGGTAAATCATTTTCTTTTTCAAATCTATTGAAGGACTCAAATGGACTACTAGTTATAACCCCGCCAAAATCCCAAAAAACAGCTTTAATCATATGATACTTATATTTTTTAAGTGAAGTATATTGGACGTTTTTAAATAAATATCAAATTTAATACCTAAAATTTATAAAAATTCTATAATCGCTCCCCCAATTACGTAATAAGATAGATATATGTCAGGAAATTCTTTTGGAAATTCTTTTGTTGTGACCACTTTTGGTGAGAGTCATGGCGTGGCGCTTGGCTGCATAATTGATGGTTGCCCTCCTGGATTAGATCTATCTAAAGAGGATATACAGATCGAGCTAGACAAAAGAAAACCAGGTTCTTCAAAATATACTACTCAAAGAAAAGAGGATGATGAAGTTGAAATCTTATCTGGAGTTTTTGAAGGAAAGACTACAGGAACTCCTATTGGTTTATTAATCAGAAATAAAGATCAGAAATCTAAAGATTACGATGAATTAAAAGATGTATTTAGACCATCGCATGCTGATTACGTTTACTCAAAAAAATATGGACATAGAGATCATAGAGGTGGAGGCAGGTCTTCTGCTAGAGAGACTGCTATGAGGGTTGCAGCCGGTGCGATAGCAAAAAAATATTTAAGCGAGAAACAAGATATAAATATCAAAGGTTATTTGTCTCAAATTGGTCCTATAAAAATAAAAAATATTGACTTATCACAAGTAGATAAGAATCCATTCTTTTGTCCTGACTCTGATGTTTTAGAAGAAATAGAAGGCTTAATAGATAATTTAAGAAAAGAAGGTGACTCTACTGGTGCAAAAATAGAAGTTACCGTATCTAATATGCCAATAGGCTTGGGCGAACCCGTTTTTGATAAATTAGAGGCTGATTTAGCAAAAGGCTTGATGAGTATTAATGCCGTTAAGGGTTTCGAAATTGGGAAGGGCTTTGATTTGATAGCTTCTAAAGGATCTGATTCAAGAGATGAAATGTCTCCAGAGGGCTATTTATCTAATAACTCAGGTGGCATCTCAGGAGGTATAAGTACAGGACAGGATATTAATCTTTCAATTGCCTTAAAACCAACCTCCAGCATAAATAAAGAAGGTAAAACAATAGATACTTCGGGCGAGTCCCAAGAAATACAGGTTAAAGGAAGGCACGATCCCTGTGTGGGTGTTAGGGCAACTCCAATTGCCGAAGCAATGACAGCTCTTGTTGTCATGGATCATTTCCTTAGAAACAGAGCTCAAAATGCCGATGTAATAACCGACATACCAGACTATTCTTAATAAATCTTATGCCGCAAACTTTATACGATAAGTTATGGAACCTTCATGAAGTTGCCCAAAGAGAGGATGGTACTCATTTACTATATATAGACAGACACTTAATTCATGAAGTCACGTCTCCTCAAGCCTTCGAAGGTTTAAAATTAGCTGGGAGAAAACCATGGAGAATCTCTTCAAATATTGCAACTCCCGATCATAATGTTCCAACTACCGACAGGAAAAAAGGCATTGAAGGTATTAGTGATGAGGTAGCCAAGTTACAAGTAGTTACCTTAGATGAAAATTGTAAAGAAAATGACATTTTGCAATTTGATATTCATGATATACGACAAGGTATCGTTCATGTCGTAGGCCCTGAGCAAGGTTTGACCCTCCCGGGCATGACGATTGTATGCGGAGACTCGCATACCTCTACGCACGGAGCATTGGCAACACTTTCAATGGGGATAGGTACCTCGGAAGTTGAACATGTGCTTGCAACTCAATGTCTTAAAACTTCAAAATTGAAAAATATGAGAGTTACAATTAATGGTGAGCTTCAAAAAGGTGTAACTCCCAAGGACGTTACTCTTGCGGTAATAGGGAAAATAGGAACTGCAGGAGGAACAGGTTATGCGATAGAGTATGCTGGAACTGTGATAGAAAATATGACTATCGAGGGAAGAATGACTGTTTGTAATATGGCAATAGAAGCCGGAGCAAGGGCTGGTTTAGTTGCTTATGATCATACGACAGAAACTTATATTAAAAACAGACCTTTTGCTCCTGTTGGAGATCAGTGGATTATGGCCAAGAACCAATGGGAAAACTTGAAAAGCGATAAAGAGGCTAAGTTTGATAAAGAAATAGAAATTGACGGATCTCTAATAGCACCTCAAGTTACCTGGGGAACTTCTCCAGAAATGGTGATTGATATTGATGGTTTAATTCCGATGCCCGATAGCGAATCCATTCAACATGCCTTAGATTATATGGACCTTGAACCTGGTAAAAAGATCAAAGATATTAAGCTCGATCAAGTTTTTATAGGTTCCTGTACTAATTCTAGGATAGAAGATTTAAGAGAAGCTGCGAGAGTATTAGAAGGTAGAAAGATATCAGATTCAATTAAACGAGCTATCGTAGTTCCTGGCTCCGGTTTGGTTTCTAAACAAGCTATTGAAGAAGGTCTCGATCAGGTATTTATAGAATCAGGTTTTGAATGGCGAGCTCCTGGATGTTCGATGTGTTTAGCCATGAATCCTGATCAATTAGGTGAGGGAGAGCATTGCGCATCTACTTCAAATAGAAATTTTGAAGGAAGACAAGGATATGGAGGGAGAACTCATCTCGTTTCTCCTGCTACGGCAGCTGCCTCTGCTGTTGAAGGACATTTCGTTGATGTAAGAGAATATTTAGCATGAAAAATACCACTACCTTCCATCATGGCACTGCTGTACCTTTGGACAGAGATAACATAGATACAGATCAAATTATTCCTAAACAATTTCTAAAATCTATCAAAAAGAGTGGTTTTGGCCCTAATCTATTCGATGCATGGAGATATGAAGACGAGGGTTTTCCTGGACAAGATATAAGTCAAAGAAAATTAAATGAAGACTTTATTTTGAATCAAGATAGATTTGATGGCGCCGATATATTGATTAGCAAAAAAAACTTTGGATGTGGCTCTAGTCGTGAGCATGCAGTTTGGTCTTTAATGGATTTTGGTTTCAAGGTTGTTATCGCAGAAAGTTTTGCAGATATTTTTTACAACAATTGCTTTAATAATGGTCTTTTACCGATTTCTCTGTCAGCTGATGAAATATCAGTTATGTTAAATCTAGCTGAGATGGGAAAAGAGATTGAAATTGATTTAGAAAACCAGATTATCTTCTCCGCAGATAATGAAATAGCATCATTTCAGATAGATCCATTTAGAAAAAAATGTATCTTAGAAGGCTTAGATGAAATTGGACTCAGTCTCACTCATGCAGCTGACATCAAAGCATTCGAAGAGAAAAGAGCAGTAGAATCACCCTGGATTTTTGAAATGAGAAATAAAAATGAAAACTAAAGAAGTTCTTATATTGCCAGGGGATGGAATTGGCCCTGAAGTTTGTCATGAAGCAAAAAAAGTTCTTGAGCACATAAATGACACCAAAGATTTAGGAATAACCATTTCAGAATCAGCTGTAGGAGGTTGCGCTTTCGAAGAGTTCGGAAACCCTCTCCCTGAGAAGACTCTAAAGTTGGCTCAAAGATCAGATGCAATCCTTTTAGGAGCTGTTGGAGGCCCTTCTTGGGATAATCTAGATTATGACCTTAGACCTGAAAGAGCTTTGCTTGGTTTGAGATCTGAACTGGATCTTTTTGCGAATCTTAGACCAGCAATCCTTTCTAAATATTTGAGTGATTCTTCTTCACTAAAACCTGAGAAAGTTCTTGATCTTGATATGTTAATTGTCAGAGAGCTTACTGGTGGAATATATTTTGGAGAACCTAGAGGAAGATCAGATACGAATGAATCAGCATTCAACACCATGGTTTATTCGAAAAACGAAATTGAAAGAATAGGCAGAGTTGCTTTCGAGGCCGCACAAAAAAGAAATAAAAAATTATGCTCAGTTGATAAGGCCAATGTACTGGAGGTAAGTGTTTTATGGAGAGAAGTTATCTCAGATCTAGCTGATGAATATCCTGACGTGCATTTATCTCATATGCTTGTTGATAATGCCGCTATGCAGCTAGTAAGAGAGCCCAAACAATTCGATGTAATTGTAACTGGAAATTTATTTGGAGACATACTTTCCGATATTGCTGCTATGCTTACAGGCTCGATTGGTATGCTTCCATCGGCTTCATTGAACTCTAAAAATCAAGGCTTATATGAACCAGTTCATGGATCTGCCCCTGACATCGCTGGGAAAGGTCTAGCCAATCCCATAGCAGCAATTCTTTCGGTTGCCATGATGTTGAAGTACAGTTTTAGTCTAAACGAAGCATCTAGTGATATAGAAATTGCCATTCAAGAAGTGCTATCCGAGGGTTACATAACTCATGATCTTGAAGGGAATAACAACAAAAAACTATCTACCTCTGAAATGGGTAATAAGATTATTGAAAAATTAATATAAAAATGAAAAAAGCAAAAAGAATTGCCGTAGCAGGTGCTACAGGTATGGTAGGGAAAGCTTTCCAGGGTTTATTAGAAAAAGATTTTTTTCCTGATGCAGAGATAGATTTTTTGGCAAGCAAGAAATCTAAGGGTAAGTCGATTACTTTTCGAGGACAAAGCCATATAGTAAAAGATCTTTCTGAATATGATTTCAGCAACACAGATTTAGCTCTTTTTTCAGCTGGCGCTTCTGTCTCCGAAGAATATGCACCTAAAGCAGTATCTCAAGGTTGCGCTGTTGTGGATAATTCTTCTTGCTTTAGATACGACGAAAACATAGCCCTTATAGTTCCTGAAGTTAATGGAGATGAACTTTTAAATTATGAGCTACCTAATATTATTGCCAATCCTAATTGCTCAACAATACAAATGTTGGTGGCTCTTAAGCCTATTCATGAAGAATTCAATATTAAGCGAATTGATATTACAACTTTGCAAGCTGTTTCTGGTACTGGGAAAGAAGCCACTGAAGAGTTACTAGATCAATTAATCGCATATGAAGGAGATAATAACTTTGAAAATATTATCTACCCTAAACAAATTGCTAATAATGTACTACCTCATTGTGACGTGATGGAAGACAACAGGTATACCAAAGAAGAAAACAAGCTCCTAAAAGAAACCCATAAGATTCTTGATCCAAATATACAAGTTGCTGCAACTTGTGTAAGGGTTCCTGTTTTAAATGGTCATTCAGAATCTATACACATATTAACCGAAAAGCCTTTATCAGAAAAAGGAGTGGAGCAAATACTAAGCAATTCTCCAGGAATAAAATTACATTATGGGCTAGATACAAAAGACTACCCAACTGCTGCCACTGATGCTGATGGAGATTATCTTGTTCATGTTGGTAGACTAAGAAAAGACCTTTGGGACGACTGCAGGATGAATATGTGGGTTGTTGCAGATAATCTTCTTAAGGGTGCTGCTCTAAATAGTATTCAAATAGCTAATTTAATATTTGAATAATTCATATATGCAGAGTTTTTTATTAAACCTCGAAACAGAATTCTACTTTTTAACAGGTATGGATCTAGAAGGCTTCAGTGGACTGGTATTTGGACTTTTAATTTTTTGTTTAATTTTATTTTTAATTAGATTTGAAAAAAAAAGAGAACCTTTAATTCATGATGTAGACCTTTCCAATGAAATTGGAAATGAAAAAATTGCCAAGATAAATCTTTCAAGAAGCCTGATAGAAATGGATCAAATGGACGAAGCCAAGAGACTTTTACAAGAAGTACTTGAGGAAGCTCCGACCAATGAAGAAAAAAAGACTATTGACCAATTATTGTCAAAAATTGGAGTCTGATTTATGGAATCTAGAATTGCTTTAGGAGTGGAATATGATGGCTCAAGATATTACGGATTTCAAAAACAGAAAAGCACTGAAAAAACTATTCAAGGTTGGTTAGAGAATGCCACCTCTAAGGTTGCCGACCATCAAGTAAAAACCTTTTGCAGTGGGAGAACTGACGCCGGTGTACATGCATTTTCGCAGGTTATCCATTTTGACACTAAATCTAAAAGATCATTGCAAGAATGGGTAAGAGGTATCAATTCTTATTTACCTAATGACATAAAAGTCTTATGGTCTAGAGAAGTGGATGAAACATTTCATGCAAGATACTCAGCCTTGAATAGAACTTATTTATACAATATTCTAAATGATCAAATACCTTCAGCCCTTTGGTCAAAAAGATCTTTATTTATTCCACAACAATTAGATCTAAGATCAATGAGGAATGCCTCAAAATTTTTGATTGGTGAGCACGATTTTAGTTCGTTTAGAGGGTCTGGTTGCCAGTCAAAGTCGCCCATAAGGTTAATAGAAGAGATAAAAATAAAAAAGACAAATCGTTTTGTAACTGTTGAACTAAGAGCAAATGCATTTCTACTGCATATGGTAAGAATAATAATTGGTACTTTATTGATGGTAGGAAAAAAGGAAATTAGGCCAAAAGAAGTTCATCAAATACTTATAGAAAAAGATAGAAGAATAGCTGGTAAGACAGTTAGTTCAGAGGGCCTGTTTTTTTTGGGTCCTCAATACCCTTCAAAATATAGACTACCAGTAATTGAAACTAGCCTATTTTGAAGGTTCTTTAGACTTTCTATTCTATAATCTCAATCTATGAGCCATTTCATCAAAGTATGTGGAATAACCAATTCAAAGGACCTCGAGTATGTCAGTTCGATAAATATTGATGCGGTAGGTTTTAACCTTTATGAGAAAAGTAAGAGATATATAGATTTAAGAGAAGCTAAGAGCTTGGCCTCACTTCTTCCACAAGAACATCAAGTATTTCTTATTTTTGTGAATCAGTCAGCAGACTTTGTCAGCATGTCTTTAGAGCAAATTCCCAATGCAATTCCCCAATTTCATGGAGAGGAAGATCAGGAATATTGCGAAAGTTTTGGAAAACGATATGTTAAGGCAATCAGAATCAATGCAAATACAGATCTAGAAAAGATTAATCAAAACTATAAAAGTGCTAAAATGTTGATATTCGATAGCTTCGATGAAAAAGAGTACGGAGGCACAGGGCAGACTTTCGATTTAAATCTTCTAGAAGATGGAGTCAAAATGCCCTATCTAGTGGCTGGAGGAATCGATGATTCAAACTTTCAAAAAGCTTTATTGTTGAAAAACTGTATAGGTATAGATGTCTGCTCAAGCGTCGAAGAAAAACCTGGAATTAAAGATCATTCCAAGTTAAAAAATTTAGTTGAAAAAGTAAGGAGTTTTCATGTCTGAAGAATTAATGCCTGACAAGAAGGGAAGATTTGGTATATACGGCGGCCGATACGTGGCGGAAACTTTAGTGCCCGCCCTAGAAGAATTATCAGAGCAATATGAAATCATAAAAAAAGATGAAAATTTCATAAAGGAATTTACGGACGATCTTAAATATTATGTTGGAAGACCATCTCCTTTGTATTTTGCAAAACGTTGGACGGAATTGCTAGGAGGAGCAAGGATTTTTCTAAAGCGTGAAGACCTGAATCATACAGGAGCTCACAAAATTAATAATACTGTGGGTCAAATCTTGCTGGCCAAACATATGGGCAAGAAAAGAATAATTGCAGAAACTGGTGCAGGTCAACATGGAGTTGCAACTGCATCTGTTGCTGCGAGGCACGGCTTAGAATGCATCGTCTACATGGGAGAAGAAGATATAAAGAGACAATCACTTAATGTCTTTAGAATTAAGTTATTGGGCGCAAAAGTAGTTGGAGTGAGTTCTGGAACATCAACTCTCAAAGATGCGATGAATGAGGCAATGAGAGATTGGGTCACAAATGTAGATGATACTTATTACATCATTGGAAGTGTCGCTGGACCTCATCCTTATCCTCAGATAGTCAGAGATTTCAATGCTGTTGTTGGTAGAGAAGTTTTAGAGCAGAGTCAGAATGTAATTGGAAAAGACCCTGATATGTTAGTTGCTTGTGTTGGAGGTGGTTCTAATGCCATGGGTCTTTTTTACCCTTTCATTGACAATAAGAGTGTTAGATTGGTGGGAGTTGAAGCAGGCGGTTTAGGACTAAGTACGGGAAAACATGCTGCACCATTAAATGATGGAAAAGAAGGTGTTCTCCACGGAATGAGAACTTACTTAATGCAGGATGACGCAGGGCAGGTGATTGAAACTCATTCTGTTTCAGCAGGATTAGATTATCCAGGAGTTGGTCCTGAGCATGCATGGTTAAAAGATATTGGAAGAGCTGAGTACGAAGCGGCAGATGATAACGAAGCACTAGATGCCTTTAAAGAATTGACCAGAGTGGAAGGAATAATGCCGGCTCTTGAAACAGCTCATGGTATTGCATACGTCAAAAAAATCGCTCCAACTATGAATGAAAATCAATCTATAGTCGTTAATGTCTCAGGTAGGGGAGATAAAGATATAAACACTGTAGCCTCGATAGAGGGAATAGAACTTTGAGTTCCAAGATTAAAGAAGTCTTTGCTGAAATTAAAGCTCAGAAAAGAAAGGCTTTAATCACTTACCTAGTATCAGGAGATCCTGATTCAAAAACAACTCTCAATATCATGCATCGTATGGTAGAGGAGGGCGCAGACATAATTGAACTTGGAATCCCTTTTTCTGACCCAATGGCTGAAGGAGTATCAATACAAAGAGGGCATGAAAGAGCTCTCGAAAATGGTACTTCTCTAAATGACTCATTTGATTTAGTAAGAAAATTTAGATTAACCAATAATTACACACCTATTGTTTTTATGGGTTATATGAATACTTTCGAATCGCTTGGTGCAGATCTGTTTATGCAACAAGCTTCAGAATCTGAGTTAGATGGAATTCTCATAGTAGACATGCCCCCTGAAGAAAGTTCTGATTTCAGCATTGCAGCCAAAAAAGCCAACATAGATATAATTAGACTCATAGCACCTACAACAAGTCCTTCCAGGGCTAAAAAGATTTGTTCACAATGTTCAGGTTATGTTTATTACATATCTGTTAAGGGCATAACCGGAGCAGGAAATATGGATTCAGTTGATGTTCAGAATAAAGTTGGAGAATTAAGACAACATACTGACTTACCAATAGCAATTGGATTTGGGATTAAAGATGCTGCTTCAGCTTCTTCGGTAATGGGCGTTGCAGATGGTATAGTTGCAGGGAGTGTTTTCGTTGATTTAATAGGTGAAGGTGACAATATTATTGATAGAGTTGGTGCTAAAACTAAAGAACTTTCTGAGGTATTAAATTAAAAATGGCCAATTGGTTTGAAAAAATATTACCTTCTTTTATAAGGAAGGAAACTACAAAGAAATCAACTATCCCAGAGGGTTTATGGCAGAGCTGTAACTCTTGTAACAATATTCTTTATGTTCCTGAACTAGAATCTAATTTGTTTGTTTGTCCTAAGTGTGATCATCACATTAGGATAGGCGCTAGAAAAAGATTAGAACTTTTTCTAGATTCCGCTGAAACCATAGAGATATCCGAAGATAAAACACCAAAAGACTGGTTGAAATTTAAGGACACTAAATCTTATAAAGAAAGAATAGATTCTGCTGAAAAAAGTAGTAACGAGAAAGAGGCCTTAATAGCAATGAAAGGATATCTTAAAAAAATGCCAATTGTAGCTTCTGCTTTTGAATTCAGATATATGGGTGGGTCAATGGGGTCTGTGGTAGGTCAGAAATTTGTAGATACAGTCAATTTTGCTCTTGAAAACCAGCTTCCAATGGTTTGTTTCTCAACTAGCGGAGGAGCACGAATGCAAGAATCTTTAGTTTCTCTCTATCAAATGGCAAAAACTAGCGCTGCCATTGAAAAGATGAGACAGGCTAAGTTACCCTACATTTCAGTAATGATTGACCCTATCTATGGAGGTGTGTCTGCAAGTTTAGCAATGCTTGGAGATATAAATATAGCTGAACCTAAAGCATTGGTAGGTTTTACTGGTCCGAGAGTCATTGAACAAACTTTAAATGTACAGCTTCCCGAAGGATTTCAACGAAGTGAGTTTTTATTGGAACATGGAGCAATAGATATGATTGTCCACAGAAAAGATCTTAAAGATACCATCCATCGCCTCATATCGAGTTTGATTGCAAATAAATAAAATTAAATGAATTCCGATCTTCTTTCTGATTGGCTAATCTACATTAATTCTAATAGACCAAATGAAGGGGAGTTTGGTCTAGAAAGGCTAAAAGCTATATATGCAGAAATCGTCAAAAAACCTTTAGCAAAAAAGACCATTCTAATAGGGGGAACAAATGGAAAGGGCACGACGGCAGAATATTTAAAAAACTTTTTCATAGCATCTGGAAAAAAAGTAGGTACATATACTTCTCCCCATTTAATTAATTTCAATGAAAGAATTAAGATCAATAATATTCCCTCTTCAGATCAAGAGATAATCAAATCTTTCAAGAAAGTTGATAAGATTAAGAAAAAAACACGTTTAACTTATTTTGATTATGCCACTCTATCTGCTTTTGATATTTTTTCGAAAGAAGACTTGGATATTGCCATTCTTGAGATTGGCATTGGAGGAAAATACGATCCTGTAAATCTTATTGATGCCGATTTATCCATCATTACAAATATTGAACTAGATCATGAGAAATGGCTTGGTTCTTCTTTGGAAGAAATAGGTCAACAAAAGGCTGCGATTCTTAAACCCAATAAATTGGCTATTCTGGGTTCTGAGGCAATGCCAGCATCTGTGATTTCTAAAGCAAAAAGTACCTGTACCTATTATCAACTGAATAAAGACTTCTTAATCCAAGCAGATGAATCTGGTTGGTCCTATAAGTTTCCAAATCAAGAAATTTCCATCGGAAAACTCTCTTATGGCAACCTCAATATAGAATCCAGCGCTTGTGCAATTACAGCTTTCAAGCTTTTTAGCGAAGAAGATATTAATTTCCAATCAATTATTGAAAATACTTTTTTACAAGGAAGATGTGACGAGATTGATAATTTCATACTAGACGTGTCACACAATCCGGCTTCAGTAAAAAATCTCATATCTTTTCTTAATAAAAATTACAGAGGTAAAAAATTTACCGCAATATTCTCATCAATGAATGAAAAAGATAACGTCTCAATAATAAAAGAAATATCAAGTTTAATTTGTGAATGGAATATATGCTCCGTTGCAGATAATAGATTTGATACTGCATCTCTTGCAAACCTAACAGAGTCTCTTACCGACACTAAAGTTAATAAAGTTAATACGGTTTATTCAGCTGTTGAAAGAGGTTACCATGAAGGCACACCTCAAATTGTTTTTGGTTCTTTTATAACAGTTAGTGAGGCATATAAAGCTTTAGATAAAATTAAAAAAGTAAATCGTGAAATTAATTAATTATTTTTTAATAGTATTTATTTGTTTATTTATTCTGTTGTCTATTTTCTTAGAGCCAATCCGTTTTGGAGTGAGTGAAGAAACAAAATTTTCTGATGACTTACCAGAAGTAAAGCTCAACATTCCTCTTGATGATCAAGTTTCGATTGAAGAGTATTCAGAAATTGATATCAACATCCTCCAAGACGATATTAAGACCAGTTTTCTCCCAGCTTGGACTGTAAAAGTTAGTTCTTATAATGATTTGACGGAATTAAAGAGAGATTTAGCAGAACTAAAGAAAATGGGTTATAAAGTTTATTCACAATATGAAAGCAATGACAAAATAAATTTTTCTTTATTCATTGGACCCACCCTAAATAGAGAAGATTCTATAATAATCTTTGATGAAATTTCGAATATGAAAAAATTCAATCCAGAAATTTTAAAGTATGATTGAAAGCATTGCTTTAATAGATTGGATTGCCATTACGCTTGTCTCAGTTTTTGGGATAACAGGATTTTTTAATGGTTTTGTAAAAGAACTTTTCTCTGCTGCTGCTTGGATAGTATCTTTAGCTCTTGCTTGGTTATACGGTCCTTTACTTTTCCCATATGTTCAGGACTTTATAGAAGTAGATACTATAAAAAATATTATTAGTTTCATCTTGTTTTTCCTTATCTCTTTTATCTTGCTTAAAATAATAGGGTCAATAGTCTCTAAGTTCTTCTCTGCCATAGGCTTAAAGGGTTTGGATAAATTATTGGGCTTGTTCTTCGGGGCATTAAAGACTGTTGCAATATTAAGTAGTGTTTTTATCTTCAATCTCAACTACTTAGATAAAAATCAATGGTGGTTAGATTCTTATTCTAGAGTTTATTCGATCCAGTTCTATGATTATTCCAAACCAGTTTTTGATGAGTGGATGAACAGAGCTGATATTATTCTTCAGAAAGATGATTCTAAGATATCACTTTGATATAGAATACTGAACATGTGCGGAGTAGTTGGAGTAGTAAGTCAAACGGAGGTCTCTCCTCTCATTTATGATGCTCTAACCATATTACAACATAGAGGACAGGATGCAGCTGGCATAGCAACATCAACCAACAATAGATTCTTCATTAGAAAGCAACTTGGCCTAGTTAGGGATGTTATTAGAAATCAACACATACTCAACCTAAGAGGACAAATGGGCATTGGTCATGTTAGATACCCGACCGCAGGTAGCGAGGATCGAGAACTTGCACAACCAATGTATGTTAATTCTCCATTTGGAATAAGCATCTCTCATAACGGAAATCTAACTAATATTGAAGAATTGAGAGAAACCTTAGTCCACAAAGACTTAAGACATTTGAATACCGATTCAGATAGCGAGGTTCTGTTAAATGTATTTGCTCATGAATTACAGAAACAGGGTTCAGTAAAACCTAGCTCAAAAGAAATTTTTGCAGCCGTTCGGTCTTTACACAAAAGAGTAAGAGGTGCTTATTCAGTTGTCATCATGATCAATGGCATTGGGATTGTAGGATTTAGAGATCCTTTCGGAATAAGACCACTCATAATTGGTTCAAAAGAGAACGACTTAATAGGTAAGGATTACATGATTGCATCTGAGAGCACAGTCTTGGACTCGTTAGGTTATCAAGCTATAGATGATATTCCTGCCGGCTCTGCAGTTTTTATAAGTTCAGAGGGTGAAATGGAAAGTGAATCCTGCATAAATAATCCTATCCCCACACCTTGTATTTTTGAATATGTATATCTTGCGAGGCCTGACGCAAAGATAGATAAAATCTCTGTTCATAAATCTAGATTGAGAATGGGTGAATATCTTGCCAATAAGATAATGGATAAAAGACCTGATCATGATATTGATGTTGTCATACCTATTCCCGATAGCAGTACAACGTCTGCTTTACAACTTGCCACTACTTTAGGTGTTAAATATCGAGAGGGTTTCGTTAAGAATAGATATATAGGAAGGACTTTTATCATGCCTTTTCAAGAAAAGCGTGAGAAATCTGTTAAGCAAAAACTGAACCCTATTGATCTTGAATTCCAGGATAAAGTCGTTTTACTGGTTGATGATTCAATAGTTCGCGGGACTACTAGCAGACAGATAATTGAAATGGCGAGATCTTCTGGAGCCAAGAAAGTTTACTTTGCCTCTGCAGCTCCTCCAATAAGGTTTCAAAATGTTTATGGTATAGATATGGCTGCTACCACAGAATTAGTTGCACATAAAAGGACAGAAGCCGAAATAGAAGAGTTTATAAAAGCTGATTGGTTAATTTATCAAGATTTGGAAGACCTCATTCTGGCAGCCCAGAAAGGTAATGAAGACATTAGGCAATTTGAATGTTCAATATTTAATGGTCAGTACGTTACTGACGACATAGACGATAAATATTTAAAGAATTTGGAAGACGTGCGCAACGATAAATCTAAAACTTCTAGACAGATCAACTAAGTTTTAACTTCTTCGATAGTAACAGAAGGTAAAATAGCCTCACTAGCAGCCTCTTTATAGGACGCTATTTCATGAAAGTTTAGATATCTGTAAACATCAGCGCTCATTGCATTTATTTCAGACATATAACCTGAGTATTCATCAGCAGTAGGGATATGACCAAGGGTAGCCGCTATAGCTGCTACTTCTGCAGAAGCTAGGAATACATTTGCACCATCACCCAATCTATTTGGGAAATTTCGAGTAGATGTTGAGACTACAGTTGCCTCTGCTTCCACCCTGGCCTGATTACCCATACACAATGAGCATCCTGGCATTTCTAATTGTACTCCCGCATTTTCAAAAATTTCGTAGTATCCTTCCTGTGTCAATTGATGCTTATCCATTTTAGTTGGAGGTGAAACCCATAGTTTCGAAGGCAATTCTGATTCATTCTCTAATAATTTTCCTGCAGCTCTGAAGTGACCAATATTTGTCATACAAGAACCAATGAATACTTCGTCAATATGAGTGTTGGCAACTTCAGATAGTGTTTTGATATCATCTGGATCATTTGGACATGCCAAGAGAGGTTCTTTTATTTCATTAAGATTTATATCTATAACTGCAGCATACTCAGCATCATCATCTGCCTCCATGAGGACAGGATTCTCTAGCCAAGCTTCCATAGCCTGAGCTCTTCTCTCTAGAGTCTTTTTATCTTCATAACCTTCGGAGATAAGCCATCTTAGAAGGGTAATATTAGATTCTAAATATTCCCTAATTGGTTCCTCATTAAGTTTTATAGTACAACCAGATGCAGATCTTTCGGCAGAGGCATCAGACAATTCAAAGGCTTGTTCAACTTTTAGATCAGGTAAGCCTTCTATTTCTAAGCATCTTCCAGAAAAAACGTTTATCTTTCCTTCTTTAGGGAGTGTAAGTTGACCGGATTGCAACGCTGCATAAGGGATTGCATTTACCAAATCTCTCAATGTAATCCCCGGTTGTATTTCTCCTTGAAATCTTACCAAAACCGATTCAGGCATATCCAAAGGCATTACTCCTAAGGCAGCTCCAAATGCAACTAAACCAGATCCAGCTGGAAAACTTATTCCTAAAGGGAAACGTGTATGTGAGTCTCCTCCAGTGCCCACCATATCTGGAAGTAACATTCTATTTAACCAAGAGTGAATAATTCCATCTCCGGGCCTAAGAGCAACTCCACCTCTAGTTTGAATAAACTCAGGAAGAGTGTGCTGCATTTCAATATCTTTAGGTAGGGGATAAGCTGCTGTATGACAGAAAGATTGCATGACCAAATCAGAGTTAAATCCAAGACAAGCCAATTCCTTCAATTCGTCTCTTGTCATTGGGCCAGTAGTATCTTGACTACCTACTGTAGACATTCTCGGTTCACAGTAGATGCCTGGTCTTATTCCTTCAACTCCGCAAGCTTTTCCTACCATCTTTTGTGCAAGTGTGTATCCTTTATCACTTTTTTCAGCTTCTTCTGGACGCACGAAGACTTCGGAAGAATCTAGCTTTAAAATTTCTCTTGTCTCATCTGTAAGACTTCTACCGATAATAAGAGGTATCCTGCCACCAGCTCTAACTCCATCTAACAATGTATTAGATTTATATTCGTAATTGCATATCACTTCTTCTGTATCGGCATTGACTACTTTTTGTTCATAAGGATATATTTCAATTACATCTCCAAGATTCATTTTGCTAACATCACATTCGAATGCTAGTGCTCCCGAATCCTCCAAAGTATTAAAGAATATAGGTGCTATTTTTCCACCTATACATATACCTGCTTGTTTTTTATTAGGAATATAAGGAATGTCCTCCCCTATGTGCCATAAAAGTGAGTTTGTAGCTGATTTTCTTGACGAACCTGTTCCAACTACATCTCCTACAAATACTACTGGTAGGCCTGATTCTTTTAATTTTTCAATAGTACCAATTGGATCTTCCATGGTCTTCTTTAGCATTGCAAGTGCATGAAGAGGGATATCGGGTCTAGAAGGTGCATCGGGTGCTGGAGAAAGGTCATCTGTATTGATTTCTCCCTCCACACGAAAAACTATTGCTTTAATAACTTCTGGAAGTTTTGGCTTACTTGTAAACCATTCACCATTGGACCAAGAGTCAACAACTTTTTGGGCATTTTCATTTTTTTTAGCCAACTCAATAACATCGTGTTTAGCATTAAACATCAAAAGAGTTTTACTTAAGCCTTCAGCTGCTAAAGGACCCACTTCTTCATCTTCCAATAGGCTGATTAAAGATTCAACATTATAGCCACCCAGCATTGTTCCAAGGAGTTTAGTAGCATGCTTTTTATCAATAAGAGGGGACGAAGTTTCTTCCTTGGCTATTGCCGTCAGAAATGCAGCTTTTACATAAGCAGCAGGATCAACTCCTGCAGGAGTTCTATTTGTAATTAGGTCCAATATATATTCTTCTTCACCACTTGGAGGCGATTTTAGTAGCTCTACGAGCTCAGAAACCTGCTCAGCATTTAAAGGCAGGGGAGGAATCCCTTGCTCAAATCTTTCCTCTACATGGTTCTTGTAATTTTCTAGCATGATAATTTAAGTCGAAGTTTATATTTGGTGCGGCATATTATCATAATCTTCAATTTAAAGTTGCGTTGAGATAACATCGATATATCATAATAATAAATGAGTAAGTCAGTAAAAACTCCTTGCATAGGCATCTGTTCCACAGTCTTTGGAGATGAGGTTTGTAGAGGTTGTAAAAGATTTCAACATGAAATAATACAATGGAATGGTTATGACGATGTTGCCAAAAGATCTGTACTCAATAGGCTTGAATTATTAAAAGTTCAAATCATGGAATCTAAGATTCGCATTACAGATGAAAGCCTTCTTAAGGCACAATTACTCGAATTCAAGATAAAATTTGAAGAAGATAATAATTCCCTTTGTTGGGTATTTGATCTGCTTCGCTCAGGAAGCCAATCTATCGTAAGCTCAACTGATTTTGGATTTGAGCTCATAGACAATTCAGTATCCAATCTTTCTGAACTTAAAAAAGTTATGGAGGAAGAGCTTTTTAAATTATCTGAAGCCCATTATCAACGATACTTCAAAACCGAAAAATATTTTAATGTCTAATACTTGGAAAACTATTCTTAGTTCTCCTACGCCTAAAGCTTGGATTGAAAAAGCTTCAAACTCTCTAGAAGTACTTTTAATAGACCATGCTCATTGCGAGAAGAAGGCTGCAACAACTGCCATTTCATTGATTCATAAATATCCGCATTTTAATCTAGCAAAGTTTCTTTCACCATTAGCCAGAGAAGAGCTTCTCCACTTTGAGCAGGTTCTTCGTGTTATAAATAAGCTTGGATATAGATATAAAAATCTGAAGTCAGGTAAATATGCCAAGACTTTGTATGATTCTTGTTCTTCTAAAGAACCAGAAAGATTGAAAGACACATTTATTGTCTGTTCACTGATAGAAGCTCGTTCTTGTGAGAGATTTCAAGCTCTAATACCTCATCTACCTCCTGTACTTAAAAAATTTTATTCTAAGTTATACGAAGCCGAATCTCGCCATTGTGATCTTTACTTAGATCTTTACACCAAGATTTATAATGAGGATTGGTCACAAAGACTTGCTTATTTTTCTTCAATTGAATCTGATTTCATTAATAAGAAGGATAACCTTTTTAGATTTCACAGCGGTCTCTGAGACTACCTCACGATCGGCATCTCTTCCCAATTGGTGAGATATCTAGGTGATTTTAATAATCTTCTCATAGACCATGATTTTGTGATTCCTTGAGAGGCAAATGTTATCTTTCCAACTCCAGAAGAATTTATTTTATCAATTGTCTGCATTAATTCTTTGCTATTGATTCTTTCTTCTCGTGCTCTAAATAAGTCACCTTGGTATACGTCTTCATCATAAAAATCGCTTAGCATCACACCTGCTTTAATAAAATTGATATTGGTTCTAAAGATTTGTTTTGTTAACTGTCTTGTGGCATTCAAAATATCCCTAGTATCATTTGTTGGAGAAAATAATTTATAGCTTCTAAACCCATGATATTGCTGATCTTGTTTTCGAAAGTAATTAGTTCTCATGAAAACAGAGACCATCTTGCAATATTGATCTTCTCTTCTTAACTTTTCACATGCACGAGAGGCATAATCACTGACAGCTTCATTAATAGAATCAAGATCATTAATTTTCTTGCTAAAAGTTCTACTCACCACTATTTGTTTCTTTGTCTTTGGCTGCTGTTCTAGACCTATGCATGGATATCCTTTTAATTCCATTACAGTTCTCTCTAGAACACTACTAAATTTTCTTTTTATTAATTTTGTATCTATCTCTGCTAGATCTAAGGCAGTTTTTATTCCAAGGCTATTTAGTCTTTTATTAATTCTACTGCCAACCCCCCACACTTCCCTGACCGGCATTAAAGCCATTAATTTTTTTCGTCTACTCTCACTTGTTAGATCCACTACACCTTTAGTTGCAGGATAGTTTTTGGCACCGTAGTTTGCTACTTTTGCTAAAGTTTTTGTAGGGCCTATGCCAACACACACAGGTATCCCCACCCAGCGATCTATAGTTTCCTTGCATTGATAACCAAATTCTTCATAGTCCCTTAGCCCAGTAAGATCTAAGAATGCTTCATCTATACTGTAAACCTCTACTTCTGGAGATAGATATTCTAAGGTTTGCATTACCCTCGATGATACATCTGCATACAGTTCATAATTTGAAGAGAAGGCTACTCCTCCTTTCTTTAAAAAGGATCTTTCTATTTTGAACCAAGGTTCACACATCTTTATTCCTAGCTGTTTTGCTTCTTTAGATAAAGCAACTACACAACCATCATTATTTGATAAAACTACCACAGGTCGTTTTCTTATATCTGGTCTAAATATCCTTTCGCAGGATGCATAAAAGCTATTACAGTCAACTAGAGCGAAAGTCATAACTTAGTAAAGATTTATAGAGGCTATCACTGTACCCGCTATTTCTAGCTCCTCTTCTTGACTGATCAGTATGGGCGGATATTTTGGATTTTCAGACATGAGACATATCTTTGGTTTCAGTAATAACCGCTTGCATGCATATGATCCATCGATTGATGCGATAACAATTTTGTTATGACTTGGCTCTATACTTCTATCTACTACAAGGATAGCCCCATCTCCTATATGTGCATTTATCATTGAATCCCCACTTACGCGAACAAAGTATGTGGCAGCTGAATTTTTAATTAAATATTCATTCAGATCTATAGGCCTTTCTACATAATCATCAGCTGGACTTGGCCAACCTACCCGAACAGTATTCAAAAAATAGGGGATCTCTAGAAGGGATAAATCCTCCTCTGATGCATCGCCCAGATAGTCAATTTTCATAAGGGTTTTATAAATTAATACTGTATATATATACAGTATAATTAAAGGATGATTTTGTAAAGCTTTTAACCTACTATTAATAAAAAAAGATATTCGATAATAGTAAATATGAAAGCTTGGTTAATTTTAGTAACGATTTATATATGCTTTTTCTTCTGGTATACGGATACGGGGGGAAAGCTAAGCGAAGACGAAATACAGGATTTCCTAGTTAAGTATGATCAAAATTTAAGAAATTTTGGAATATCTTCAGACTCCGATGATGACTTTTATATCTCACCTGAGCTAAGAAAAGATTTTCTGCGAAAGTTTATGGAGCAAGATACCGGAAGGCAATTTATTATGGTGAACAGTGTAGAAATGAATAAGAATCCCGAAGATGTAGCGGGTGCAAATTCAGGAGAATCAGCTGAACAACTGATGTCTAGATACATGGAGCATATGTGGCCAAATCTTCTAAAAAGAGCTTCACATCCAATCTTTGGAGGTTATGCTATCTGGGAATCTATGGATTTAGTTGGCATCGAAGGGGCAGAGACTTGGGATCAAGCAGCCTTAATGAGATATAAAAGCCGTAGAGCATTCATGGAGATAGTTACTCATCCTGAAATGAGGGATAGGCATGCTTTTAAAATTGCTGCATTACAAAAGACCATTGCATTCCCCGTTGAACCAATTGGCTATTACAGTGATCTGAGAGTCATTCTAGGGATGTTGATTTTAATTATCGGACTATCGCTTCAGTTGTTCTTTGTTTCTAGGAGATAGAAAAATTTTTTAATTCGCAAGAGCTGGAGTCCATCCATATATACCAGCCGTATGCATCCCAGTCCCCTAGAACAATCCTTTCAGCAGGCTGATCATTGACTGTAATCTTATGAGATTTTGGCCTATGTGTATGTCCATGTATTAGTAGATTGATGGAAGACTCTTCCATTGTTCTAATAACCTCAGCTGTAGAAACATCCATAATTTCTTCTTTCTTTATCCCGGTTGCTTCTTTACTAATAGTCCTAAGATTGTGAGCAATTTCTCTTCTCTCCTCAATAGACTTATTTAGAAATTCATCTTGCCATTTAGCATCTCTGCTAGTCTTTCTAAAGGCTTGATAATCACGGTCTTCAATACACAGCAAATCTCCATGCATCAAGAGAACGCGTTTTCCAAACATTTCTTCAATAGTGGGATCATTAAGAATTTCTAAACCAGAGGAAGAGGCAAATTCAGTTCCAATCAAAAAGTCTCGATTTCCGTGTAAGAAAAATATTTTTGTAGTCTTGTTCGTTTTTAGAAGAGCAGCCTGGATTTCTGAGATGAAATTATTTTGATCATCATCTCCTATCCAGGCTTCAAATAAATCACCGAGGATATATAGCCTCTCTGCTTTATAGGCAGTATTCTCAAGAAAGCCAAGAAAAGCTTTAGTAATATCTGGCCTACTTTCCTGTAAGTGGAGATCAGATATAAAACAGTAAGCCATTCCTTATTTTTGAATTATTTATTCAGTTGTGACTTTGGTATCTATTATAGAAATTTCTTCCAGCGGCACATCTTGATGAAAACCAGAAGAACCTGTAGCAGCAGAGGCAATAGCTTCAACAGTTTCAAAGCCATCAACAACCTCTCCAAAAACTGCGTAACCCCAGCCTTGAATGGTTTCTTCTGTGTGATCTAAAGAGACATTGTTTACCAGGTTGATAAAGAATTGTGAGCTTGCAGAATGTGGATCATTGGTACGAGCCATAGACAAAGACCATTTTAGATTTTTCACGCCATTATTTGCTTCGTTCATAATAGGAGGATTTCCTTCTTTGTTAACCATGCCAGATTCCATTCCTCCACCTTGAATGACAAAACCAGGTATGACTCTATGGAATAAGGTCCCATTAAAAAAACCACTTTCTGCATACTCTAAGAAGTTCTTAGATGTTACAGGTGCTTCTTCTTCAAAAAGTTCTATTACTATTGGACCCAGTGTTGTTTCGAAAGTTATCACTTTTATCTCCTTTTCATTTTGAGAACAGCCCACAACCCAAGAAAGCCCAATAAAAATTGCTGCTAAACTAAAAGTAGAAGTGAGTTTGTTCATATTTCTTTTAAATTCATATGCGTGAGGAGGCTATAATACGAAGTTTATGGTTAAGCTTCCAATATATTAAGGACATGAAGGTAAATAAAACTAGATTTTGTCCAAGCCCAACAGGTCTTTTACACCTTGGAAATTTACGCACATCCCTTTTTAGTTCGCTTTTAGCAAAGAAGGACAATGGATCTTTCTTATTAAGAATTGAAGACACAGATTTAGAAAGATCTAAAAAGGAGTTCTCTGTAGCGATTTGTAATGATTTGAAATGGATGGCCTTAGATTGGGATGAAGGCCCAGAAGTAGGAGGCAAAGAAGATTCTTATTATCAGTCTGAAAGAATTGATCTATATGAAGAGTTTTACAATACTCTTTTAGAAAAAGACCTAATATACCCATGCTTTACCAGTGAAGAGGAATTAAAAATTATTAGACGAAATCAAATTGCATCTGGGCAGCCGCCTCGGTATACAGGAGTGTGGTCAAATGCTACTCAAGAAGAAGTAAGAGATGAATTGGATAAAGGAAACAAACCCGTATATAGATTTAGAATCCCAAAAGATAGGACAATTGAATTCAAAGATTTGGTTAAAGGAGAGCAGTCTTTCTCCACTGTTGATCTGGACGACTTTATTGTCAGAAAAAAAGATAATACACCTACTTTTATGTTTGCAAATGCAATTGATGACTCTTTAATGGGAGTAGATCTTGTCTTGAGAGGGGACGATCACCTTAGCAATACTCCGAGACAAATAGCTCTTTTAGAAGCACTTGGGCTTTCACTGCCTGCATATGCACATGTTTCACTCTTTACAGGATCGGATGGAGCTCCTTTATCCAAAAGAAATGGCAGTATTTCAATAAATGATTTACGAGAACAAGGTTACTTACCCATTGCGGTTGCCAATTACCTCTCTAGAGTCGGACACACCATCGCTGATAATGATTTGAAGACTTATGGAGAGTTAGCAGATTCATTTAAGATAGATAATATTTCTAGTTCGCCTAGTAAATTTGATATGGATCAACTCCTTTATTGGCAGAAGAAAGCAGTTGAAGATTTGAATATCGATGAGTGTAAAAGTTGGCTGAAAGATTCTTTAGAAGATTTGCCTTCATCAATTGATAAGGATAATTTTATCGCTCTTATTAAAGATAATATTAATTTTCCTCATGAGGCCCAAGATTATCTGAATAACCTATTCCTAACTCCACTTGGAGAAAGAAGTGAAATTATCGATGTCATAAAATCAGCCGGTAAGGAGTTTTATCTTCAAGCTCAAGAAGTTATAACTTCTGAAATCATAGACTGGAATGAAACAGCTAAAAATATCGGTTCTAAAACAGGAAAGAAAGGAAAAGAACTATTCATGCCATTAAGATGCGCGATCACTGGCCAAACCAAAGGCCCTGAGTTGGATAGAGTCATTAATTTAATTGGTACTCAACAAGTTATAAAAAAACTGAAAGAAGCATCAGAACTGTGAAAATATTTAACACGTTGTCCGGTAAGAAAGAAAATTTTGTTCCTATAGAAGACAATAAGATCAAAATGTATGTTTGCGGTATGACAGTTTATGACGATACCCATATTGGTCATGCTCGAACATTTTTATCATTTGACTTAATAGTGAGATACCTTAGGAGTATTAACTACGAGGTGAATTACATAAGAAACATAACTGATGTAGATGACAAGATTATTTCTAGAGCAGAAGAACTTCGCATGACCCCAAAAGAATTAACAGAAAAATATATCGATTCAATGAATGATGACTTTCAGTCTCTGGGAATGATCGAACCTGATTCAGAACCAAGAGCAACTGATAATATTGACTCAATTATCTCTCTCATAGAGATATTAATTCAAAAAGGACACGCTTATGAAGGAGACTCCGATGTTTACTTTTCGGCTGAATCTTTTAATTCTTACGGAAAATTATCAAGAAGAAACCTAGAAGATATGCTAGCGGGTGCAAGAGTGGATATTGATACGGATAAAAAAAATCCTGCAGACTTTGTTTTATGGAAGAAAAATACGGATGGCATGAAGTGGGATTCTCCATGGGGTGAAGGCAGGCCTGGCTGGCATATCGAATGTTCTGCGATGAGCATGGATGCATTGGGTGAAACTTTTGATATACACGGAGGCGGGTCTGATCTTAAGTTCCCTCATCATGAGAATGAGATCGCACAATCTGAATGTGTTACTGGTAAAGAGTTTGCTAAATTATGGATGCATACTGGATCGCTTAGAATTGATCAAGAGAAGATGTCCAAGTCCCTTAAGAATTTTGTGACAATAAAAGGTGCTCTTGAGAAGCATTCAGCAGAGGTCTTACGTCTTTTTCTAATTTCTAGTCATTACAGAAGTCCTTTAAATTATTCTGAAGGAGCTTTAGAAGAAGCAAAGAACTCTTTAGACAGACTCTACAATTCTCTGCAAGATCTTATTTATGAGCCAAAAGAATATATTCAAACTGAATATTCAGATAAGTTTCATAAGGCTATGCAAGATGATTTTAATACACCTTCAGCCTTGTCAGTTTTATTTGAAATGGCAAGACAAATTAATACTCTCAAGAAAGAAAATAATTTTGAAGAATCATCTGCCTTGGCAAAAGAGTTAGTTACTCTCTCTGGTATTTTAGGTTTGCTCCAAGACAATCCTGTCAATCACTTTACTCAGGGAATTGATATTAGTGAAGAAGAAATCGAAAGCTACATTGTGAAGAGAAATCAAGCAAGAGACCAAAAAGATTTCGATCTATCAGACAAGATAAGAGATGAGCTACTAGAAAAGGGTATCATTTTAGAGGACAAAGAGTCCGGCACTACCTGGAAAAAATCTTAACTTAGACCATTAAGGTTTTTTTAACATAAGAACAATAACTGCACTTGGGATCAGCTACAGGAACCTCGTCTTTCATGAGAGTTTCCTTTAAATCATATAGCGTAGGCTCTACCCATGAGTCATTACCTTTATAGGGTATGAGTTTAGTTTTAAATTCTAGAATATTATTAAATTCATCCTTCTCGGAAATACCATTGCAATAAACAAAATAGCCTATGTCTGATACATCAAACGAATTACCTCTTAACAACCATTGATAAAATTCTATTTGCCTTTTGTAACCTATTTGCCAGTCTGCATCGATACTTACCTCTCCTTTCTTAGAAGTTGCTTTGTAATCAACCACTATCAGTTGATCAGTTTCAGTATTAATCCAAAGATCATCTAAACCACCTCTTAAAATCAGATTTGTTTCCGGATGGCTCCGCTTGACACCATGTCTCAATGACTCTCGCCATTCCTCAAGATCAGGATGCTCATAAGGAAGAGCTTTTAGTCGGTTTTCAATCATAATAGGATGAGGTTCTTTTTTCTCTCTATATATATCAAATTCATTCTTTAAAAGTTCATCTACGGCATTATTTAAGTTAAAGGGAAATGAAGGTGGTCTCGCAATACCAATTTTATTTGTTAGATAAAAACATCTTCGACATTCTAAAAAGTTATCTATTCTTGAACGACTTAAGACAAAGGGCTCTTCGGAACTAGGATTAAATAATTTTGCTGGCATATATGAAATAATACTATCACAATAAAAAAAGGCCCACTTTGTTGGTGGGCCTTGTGTTTGGCTCCCCGAGCTGGGCTCGAACCAGCGACCCAATGATTAACAGTCATTTGCTCTACCAACTGAGCTATCGGGGAATATAGTAATTATAACGCTTACAATCTCGGCGTATAATATTTTTTGTAAAAATATGTCAAAGAAATTCGATTTAGTATCAAATTATAAACCTGCTGGTGATCAACC
>Ga0208277_1000337_pt1 | contig 28143 bp, 29 predicted proteins | sample ETNtaG_5_FD_185782 | JGI IMG/M metagenome (GOLD analysis project Ga0208277, IMG submission 185782) | Marine microbial and viral communities from oxygen minimum zone, Eastern Pacific Ocean - ETNP201406SV205 (SPAdes) (version 2) | ecosystem: Environmental > Aquatic > Marine > Oceanic ...
ATACGTTTGTAACCTTCAATGAACTAAATTATGGAACCTACAGCGATTGTACAATCTTAGTTACAAACTCAGCTGGACTTGCTAGTAATAAACTGAGTGTTTCCTCATTTACTATTAAGGAGAAACCAAAGAAAGTAGCACCACCAGATCCCCCAGTTCTTAAGGAAGTTACTCCAGTCGATAGTCCAACTTTTGACCGGACACCTATTTATACTTTTTCATCAACCAAAGAAGGCAAAATTGACTATAGAGGAGGCTGTAGTAGTTCGATTTCATGGGCTAATGCTGGCACCAATACTATAACCTTCAATGAACTGAATTATATGACATACAGCGACTGCACAATCGCAGTCACAGACTCAGATGGGGTACAGAGTGAAGTACTTGAGGTTTCTGCATTTACTGTTGAGATGAAACCCAAACCTAAACCGGAACCTGAGCCGGTTGTATCTGAGCCTGAGCCTGAACCAGCGCCTGCACCCGAACCTGAGCCGGTGGTAGCTGAGCCAGAACCTGCTCCTGCTCCTGCTCCTGAAGAAGTAGCAGAAATAGAAGAGGCTGAGATTGCGATAGAAAAGGACGCGGATGAAAGTGTTGAAGCGCCAAAACCTATGACCATCATTACTGCCCCACCAGAAGAAATGGAAAGCGCTGTTATTGAAATGGGAATGGTATACTTTGATTATGACAAGAGTAATATAAGCTCAACCTTTGCAGAAATAATTGAGATAAATTATGAGTGGATTGCAGAAAACCCGGATGTAAAGATTCAGCTGGAAGGTCATTGTGATGAGCGTGGTACCAATGAATACAATCTAGCTTTGGGAGAAAGACGAGCGAAAGCTGTCTTTGAATATCTGGTCAAACTAGGAGCAAATCCATCTCAATTTACTATGGTTAGTTTTGGTGAGGAACGTCCTGTAGCATCTGGCAGCAACGAAGTTGACTGGGCTAAGAATAGGCGTGTAGAATTCACCCGTCTGTAATACTTTTAGAACTTTACCACAATAGACACCTCTTAGAAATATGCTCAGTGAATGGTTAGGCGAAACGAGCATAGTCGGGATGGTGCTGAGCGGGAGTTTGATTGCAAAGCTCGTCTTGCTCATTTTAGCTTTGATGTCGGCCCTTTCATGGGCCGTTATCATTATAAAGGCAATTCAGTATATACATATCCGCAAAGAGAATCGCAAGTTTTACCAAATTTACCTCAACGAATCCAGTCTTAATCAAATCAAAAAAGTCTCAGTAGATTCACCGTATTCCCCTTTTGCATTGATGTTTTCTGAAACCTATCAGGAAGCCGCCAGAATGAGCCAGCGAATAGAGCGCTCAAGATCTGATATTACAGAAAAAACTTCAATGCTCCCTCATCTTAGTCAGCAGCTTCAAAGGGTCATTGAACAAACCATAAATGAAAGATACGCTTTCATAGAAAACCGTTTAAACATTCTAGCAACGATTTCAAGCGCGGCTCCTTTCATCGGATTATTCGGAACAGTACTAGGTATTATTAATTCATTTCAAAGTATAGGAACATCCGGAGTAACAAGTCTTGCCTCTGTTGCTCCAGGTATTTCAGAAGCTTTGGTTGCCACTGCTGCGGGGTTACTTGCAGCAATTCCTGCTTTAATGGCCTACAATCATTTCCGAAATCAGACACGGATTTTAGCAAATAGCATGCGAAATTACGGCATGGAACTTACTAATCGTTTTGAATGGATAGTTCATGGGCGGCTCCTCGGATCAGAATGAACCACTGAGTGAAATAAACGTTACGCCTTTTGTGGACGTTCTGCTGGTTTTGTTAATTATTTTCATGGTGACCGCTCCAATAGTAAATCATGTAATTCAGGTGGATCTGCCTGAAGACAGTTATAATCAGGACAAGATGAAACCCATGCAGAAACCTCTGCGCGTGGTGATCGATAAATCCGGAGTTTTGTATCTAGCAAACACTCGAATAGGAGATAGTAATGAAGAAATGACTCAGAGAGTACTTGAAGATAAAATTAAACAATGGACCAAAGGTCAGAAACAGCCGTGGCTAGTTGATGTGGAGGCTGACGAAAAAGTAGATTACGGTTCTATTGTACCAGTCATTGCACGTCTAAAAGAACTAAAAGTTAGTATGAATCTCGTGATTAGGCCAAAATCAAAAAAATAGCTTTAGCTTTCAGCTGTTCTCCTCTTTTATTACTGCGCTTTCTTCTTTAACTGCAGTTGTACTTTCATCAATTTTAGCTTGATCTTCTTTATTTTTCTTCGTTGCAGTTTTAAAATTGGTAATCATTCCACCAAGCCCCTCACCAATGAGTGGGAGGCGTTTTGCTCCAAATAAAACAACTATAATTGCCAGAACTATTAAAAGTTCCCAAATGCCTAAACCAAACATAATGAGTGCTCCTGCTTATTGTATCATGATCCATTAAAATGTATAATATGAGTTGTAACTATATAGTAGATCGAATTCATCTGATAATCGCAAGATTTATGAAACAAGTCAACCGACGAAAATCTGCTTAATAACAAGATCCGTCAATGAACACAAAAATTTCTGAGCAAGATTCCACGCTACACAAACTAAAATTTTTAGCCGATGCTTCGCATGTGATGCAAGCGGAAATAGCTCGTACCGACATTTCCTTAAATGATGTCATGCTTTGGAAACAAGGGTCTGTGGTAGTATTAGACAAGATTGTCGGTTCTACTATTGATGTTTTAATAGGAGACCGTTTAATTGCACGCGGAGAGGCTATAGTTATTAATGACGGATTTGGAGTCAGAATCACCGAAATCACACATCCTGATGACAAACCTAAAACAGGCTGGAAATAATTTTTTTAATTAATTAATTCTCTACCCGATCATTCTATACTCTCACTGCATTCAATCTCCACTCAAAGCTTTTTTAAACGCAACGGCAGTTCTTTCTATATCTTCTTCAGAATGTGCGGTTGAGACAAAAAGTGATTCAAACGCTGATGGGGCCAAATAAATTCCATGTTTCAGCATATTCCTAAAAAAATTGGCGAACTGCTCTGTATCTGTCTTGAGTGCCTGTTGATAATTCAGAACCGGTTCTGCTGAAAAGAAAAACCCGAACATACCACCAATAGCCTGTGTTTGAATCGGAATCCCAGATGATTCAGCAGCACACTTAAACTCCGCTGAAAGCCATGATGTTTTTTGAGCCAGTTCTGGATAAGGATTCTCTTCATTTAAAATCCCCAGAGTTGCTAATCCTGCAGCAACCGCAAGGGGGTTCCCTGACAATGTCCCTGCCTGATAAACTGGACCCGCAGGAGCAACCTGCAACATGATATCCTGACGTCCTCCATAAGCACCAACTGGAAGTCCACCTCCAATTACTTTACCGAATATAGTCATATCCGGAACGATACTAAAAATCTCTTGTGCTCCTCCATATTCAACGCGAAAACCGCTCATGACTTCATCGAATATCAGCAAAATTCCTTCACGGTCGCATAAATCGCGCAACCCTTGTAAAAAACCATGTTCTGGGGGAATCAAACCCATATTACCTGCTACAGGTTCCAAAATTACTGCAGCAATTTCTCCAGGATTTTCTTCCACAAGTTTGATGATAGATGTCAAGTTATTAAATTTACCCTGTAAAGTCAACTCTACAAAAGAAGGAGGAACTCCTGGTGAATCCGGGATCCCTAAAGTCATTGCTCCTGATCCAGTTTGAACTAGCAGTGGATCTACACTACCGTGGTAACAGCCTTCGAATTTAATAATTTTTTCACGTCCTGTATAACTACGTGCTAACCTGAGGGCAGCCATTGATGCTTCCGTTCCGGAATTAACTAAACGTAACATCTCCACACTTGGCACAGCTTCACAGACCATCTCCGCCAACTGAATTTCACCTTCAGTAGGAGCACCAAATGATGTACCATTACGAATTGTTTCTTCAAGTTTGAGGACAACTTCAGCACGAGCGTGACCTAAAATCATCGGCCCCCAAGAACCTACATAATCAATATATTCGTTACCATCAACGTCAAAGATTTTAGAACCCAAAGCACGTTTGATAAATAGTGGATTCATCTTAACGGATTTGAAGGCACGAACTGGACTGTTTACTCCACCTGGAATACTTTGCTGTGCACGTGAAAATAATTGTTTAGAATGTCTGATCTGCATGAAGGTTGCAAATAATTTGAGGTTAAAATGTATCTACTAAAATATTATATATAGATTAATACAATATCACTGCTATTGCTAGTTTGGAGAACGTCTCAAGAGTTGTCAAGCTTACACTATTGAAAATAATGCTTCGCTTAATTTTATCAGTCTTTTTTAGCTTAATTTTACTAAGTGGTTGTAAATCCAATGCTGAACTTATGAAAAAATCATTTGATCAACACTACAAGGTACTGGATCGTGGGAAACTTAACGTTATTGTTAAAAGTCAGGCCTGTGCATTAATCGCTAAGAAAGCAATTTCTGGTGCAAAGAAAAATGCAGAATTTCATCTACGTAGCATATTAGGGAATCAAAATCACCGCACAAAATTCAAGGAAGTTAACCGTTACAATAATAGGGGGAAAATATGTGTGGAAATGGCTGCAGCTGCTTTGCCCCCATTATAAAAGACTGATCAATATTAAAACCATTAGCCTTGATTACTTGCTATTTCAAAAGCTAGCCTATAAAGTATCATAAGTTTCAAGCTTGGCAGTTTGCAATTTATATCATATAATAATATTTAATTAATTGTTTTCTGGTATCTTTTAATAGCCAAGTAATTACGAATACTTCAAGCACGTAACCATATAAATATAAATTTATGCCAAACGTAGACCAAGAAAAGATTAATGAATCAAATCAAATTGCACTACCTATGCTCCCAATGCGAGATATTGTGGTCTTTCCTCATATGACTGCACCTTTTTTCATTGGTCGTTCCCTTTCAATTGCCTCTCTTGAAAAAGCGCTTGAAGGTGACCGTCAAATTTTTGTCGTTGCTCAAGAAGATCCTCTGATTGAAGACCCTGAGGCAAAAGATCTGTTTCATGTAGGAACAATAGGCAAAGTTTTACAAATCATGCGTCTCCATAACGGTACTATAAAGGCACTCTTTGAGGCAAAAACCAGAGGACGTTTGATTGAAGCTCATATAGATGAACCGCATTTTGCAGCCATTGTAGAGCCAATCCCTGAAGAAGATTCAGATACTCCGGAATTGCATGCTCTCAGCAAGAATGTTCGTGCAGAATTTAAACATTATCTGAAAGATATAAAACGTCGAACAGAAGGTATCGAAAAGTTAGCCATTGATTCTGAAGAGCCACACATTCTAGCAGACCGTATTGCCCCCTTGCTGAATATGGATTTACAAAAAAAACAGGCTTTGCTTGAAAACAATGATCCAAAAAAACGTCTGGAAATTGTTTACGGGAGAATGCTTGAAGAAAAGGAATTTAAAAAAGTAGAAAGAAAGCTAAAGGAACGTGTACAGGGACAGATAGGACGAACACAAAAAGAATACTACCTAAATGAACAAGTCAAAGCTATCCAAAAAGAATTAGGACAAGGTGAAGATGGCAAAGCGGAAATGGATGAGTACGCTAAAAAAATTGAGGAAATAGAACTTTCTGTTGAGGCCAGGGAGATGGCAGAAAGGGAACTGCATAAACTAAAGATGATGCCGTCCATGTCTTCGGAAGCAAACGTCGTCAGGAATTACATAGACTGGCTGCTGAGCATGCCGTGGTCAATAAAAACCGAAGATAATTTTAACCTGGAAAAAGCTGAAAAAATTTTGGATGCAAGACATTACGGATTAGAGGAAGTCAAAGAACGTATTGTAGAGCACCTTGCTGTTGCTAAACAAGTAGGAAAAATTAAAGGCCCAATCATTTGCTTGCTAGGGCCTCCTGGTGTAGGAAAAACATCTCTAGCGCGTTCTGTTGCTGAAGCATTAGGAAGAAAGTTTTCACATGTGAGTCTTGGTGGAGTGCGTGACGAAGCAGAAATCAGGGGACATCGAAGGACATATATCGGAGCGATGCCTGGAAAAATTATTCAATCTTTAAGAAAAGTAAAACATAAAAATCCGCTCCTGCTATTTGATGAGATTGACAAAATGTCTTACGGAACAATGGGTGACCCTGCTGCAGCCTTGTTGGAGGTACTTGACCCTGAACAGAACCATACTTTCATGGATCACTATCTGGAAGTAGAGTTTGATATATCGGATGTTTTATTTTTCTGCACGGCAAATGTTCAACAAAATATCCCTCCTGCACTTAAAGACCGTATGGAAGTTATCAGTCTTTCCGGTTACACAGAACTTGAAAAAGAACACATAGCACGCGAACACCTCATTCCCAAACAAATAAATGAAAATGGTCTTACTTCAAAACAAATTCAGTTCCAGCATAAAGCAATTTTTAACATTATCAGGAATTACACCAGAGAAGCAGGAGTCCGGAATCTTGAACGTGAAATCGCAAAAACATGTCGAAAAGTAGCAACACAATTGGTAAAAAAAACCAATCTCAAGAAAGTCGTAGTAACTCCAAACCGTGTTCAGAAATTCCTTGGAGCCCAACTTTACAGACATAGTAAAGCAGAAGAACAAAATGAAATCGGTACTACATGCGGATTAGCCTGGACACAAGCAGGAGGTGAACTTTTAAAGACTGAAGTAAATATAATGAAGGGCACAGGGAAATTGCAGATGACTGGGAAACTTGGTGATGTCATGAAAGAATCAGCTCAGGCAGCGCTAAGTTATGTGCGCAATAATGCAAATCGGCTGGGAATTTATTCTTCTATTTTTGAAAACACCGATATTCACATTCACGTACCCTCTGGGGCAGTCCCCAAGGATGGGCCCTCTGCAGGAGTAACCATAGCTACTTCATTAGTCAGCGCTTTTACTTCCATACATGTTAAGAGTGATGTGGCGATGACCGGAGAAATAACATTACGAGGGAAAGTTCTGACTATTGGTGGCTTAAAGGAAAAACTCCTAGCAGCTAAACGAAGCATCATCACCACTGTCATGATTCCGCATAACAACAAAAAACACCTAAGTGAAGTGCCTGATGAAATTCTAAATGGTTTAGAAATTATTCCCGTAACATCAATTGAAGAAGTACTAGAAGTGGCACTGTCTGAACTTCCTTCTCCGGTGACTGAATCGGAAACTGAGGACTCACAAATAATAGAAACGAAAGGTCCTGAAGTTAGCATCCTGCCCCAAAAAGAAGTGCCAGAAGCAGCTCGAACTTATGATGCGTAATAATAATTTCTAAGACTGCATACTATTACAACCAAAAAGATATTGATAAAATAAAGAGGCCTAATAATTAAATATTGCTATTGATGTGGAATTAATTTTAAGAAATAAATATGATTGATAATTTGGAATTGAGTAGTTCTGACAAAGAACTTTTGAATGATATCAACGCTAAAATAGTTAGTTTTGTCCAATCAGATGATACTTATTTGCAAATGGATCCAATGAATTCTTACTATAGAATGATGGTCCACAAGGTTGGAACAGAATACAAACTTCGTTCTGAATCAAAAGGTAACGGTGAAAATCGTTCTGTACGCTTGTCAAAAACAATTTCTACTAAAATACCGGATAATTTTAACAAACAGAGAATCATAGATAGGGGCATCGAAATATTTTACGCTAAATCTGGTTCAGAAATTGTTTTACGTAATGACGGTAGTTTTGGAGTTTCAATCAAGGAACATGATGACAAGATACTTGACAGGCGCATTGTAGATGACGGAGAATTTCGAATACGTAATAATAAAATCATCTGCAAGCAAGATAGTGACTGGTGAAAAATATTAATTTTGAATCCGAACTAACAATTCAGATGAATGAGCATTCATCTTTTTCTCTAGCATATTTAGGAGACTCGTTTTTTGAATTGTGGTGCAGACAGAAAATTTTGCAGAGTTTGAAAAATTCCAGACAGGTTCACCTCAATGTTGTTCAATTAGTTCGCTGCCAAACACAAGCACATCTCGCGCGAATGATTCATCCCCTGCTTAATAACGAGGAAGAAATAATTTACCGACAAGGACGAAATAGCAAAACCATTTCTCCGCCCAAGCATGCGGCTATTAAAGATTATCGAGAGGCAACTGGATTTGAATGTCTGGTAGGATACTGGTATTTGGGGAAACAGATAAAGCGTTTTGAGGAGCTGATGAAACGGCCAGAGATAGTTGCATATCTTAAATCGGCCCTTCCTTTCAAAATTTTAGTTCCTGATTCTGCTTAAGAAATATATCTCTATGTAAACAATAGATTGAACTGCTGTTTAGATAATTGTCAAAGTAATTTTTAAAGAATGTATAAGTTATAAAATCACTTTGCACATCTAAGATACAACTAATTTTATTCAGGAATTAGGTTTTTATTTTTGGAAAAGACAAGCACATGATTTGGTCATTTATTTTACTGGTTATCGCAGCGTCTGTCATTATAGTCACTTTCCCTCTTTTTAAATCTAAAATGCAGACCTATACACTCCCCAACAAATCTAGGCATGATTTTAGTCAAGCGACTTCCTACCTTTCTGCCCTCAGCGATTTGGAAAATGATCTTGCTTTAGAAAGGTTGTCAAAGCCTGATTATCAGAAGCAGAAACTATTTCTTCAGCGTCTTTATCTAGAATGTAAAAAGATATCATAATTTTAGACACTGAATCTTGAAATTATGAAGTTTTTTCCTGAGTGAGTTCCAGTGATTGATTATTAAATCAGTACTTCACTAGTAGGTGAAAATGTCAAACCATTGGAAACAATAAGGATTAATTAATCATATTTATGTGCAATCCCTCCACCGGCTCATCCTAAAGTAAATTATGGCCTGATGATAAATGGGAATGGATGGCTTTCTGTAATGATTTTCACTTCTTCAAGCGAATGGACAATGGCACTTTTTGGCATCCCAACACCAATCTTATTCATTGCCTGCCAGAATAACTTCCGATTCTCCGCCTTATTTATTGGATCAATGGAAACTCCGAGAAGTTCCACTCCATATTTTTTCAATACTCCGTGTTCATGAAGTTTGATCGCCATATTGAGAGCAGTCTGCCCACCCATGGTGGGTAAAATCGAATCTGGCTTCTCCTTCTCAATGATCGATTCAAGTGTGCTAATAATGGGTTCGATAAATGTTGCGTCTACCAGTCCGCGGCCAGTCATGAGGCAGGATTACTATTTATTAAAACACCCCTTTAGCCCTCTTCCTTAAGAGCAATGCAGGCCTGAGTTCCGCTTTAGTCAAAGTCACAAGCTTGTCCGATCACGATTGGACCAGATCCTATTAAAAAAATAGTTTTTATGTCAGTCCGCCTAGTCATAAAACTAACTTTCTGGCTTATATCCAGCCTGACAATTTGTAACTAAGTAACCCGAAATATTCATGCGCAATAGTCTGGATACGATTAAAATTTGTCCAATCAAAGTAACGCCACCATTGGGAGGATTGATGCGGATATGAATGGTTTGCTGCATATGCATATGCCCTTACCCCTAATTTTTTAAATACAGAAACTAGGCGAAATAAATGATAATCGTGAGAAACCAGAAGGACTGTTTTTAATTCTAAACGTTTCAATATTTTGGTAGTTTCTATTCCATTTCTATAGGTATCTACAGAGCGATTTTCAATGATAATATTTTTCGCTGGGACTCCCATTCCCTGAAGAATAATTGCCATACCTTTGATGTTTACAGGTGGCTGATAAGGTATGGTTACCCCACCAGTAATTATAATAAGAGGTGCTATGCCTTCTAAATATAATTTAGCTGCTGCGTAAGCTCTCAGGGCAGAACCTGGTGATGGTGCTCCTGACCGGTGAACTCCTGCAGAAGCGACAACAATCGCGTCAGTTTTTCGCTTTTCAATTTTTGGGGTCAGATATTTTAAAGGCAGATAGATCGCTTGAAAAAACAGTGTATTGGAGCCCAAAAACAAAACCAGCCAACTGGCGAAAATAACACGGTATGAAAGCTTAAAAGAATCCCTGTGCCTATACAGCATTAATATTGCACTTGATAATAAAAATAAAATCAGCATTGGTCCGAAAACAATGTCTTCAAAAATAAACTTTAAAGGTCTTTCCATAACTTTTTTTACTGTAAAAGGTCGATATATGTGTCTTATTCTATTTTCTTATTCATGAATTATTTTTTTTGTTACATTCCTAAAATTTGCTCATCTCCCTTTTATTTTTTTGAAGACTTAAAATAGAAATAACTTTTCATAACTCATCCTTAAGTTTTTTTGATGATTTATTATCTGACATCATATTTAATTTTTTTGTTAATTCCAGAGATCCTTTATAGGATCTTTTTATAATTTCGATTTCTTTTCCTCCTCTCCTTTCAAGGTTCAGTTCCTTAAGACAAAATCTAAACTCCTGAAGTTCTAAAACAGTTGAGGGATCTTTTAATTTTTCACATTTCTTTAATTCTTCTCCTTGAGCAAATGCCTTCACATTCTCCACATATTCTCCAAAAAAGACAACACTCGCTGAAAAGAACAACAAAATATTTAAGAAACGCTGGAAAAAAACTAAGACGTCAGCCTCGATCCTATAAAATATCCATATAATCTTCGGCTTGAAAATTTTAGCCATATCTCTTATTTTAAAGGTCTAAAATTTAGTTGTTTACTTAAACAATTTGTACAGTAATGCTATTTCAAAAGTTTTAAAAATCATGTTAAAACTATTCATTGCTGTTTTCTCTGTAGCACTTTTGTACTGGCTCTGGAACAAGAAGAAGCAGATTTTTTACAGTCGAAACAATAAAGTTGATCCATTTATCACGACAATTGAAGCAATTGAGCTGCAAACCATTTTAGCATGGGATACGCCGCGTAGCTGCCTTGAGAGTCACGGGATACGTTATGGCAAACAATTTAAAATAAAAAATCCTCCGAAATTGCCACATGTGGCAGGATGCCGCTGTGAAGCCATTAAGCTATTTTATACATCTGATGATGTTTTTCAAGGTACTTCACCAACTTTAACACACAAGTCCGAGTTGGGGGACATTAGCGCTAAAGATGCATTGTTGCTTAAAAACATTCTACTCAAAATAATTGATGATTCTGAATCGGATAGTTTTTCTGATTTAATAGAACAGTTTGAGACAAATAGTTTTTCAGCAGAAATACGTTCGAAGGCAATTTCGCTGGCAAAACATGCTTTTGAAGCAGCAAAAACAAATAATAGAAACAACAAGTCATGAGCTTACTATAACTGACCTCAGGCTGAAAGCACCCCAGCAGCAAAAATAATCCAAATTTAAATAAACAGACACGCCATGAAGAAACTGATTCAGTTAATCAAGTGGATATTCTTGTTAGTGATAATTACGGGAATTATTGCAGCATCTGCCATGGGTGTTTTTCTGTTTAAACTTAGTAAAACTTTACCTCAAAATCTGGAAGAAGAACTACACAAAAGAAATGATGTGTTGCCGACTGTTCTTTATGACCGTGAAGGTAATCAAATTGAAGAACTTTTCATCCAGAGAAGAATAGTTGTTCCCTACGAACAATTTCCACCGCACCTGATTCAGGCACTAGTTGCTAGTGAAGATGCCCGTTTTTTCGTTCATCTCGGCATTGATCCGCTTAGAATTCCCAAAGCCTTCCTTGCAAATATAAAAGCAGGGAGAATTGTTCAAGGTGCAAGTACCCTAACACAGCAAACAGCTAGACTGTTTCTGTTGAGTAGAGAAAAACAGATTGTCCGGAAACTAAGGGAAATGCTACTTGCCTTCAGGATGGAAATGCAGTTTTCAAAACAAGAAATCCTTTCACTCTATTTGAACAAAGTATATTTAGGAAACGCGGAGGGTATTGAAGCTGCTTCACAGGGATATTTTGGCAAACATGCAATAGAACTTAATCTCGCAGAAAGTGCACTCTTAGTTGGCATTCTTCCAGCACCTTCTCGTTACGCACCTCACGTTAATCCAGAATTCGCTATGCTACGAAGAAATATTGTTCTCAAAAGAATGTGGGAAGAAGGATTCATCTCGGAGCAAGAATTGCAGAAAACAAGCAAGATGCCGATCAGCTTAATTCGAATTCACGATTCAACCACAGAAGCGACCTCTTATTATGTTGAACATGTACGCCGTTATCTGATCAAAAAATATGGTTCAAAAGTTCTGTATCAGGGTGGTCTTAAAGTTTATTTAGCAATGGACTTGAACTATCAGACATTTGCGCATGAGGCTTTACGTAAAGGGATTTTAGAATTAACAAAAAGGCAGGGATTCCGTGGTCATCAAAAGGATATAAACATTGATAACAGTAGCTCTGCAGACAATTCTAGCTTAAACAATGCTGTAAAAATTGATTCAATGTTTATTGGAAATATAGCAGATGGTACAGTAAATAAAGTCAGTGATAAAATAGTTTCAGTAAAAATTGGAGAATCTTCAGGAATACTAGAATGGAACAATATTAAAACCTGGAAAAACGGTAATATACTGGAAGATGAAAGGCCATCACGAATTGTAAAACCATCAGAAATATTTTCTACTGGAGATAAAATTCAGGTAAGACTTGCCGATTATGACACGAAAAATAATTCCTTCCGCCTGGAGTTGTATCAGGAACCACAAGTTAACGGAGCTATACTGGCAATGAATCCAAAGAACGGTGAGGTTTTATCAATGACCGGTGGTTACCGTTACGAAGAAAGTGAATTTAATCGAGCTATACAGGCAAAGAGACAGCCAGGCTCATCTTTCAAGCCTATCGTTTATTCAGCAGCACTCGACGCTGGCTTTACTCTCAGCAGTGCATTAATTGACAGTCCTAGGGCTTATGCCACTGGAATGGAGACTGCTGGAGATGAAGAGATATGGATTCCAAAAAATTATGGAAATAAAGTAATGGGTAAAGTTTCACTTCGTACTGCTCTTGTTAAAAGTTTAAATTTACCAACAATAGGACTTTGTGAGGAATTAATGCCAAAACAGTTAATCGTATATAGCCGCCGTTTCGGTATAACTGCAGATATGATGGAAGATTTAACCACGTGCCTCGGTTCGTTATCCACTACTTTACAGGAGATGATAAGTGCTTACGGTGTTTTTGCGAATCAAGGCCGTCTGGTAAAACCAATCTACATACTACGTGTAGAAGATCAGGCTGGCAATATCCTTGAGTCAAGTCTACCTGAATTTAAACAAGTCACCTCCGAAGAAACCGCATTTCTACTGAGCAATGTTTTACAAGATGTGGTTAAACGTGGTACCGGAAGGAGAGCTCGTGCGATTGGTCGTCCTTCAGCTGGAAAAACAGGGACAACTAACGATAACGTTGATGCATGGTACATAGGATACATCCCACAATTGCTTACCGGTGTATATGTAGGATTTGACAAACCAAAGAGAATGGGAAAATCGGAAACTGGATCAAAAGCAGCGGCTCCGATCTGGATCGATTTTATGAAAAATTCAATTTCCAACCTTCCAACAAAACAATTTAAACAACCTTCGGGAATCACTACTGTTAAAATTCACAAATCTGGAAGAAGAGCATTACCTTGTGATAATCCAAAAGAAATAAATGAGGAACACTATAAAACAGGAACAGAACCTGTTTTGGATATGTCAATACCTGAAAGTTGTGGGCAAGAAGTAACTGAAAAAGTTAAAAACAAGGATAGTGATCCTGAACTCTAGGGAAGATAAATTATGTACTTAATACTATACAAAGGTTCAAGGAAAAAACTATGTTAAACCCTTGAACCCTTGCGATGGTGATCTTAATTTAAAGCACCCTTGAGTTTACTACCAGCTTTGAATTTTGCACTTTTCGAGGCTGGAATATGTATCTCCTGTGAAGGATTTTGAGGGTTGCGCCCTTTACGAGCTGCTCTGTTCGACACAGAGAACGTGCCGAAACCAATAAGTGTAAGAGAGTCACCTCTCTTAAGAGTTTTTTCAATGTTGGATGTGAAAGACTTTAAAAAACGATCTGCGTCTGCTTTAGTAAGTCCGGTATCTGCTGCAAGAGCATCAATAAGATCAGATTTGGTCATAGTCATTTTCCAGAAATAGATTAATAAAATTATTAGGGCGACCTGATGTCAGACCCTTTGTTCGGTCAAAATTGCTAATCCGCAATTTAGCTAATTAGCTGGCATTGATGAAAAAATTAGTTGTGATCTTTCATCTACGCTACCAAAACTATTATTATTTTAATAATTAGTCAAGACTTGACAAGAAAAAAATGAATTTTTTTCAAATATTAGACAAAACAGTAGTTTCTTCATAAATTTCCACAGATATGCAATCTTCAGTCAGGCAATTCAACATTATGCAGAAATTTATTTTTTTTCATGACCAAGGAGCGTTTTCTGTACTATTCATTAGTTCACTATTGCTACATATAATTCTGGTATTAACAATTGGAATTGTTTCTGAATTATGGGTTAAAGAACCTCCACCTATCCGAGCCAAAATCGGTGTGAGTTTCACGAAGGCACCATCAATAAAAAACTTTATTAGCAAACCAAAACCAATTATTCAAAAACCAGTTTTACAAAAACTTAAGACAGGATTGAAACCAAAACTGCATAAATTGCAACCAGAAAAATCTGTCCTGAAAAAACCACTTGTTGACAATAAACTGAAAAAGATAGCAACTCCAAAGCCTGATGTAAAACAAACAGAAGTACGCCGTCTTAAAATTTCTCCACCTGTAATTAAATCTATGACTCCAAGCATTAAACAAAGCAGCAGACCTTTGCTTCTTGAACCTGCCTCCCTAGAAAGAGCACCTGCGATTACTAATTTACCAAAATTTAACAAGATACCGGTTTTGCCTTCCCCATTTAACTCAGAAAAATCAGTACTAAAGCCTAGCCAAATAGAATTCCCAGAATTTTCGCGTGAAGAGATTTCTCCAAAGAAATTAAAAAAATTAAATCTTTCAAAATCTTTAGATCTTCCCATGCAGAAAATTCCTGAAATGCCACAGCCTACACTAGGTAATTTGCCGACAAAATCTCTGGTAAAACCCGTGACTGAAGTTGATGACAAACCAAATCCGAGGCTTGAAGAATTATTTCCAGAAGAAATTAGTTTCAAGGAACCTCTGCAAGGTATAGTAATTTCAGAACAAACAGACCTCAGAAAAACGAAAGATATTTCTGATACTAACTTTCTACAGCGTAAAAAGATAGCACAGTTGGCAGGAGAGGAATATAATCTGCACATTCGTACTCAGATCATACCAAAACTTGGGAGCTACCCTGCAGAATTGTTTGTACGTATTCAGCTAAAAATTATTGCAACAGGTGAAATAATCCACTATGAATTCATAAAAAAAAGCGGATTTTCTTCCTTCGATCAGGCTGCTGAACTTGCGGTGCGCAATGCTGTCCTAGATCCTCTGCCCCAAGCTCTGGCTCAAAATCCTCCCTACATAGTGTTGATTCGGATAGTACCACAAAATTAATAATTGGATTCTTCCTAAACTTATGAGATTAAACAAAATTTTATTAGGACAACTTTCTTTTAGGTTCATATTCTTAATTTTCTCCCTTTGTTTCACGTCTTCGCTCCATGGACAAACTTATTCCAATGAAGAGATTGTCATAAGTGGACTAGGCTTTGCCAGATTTGGTGTAACTATAGTTCCAGAAAAGAGCTTTGTTGAGCATCCTGACAGCCGACGCTGGCTGAGAATTATCGACCGTAACCTTTGCTGGAGTGGGGTTTTCTTGGTGAATGGCTCAAGATATAAAACCTGCCGAACAGCTGACACTTCTCAGATAGACATGAAAATTTTGCTCAAACTGGAGAAGAGGTATGCTGATTCTGGGGCTTTAGTCTCAAAACATTTGATGCTTACTGTTGCAGATAATGAAGGTTCTGAACTTTTCCCACTTGATTTACCTTTACACAAAAATCGTTTCAAAGAAGCAGATTTGATGAATTTGATTAACAACATGTCTGGCCAACTCACAGGTTTAGATGGAGTTCTTGGAAGTACAATCGCTTTTACCCTCAAACAACCAAAAAGACGCAAAATGATTGCCAGAGTCAATACACACGGGAAAAAATTAGCCGCAGTTTCTAAAAATTCTTCCATAAATCTACTACCGAGCTGGAGCCCAAAGGGCGATGCAATTGTTTATACAACCCTAAGCCGCAGAGGTACAGCTATTATTTACAATAATTTTAAAAATAGACCGGTAAAAATACTTAGCTCCAACACATCCGCTAGGCGTGCTTCACAAAATTTTCTAAGTGTAAGTGGAGGCAGTTGGTATTCAGTGGGAAGTCAGCTAGTTGTGACTTTAAGCCATAAAGGAAACACAGATTTGTATTCCTTTGATAAACAAAAAAGGAAAGAAACACGTTTGACCACTCACCGAGCAATTGACACAGTTCCTGATTTATCTCCAGATAATAAACATCTAATTTTTGTATCGGATCGTACCGGGCGAGAACAGATTTTCTATCTTCAGCTTGGCACCAAAATTCCGTTTCAACTCACTTTTGGTCGAGGCAGCAGCAGTGACCCTGCATGGTCTCCGGACGGTACTCTGATCGCTTATTCAAATATCAGCAATGGTAACAGCCAAATCCATTTAATGGATCCGTTTACAGGTGAAGATCACTTATTAACTCGGGGGCGTTACAATTCGGAACAACCTACCTGGTCTCCGGACGGACGTCAAATAGCTTTTGTTTCTTCTCCAACAGGCAGGGACAAATTATATATCATGTTTGTTGATGGAACCGGACGACGGCGTTTGACTCGTACTCCCAGAGATTTTGAAGAGGGTTCCCCGACATGGACTGAAAGGAAATTTTGATGAAAAAATATAATTGGCAGACTAAACAAGACGCTAAAGTCATCCGACAGGAAAGACAAATAGCAAGAGAAATCCGGAAATCACAATGGTGGAAAAACCGGAGAGCTAGCAATATATGTTATTACTGCGAAACCTCAACTCCTGCGCTTCAACTGACAATGGACCATCTGGTACCTTTAGCACGAGGAGGTCGAAGCATAAAATCAAACCTCGTGCCTTGTTGTAAATCCTGTAATACACAGAAAAAAAACTTGTTGACCATAGAGTGGATCGAATTCCTTGAAAAAATTAAAAAAAATAAGTAGCTTTTAGCAAAATAATATATTTACTTCGGTTCTCAAATTTCCTGCCTTTTTTAGCGCTCAATATTTTCATTTTTTCAGCTTTTAAAACTTTACAAACACATAGGTTAATGATAGCATTGCCGCCATAATATATGCGATGTTTTTTTTATTCGAACGCCAGGGAAAAAATAATTTTGAATTTGAACGTAATTTTTCTGAAATAATTAAGATGGACAACAAATTTAATCGACGGGCTAAGAGTTTAGAAACTGAAAAAAAAGGTAAAACTAAAGTTGAAAAATCTTTAGCAAAAAGCAAACCTTCAAGCGAAGAGATTGCACTAGCCACACAGGAATTTCTCAAAAAAGGAGGCGAAATTGAGCGGATCTCACAGCATACCACAGTTTCACAAAATGAAGTTTTCCGAGCAAATATGGAACCTGAATCACGACTGGGTATGGGGACTATGGTAGACGATTCATGGGACTGCTGGGAAAACAAGAACTATGATACAAATCCTAGTGGACCAACACTATAATCTTTGAGGTCATCCTTTTACATTTAGCTGTTATTGATTTAACTTAGCACGATTTAAAAAGAAATGAGAATTATGAGTGGAACGCATGGGCCACCAACTTTTTCCCACTTACAGTACCTTATATGCTTAGGATCTTACAATTTGTTAATTCTGATTTTAGTACCAGACCACAACCTAAGTGATTTTTGAGTGACTAGCTTTCTGTTGTGTGGCAGTACAGTAACCATCCTGATTAGAATATCCTAAAACAAATTTAATAGAATTTTTAGTGAAAGAGGTCTTTTCACCTTAGATCGTCTTTTGTCGATGGTTTTAGAGGTAATTTTGATACAGGATGGATGGAATATTTAAATACTTAAACATTTTAAAAAACTACTGAGTATCAGTCCTGCACAAGTCTTTTCCGTCTTAAAAGACCAATTCTTTTGCCCCTTCGAAGCATTAATCATTTCTTCTAACTTTTCCTCATTCTCTTCTTTTTTCTCCTGCCAACTATGCTGGCACAGTTTTTGTTGTGTTTATATGAAATAACAATCGTTTTTCAACAATTTTTTCAAGGTGAGAAGTTATCCTAGGAAAAAACCTCAAACAAGAAGAAAAACCCGTAAGATACAATAAGTCATGTTATTAAAATCTCACCTAACAGCTGTAATTGCGGCTTTTTTTTTATTAAATAGTACGGCTACTGCAGCACCATTCTCTTCAGTCTCAAAAAAATTTAAAACTAAAGCACTCCCACTTGCATCATTTCTATTTGCTCAGCGTGATACGATGCGGGTAGGTTGGTATAACGATTCAAACAAATATGATACGAAAATATTGCGCACAAAAGGAACTAAGGTTGTAGGCTCAATATTTGTTCAACTGCGTCCAAGAAAATTTGAAGGTGAATATCAGCTAGCTCTCCGAATTTTGAGAGACGGTTCCCATCAGTTTCAACTTATACGTGAATTTACGAACGCACAACCGCTCAATCACAAACGTTATTTAACTATCCCTTTTGAATATCTGATCGGGGCTATCCAAGGGGAAGCCCTGCGAGCATTGTTTCCGAATGATCGTGTTGAGTTTGGAGGATGGCATCATCAAACAACATACGAATGGGAAACTCCAGAGTTAATCACGAAATCATTTACCAAATCCACAAAAAACTTTTTACCTAAAAAAGAATACAAACAAGGTGAAACATTTACAATTCCTTGGAGTATTTTACGTGCCGATTTGGAGCTAAAGCCTTTAGCTGTTCGAAAACCACTTTTCATTAAAAAAGATGAATCCGGACTACGCTATGCCTTTTACCGGATTAAACCCGGAGAAACACTTTATTCTTCAGTAGTAAGTCGTTTCATTGGTGAAAACAAGCATTACGTCCGTAGTCAAAATGCCAGTGATTTATTGGTTTTAAACAAACTTGAGAACGCGCACTATCTTTCAATAGGTCAATTAATTAAAATCCCACTAGAATGGATCCGCCCAGAATATTTGCATCAAGTACCTGGAATTTACAGAAACTCTAAAGATTGGAATGGAGTGCCAAAAAAATCTGAGCAAAAAAGTCTAATATCACCAGGAAACGTCTTCCCTCAAAAAGAGAAACTCTTCCAAATAAGTATCATTAGTCAACGCTAAAATAATGAAATTAAAATTTTTTATCTTCGCACTCATACTTTATTCTTTGTATGGACTGACAGAAAAAGCATTTGCAAAGTCGCCTAAAAGCTCAAACTGGAAGAATTTCCGTTTAGAGTATCAAAGTACCGGAAAATCTGAAATGAAGGTGGGCTGGAATGGCAAGCGTCTAGTTGTAAAACTGAAACCTCAAGTCGGTGAAGGTGGTTACAGTCTAGCGAGGAGAGTACTGGAGCCAAAATACAGAAGTCTTAAAACTATCCGCAAATATAGTAAATCTCGTCGCCTGTACAAAAATCGTTTCATAACATTTCCCTTCAAAGTCATTAACAATGTTATCCGAAGTTCTGCACTTAAAGCTGTATTTTTCAAAGACAAAGCCAAGGAAGACTATTGGAAGCATCGTGTAATTTATGGCTGGGAAACAACCACCCTGATTGCGGGCCTCTTCACCAAAAAAGGGATTAAGGCCGCTCATTTGGTACGTTACAATAAAATGCGTAAAAATGGGAATATCCTCAAAAAAGGTGACATTATCAAAATCCCGTGGAAGTGGGTCAGTCCAGAACTTGCGCTACGTCGGATTTTTGTTAAATCACCTCTGAAACTCAAACAGGAAGCTTCAGGAAAGTTTTTCGCGCATTATCAGATGAAACCCGGTGAGACACTTTATTCTTCTGTTGTTATTCGTTTTACCGGAAGAGTGTTAAACGATGAGGTAAATCAGGTAGCGAAAAAAATATTAAAATTAAATAATATACCTGACGCAAAACTCATTCAGAATAGGCAAAAAATAAAAATACCACTTGAATGGTTAAGTGAAGAATACCTGAATAATCAAGGAAATGAAAAAATTTCCTTAAAAAAATCTACTCCTTCTAGCAAAAAGATTAAAACAAAAAAAGAAAAAAGGAAAAAAGGAAAATCTATTGTTGTTAGAAAGGTAGTTAAAAAAAACAAAAAGAGGGTAGTTTCAAAAAAAACAAAAACCAATGTCCATAAAATTCATGTCATTCTTGATTCAGGTCACGGCGGAGGTGACCCTGGAGCATCCGCGGGATCTAAAAAAAATAAAGACCTGATCTACGAAGATGAGGTCGTTTATGATGTAAGCAAGCGTATGTCTAAACTACTAAAAAATAAAGGGGTGATCGTACATCCTACACTTACTGATCCTAACCAAAAAAAACCAGTACGTTTTTTATCTCGTAGACATGACAAAGATGAGCAGCTTTTAGTCACTCCACGCTATTCTTCACATAATGCACGAATCGGCGCAAATATGCGTGTTTATCTAGTCAATCATATATTTCATAAGTTAAGGAAACAAAAAGTTCCTCCAGAAAATATTTTATTTATCAGTCTTCACGGTGACTCACTTCACTCATCATTGCGGGGTGTAATGGTCTATTACCCTGATCGTCGCCTGCGGCGCGGAAGTTTTCGTTTGAAAAGTAAAATATATCGTAGAATTAAGGAATATAATTCAAAATTAACTTTTCACACAAAGGACAATCTACATTCTGAAAAACTGAGCAAATCATTTGGAAAAATTATTATAAATCAGTTTCGTAAAAAAAATCTGAGTACTCACCGTGTTTCATCAGCTGTAAGGGGTTATCTTTACCGTAATGGTAAAAAAACTCTGCCGGCTATTCTTCGTTATAGCAAGGTACCGACCTCTGTTCTAGTAGAAATTGCAAATCTGAATAATAAACATGATAGACGGGCTTTGCTAAAATCAAGTACACGCCAACGAATTGCCAGTGCCATTTCAAATTCAGTTTACGCAAATTTTGGCCGTGTTAGCGGTCTAGTAGCAAAACGTTAGACCAATAGATTAAACCTATGTCTTTGATCAAATCTGTAGTTTTTGACCTCGGGAATGTCTTAATTGATTGGAACCCCCGCTATCTCTACCGTAAATTATTCCCTACCGAAAAAGAGGTTGAATGGTTTTTGGAAAATATCTGTGATGATGAGTGGAACGCAAAACACGACGCAGGTCAACCTTTTTCGAAAGGTGTTTTTGAGCTCACAAGCTTACATCCTCAATTTAGAACACAAATCCACAATTGGTATGATAGATGGGAAGAAATGCTGGGTGGCCCTCTGGATGAAACAGTTAAAATTTTAGCAGAACTGAAAAAAAACCAAGTACCGCTTTTCATTCTCAGTAACTGGTCTGCAGAAACTTACCCCAAGGCAGAAGCTCTCTACGATTTTTTGCAATGGTTTGATGGAAAAATAATTTCTGGAGAAATCGGAAAAATCAAACCTGATCCGGAAATCTATAAACTACTCATAGAGACTTATAATTTATCACCAAACAACACATTCTTCATAGATGACAAACTTGCAAATGTTGAAGCTGCGGAGGATTCAGGCATCCACGGAATTCATTTCCAAAATGCTGCCACACTCCGTGAAGATTTAGAGAAACTAGAGCTGCTATAACTTGTATTTTCTGGAGCATAAGTTGCGTTTATTACTAATTTAAGCTATTCTGATGCACAAATAGTTACGTTCCAGGTATTGCCAATCTACTCATATTTTCTTCCGGAAGTCTTGCGAAAACTTATTGTTTTAAGCTGTGTTTTTTTGATTCTTTCCGGCATAGTGTTGGCTTATCCAAAATTGTTCCCGTGGGGGGTGAAGTCTGCAGCGACATCAATACTACATATCTGGGTAGGTTTTTTATTTTTGGTTATTTTTCCCATGTATTCCTGGGATCATATACGGGGTCATGCTAAGCGTCTTAAAAAACCTACGCTGGTAACCGCCTCCGGAATTATCCAGTTTTTCACCGGTTTGGGATTGATTGTTACTGGAATTCCTATACTGCTTTACGGAACGGATGTTCTTGAACTTATGAGTGAAATACACCTAGGATTTACTTTTGTCCTAGCCGGAGTTTTCGTTCTACATAAATTTTCTAGAAAATAAAAGCCAAAGTTTAACGCACCACTTTTCAAAAAAATACATCTAATGTCCTCTTCTAAAAATGACATCAAATTGATGGACACCACTTTGAGGGATGGCGAGCAGACACAAGGTGTCTCATTCACGCCTCCTGAAAAGGCAAATATTGCAAAAACTTTGCTTAAAAAACTTCGTGTTGATCGAATTGAAGTAACTTCAGCAAGGATATCATCAGGTGAGTTAGGCTCAGTTCAAAATATTACTGCATGGGCTGAAGAAAATGGATTCTTAGATTGTATCGAAGTTTTGGGATTCATTGATAATAAACGTAGTGTAGACTGGATTAAAGAGTCTGGCTGTACTGTAATGAATTTATTGACTAAGGGGAGTGAAAACCACTGCAAGAACCAACTTCGTAAGACTCTGAAAGAACATGTGGTAGACATCCGTAAGACACTAAAACATGCGCATGCAAATCAGCTAAATGTCAATCTTTATCTTGAAGACTGGTCGAACGGCTATCATAACAGCCCGGAATATGTTTTTGAAATGATGACTGCTCTCAAAGATCACGGCATAAATCATTTTATGCTTCCTGACACCCTCGGGGTTTTGTCGCCGGATGAGGTATTTTCAAGCCTCACTGAAATGCTCGAACGTTTTCCATGGGCAACTTTTGATTTTCATCCACACAATGATTACGGCTTGGGTGTCGCCAATGTGCTCTATGCAGTCAAAGCAGGAGTAAGAAACATTCACTGTACGATGAACTGCCTTGGCGAACGTGCTGGGAATGCTTCTCTAGCTGAAATAGCGGTCGTTCTGCGCGATAAAATGGGAATGAACCTTTCAATTGACGAATCCCATATTTCACCTGTGAGTGAAATGATAGAAAGTTTTTCTGGAAAGAGACTGGCTGATAATACGCCTATTGTTGGCGAAAACGTTTTTACTCAAACCAGTGGGATCCATGCTGATGGTGACAAAAAAGCAAAATTGTACCATAACCCAATTGTACCAGAGCGGTTTGGACGCAAAAGAAGTTATGCCTTAGGAAAAATGAGCGGTAAAGCATCACTTGCAAAAAACCTAGAAATGCTGGGGATACAGTTGGTTGAGGAAAATTTAAATAAAGTTCTTAGTCGTGTTGTTGAACTAGGTGATACAAAAAAATCAATGACTGCTGCTGACTTACCGATCATCATTGCAGATGTACTTGAAACCAGCGATAGTCAGCGAATTGAACTACTGAACTGTTCAATTTCAAGCGGTCTCAACTTAAGAGCAACCGCCACAATTCATCTTAAAATTGATTCGAAAGAATTCCTTGAAACAGGAAGCGGAAACGGTGGCTATGACGCATTCATGAGTGCAGTCAAAAAAATATTAAAAAATTTGAAACTCAAGGCTCCGGAATTAGTTGATTATCAAATCCGTATTCCACGAGGAGGGAAAAGCAATGCTCTTACAGAAGCAATAATCACCTGGCAAATTAACGGTAAACGACTGCAGACCATCGGAATTGATTCTGATCAAGTAATTGCCGCTGTTAATTCAACAATCAAGATGCTCAACCTACAGTTTTTCCAAAATGATATTGCAGAACAGTAATGAATTTGTTTGTTGATTTGCTAGGATTCGGCATTTTAAAAAAGTGAGCACCTATGATTTCTACTTTAGAGTGGAGAGTTAATTCATGAGTAGCTCAATCACAGAGGCTAAACTATCCAGGGTATATTTTCCTTTGACAGGAGATCCTGTAGGACATCATCATTTGTTATTAGCGGAATCCGTTCTCCAGCAATTACCAGAAATTCAGCTGGTCATTTTTATTATTTCCAACGGCATTCATCCAGATCCCCTCAAAAACAGAAAAATAACAACAGCAGCTCTACGTTTGGAAATATTGAAGAGCGCGTTAAATGACTGGTCTAACCCTAAAAAATCGATAGCAGCGCAATTTGCCAAAGAATCGGGATTTGAGCTTAAATTAGCAAATAACAATTCTGCAGTTTCGCGCAGAGAATTGTCCTACAATCGCCCAATGCGTCTGGCAGAGCATATCCGAACTTTCTCTATGGAAGAAAAAGTGAGCATGATCTTTGGTGCAGATCTCCTTGAACGTATGCTCGACCCGAAAATATTCACAAATGAGGACCTTACAGAAATATCAATAGGTTGTCACCTGCTACTTGCGCAACGAAATGAGATTAAAATTGAAAATATTTTAAAACAATTAAGGCAAAAACGTGGAATAACTTTAAGTGTCACCTTGATAAAGACAGAGTTCATTCCGCAAAATCTGCAAAGATTTTTTTTAATTTCATCAACACTTATCCGTAGGGCTGCCCAAGCCGAACATGATCTTAATGCTTTCCTACCATCAACATCGGCGCAAAAGGTAGAGCATTACGGTCTGTACGAAAAACAAAAAATTAGTTTTGAAACACAATCTTCAAACTTGACGGAACTCCAGCAGCGCTTACATGAATTGGTGGAACAACTTGAAGAATCCTCTAAAAAACTACAAAAGTTTCTCATTCAATGCGAGTTACAAAAAAAACCACACCGATTTTCTGTCTTAGAAACCAGTACCGGTGGAAAAATTGCTGAGGCTTTCACCAGCCTTTCTGGAGCTTCAAAACATTTTTTGGAAGGTCGGATTCTTTACAGTTCTGAATCACAAAAACAATTTTTAGGTGGATATATAGCTACTGAATCAAATGTGTCTCAGAAACAGGCCCGAGATCTTGCAGAAGCAATGCTCAAAGTATCCGGGACTGATTGGGCTCTCGCGGAAACAGGAATGGCCGGTCCACCGACTACTGAAAGAAGAAGCAGGAAAAATGGGCAATGTCATCTTGCGCTAGCATTATCTAGAAAAGTCCGGTATAAGTGTCTGGAGTTTAATCCATTTCTAACTCGTAAAGAGCACCAGCTGCTATTTGCGATTGAAGCCCTTAATTGGGCTACAGAAGTGCTCCAAAATTTAAAAACATAAAACAAATGAAAGATTTACTGCTAAAATTGCTTGCATCTCAGGAACTGAGTTTTGAAGAAGCACGTCAAATGATTCTTTGGATTATGAGTGAAGAAGCCATTTCAGTTCAGGCAGCAGCATTGTTAGCTCTCCTGCAGGCAAAAGGAGTGACTGTTGATGAAATGGCTGGAGCAGCCTTGGCCATGCGTGAGCGTGCGTCCAGTATTGGGGCACCGGAAAACGCGATTGACACCTGCAGCACAGGTGGAAATGGTATCAGTACTTTTAATATATCCACCTGTGCAGCCATTATCGCTGCAGCTGCAGGCGCAGTGGTTGCAAAACACGGAAACCGCAGCAACACACGTAAAAGCGGCAGCGCTGAAGCTCTTGAGGCTTTAGGTGTAAATATAACCTTGAACTTAAATGAGGTTGAAGGCTGCCTGAGAGAATTGGATATTTGTTTTTGTTATGCGATCAATCATCACCCTGCGATGCGCTTTGCCGGGCCTATTCGTAAAGATTTGGCAGTACCCACTATTTTCAATTTACTCGGTCCACTCACAAATCCGGCCGGGGCAAAAAGCCAACTCATCGGCGTGCCCAACAAAGAATTGACTTTGAAAATTGCACAAGTTCTACAACGACTTGACAGCTCACGTGTCCTGGTAGTGCATGGACATGACGGTCTTTGTGAATTGACCGTCACCGCCCCTACTCATGTGGCTGAGCTACGAGACGGAAGAATCCGTGAATACGACGTAAATCCCGAGGAACTGGGATTCAAAACCGGAAACCTTGATGAGATCAGGATCGACAATCCTGAAGAAAGTGCAAAGATTATTGAACGTATTTTTTCCTGTCAAGAGCAAGGTACTGCACGTGATATCGCTTTGTTAAATGCTGCAGGTGCTCTCGTTGTAGCTGGAATAGCTGATGATTTAAAGGAAGGCGTGAAATTGGCGACAAAAACCGTGGACAGTGGTAAAGCAGCAAAAAAAATGGCCCAGCTGATAAAATTTTCCCAGCAGGTATAGCTTAGATTGGTGATGGTTATTCTTTGTAGGTGACATCGTTGAGACTGAAATTAAATGAATTGTTATCAGAGCAGGCACTACAAGTCAAAGAATTAGAAGTCCAAGAAGTCCCTATTCCGATGTCTTTAATTATTGGAACTCCTTTATTTTACAATAGAATCTTCATAAATAATGAAACAAATTATTGAATACTTACCAATAATAATTTTCACCATAACCTATTTTTATTCTCGTGATATATTTTTTGCGACTTTAATATTACTCATAGGTCTTTTTGCCCAAGTATGCTTAGAGTATCTCCTGGAAAAAAAAGTTTCAAAAAAGACTAAGATGATTTTTGGTATATCACTACTGTTTGGAGGTTCGACATTATTTTTTAGAAATGAGGAATTTTTATTTTGGAGACCAACTGTAATTAATTGGATTTTCTCTGTCATACTTCTCTATGTTGATTTTATTAGTGGAAAAAATTTACTAAAAATGATTATGGGTAAGACCATTTTACTACCAGATAATGTATGGAGAAGATTATCTCGTGGTTGGTCTTTAGGATTTTTCATTTCAGGTCTTTTAAATATAATAATTGCTTACAATTTCACCATTGATATTTGGGTTAGTTATAAATTATTTGGAGGTTTTTTAATTACATTAACTTTTGTCGTGATAATGATGATATATCTATGGAGAGGTGGATACCTAAATAAGAAAGAGCTATAAACGTGGTTTCATTGTAATGATATAAGAATTAACTAGGGGAGTGTCTGATCTGAAGAATCAGTGGGGTAGAACTTAAGTATGTCATGGGGTTCGTGAACCACGAAATATTATGAAAAGATAATCCATAATCAAATGACCAGTAATTTACAAATTTAAGTCTGTATATGAAGTTTGCAGTTAAGGACGATTTCCTTGAAATTACCCAATTATTTCAAAAATACGCAAAACTATTCCCACATATCCGAATGGGTTATATTAATTCAAGAATTGAACAAAACGAATGTATTTTTTCGAATGGAGTCGTCATCATTTTCCAAATCCATCAAAGTCAAATAAAGATTGGTAAAATAACAAAGTCTCAAAAATCAGATTGTCATCTAAACCAGATATTTTCGGATGTTCATGATGGGAGTGCATCTAGGATACTTAAACAGTTTTTCAATTACATTAGTTTACTACCTCATGCATCTGGAGTTATCTATCTCAATGTGAGAAGTGATAATGATCGCGCGAAGAAATTTTATGAAAGAAATGGAATGGAATTAATTGATAAAACAAGTTGGAGTGATGGAAAAATAGAAGGTGATGTTTATCAAATTATAGTAAAGAAAAATGGTAGCCAAAATTTAGAAAGTTTCTTTCCAAGTTTTGATGCTTTCAAATATGCTAAGAGACTAATACCATATAAAGGTGTCTGACTTTAAAGAATTGACTTATTAATAAAAGAGCTGAAAACAGATAGTGTGTGAACTAAAAATGGAAAAACTTATAAAAGAAGTCCCTCAGTACAAACATCATAAGAAGAAGAAGTTAAAACCAAATGATTTTTGATCACCAAATCCCTTTGAAAAGTATAAACAAACCGTTGATTTTGACTCAAAGGAAGAAAAGGTTGAAACTACTCCGACAAACTTCCAAGAGAATTAGAATATGAAAATAGAAATGTTAAATGATTGGGGATACCCCTTCTGAATTCTGATAATATTTTCTAAATTCATCTATCTTGTTTTTGTCTTTAAGAATTTCGTTTAACCTTTGTTTGGTTTCAAGAGTGACTTCACCAAATTTGTCAAATTCTTTCTGCATATCGTTTGTAAGTTGAACAATTTCTTCTGTGCTATTCATTTTTACCTTCATTTAATGTTAATATTTCAGTTTATTA
>Ga0208277_1000338_pt1 | contig 28092 bp, 23 predicted proteins | sample ETNtaG_5_FD_185782 | JGI IMG/M metagenome (GOLD analysis project Ga0208277, IMG submission 185782) | Marine microbial and viral communities from oxygen minimum zone, Eastern Pacific Ocean - ETNP201406SV205 (SPAdes) (version 2) | ecosystem: Environmental > Aquatic > Marine > Oceanic ...
GGCAATGGGTTTTCCTGTTGAAATGTTTACAGTGCTTTTTGCAATTGGTCGAACCCCCGGATGGTTGGCCCACTGGGATGAAATGCTCTCTCAGGACTCCCGCATAGCGAGACCTCGTCAAATCTATATCGGGTCGCCCGAGAGAGATGTTCAACCCATAGACAAACGTTGATCATTTGCCTCTTATTAAGTCTCTGTAAGATCCCTCTTTGTCTACACGGTGCTCTGTAGGTAAACCCAGTACGCGCTCACCAAGAATATTTCTCTGAACTTCATCAGTGCCTCCACGAATTGACATTGATGGTCCTGTTAAAAATTCAATGTGTTCATGATCGTTTATCAGCATTCCTTCTGCACCGAAAAATTCTTTCGATAAATAAGCCCGAAATTTAAATGCCAAAACACTTCTCAATTTCGCGCCCGAACCTGCTGGGCCAGAACCGCTTCCTGAAGATGCAGCACGTGAAATAGTCAGTTGATTAACGCGGTGAAGCATGAACGCTTTCATGGCTTTTTGTCGTGATATAGGATCATCTAAGTAACCCTTGACTTTCCAGTCCTCTAACCATGATGGGAGGCCATTTGACTGATCACCTCCACCAAATGATCTTCCGCCTAAACTCGATCTCTCTAATGCAAGAGTCTTTACCGCTATTTTCCAGCCATCTCCTAGATTCCCAATACGATTTCTGTCTTCGACAGCGACATTAGATACGAACACTTCACTGAAATGCCTATCCCCGTTCATTTGTTCAATAGTTCGAACTTCAATTCCTGGCGACTCCATGTCTACAGCGAACATAGTAAGTCCCGAGTGTTTCGTTATTTCAGGATCGGTACGAGCGAGACACATCCCCCATTTTGAGTAAGCTCCTCTCGAAGTCCACACTTTTGAACCATTTAGAATCCATTCTTCTCCATCTTTTTCTGCACTCATTCCTACATTTGCCAAATCAGAACCAGCATCCGGTTCTGAGAACATCTGGCACCAAATTTCGGATCCGTTTGCAATCGGCGGAAGCCACCTATCCATTTGGTCATCTGTTCCCAATTCCATCAAAACGGGGCCCACAAGACTTAAACCAACTCCATATGGGTAAAGATCCGCTCCTTCAAATAAACCTAAAATTCGAGAGATCTGGTCTGCCTCTTCTGGAGTTGAATTTCTACCGCCATATTTTTGGGGCCAAGTGGGCAGCATCCAGCCTTGCTTTACAAGGCTTTGTAAATAATTTCTGCCTGCTTCTAAATCATCGCTTCCAGCTCCTAAAACTGTAGAGAGAGTTTCAGAACCTAATTTCGGCAGTATCTCAGAAATGGCTTCATATATTTCTTTATCATTTAAAGACACCTACTTATTCTGCCCTACAAATCGCCCAGTCCGCTGAAATCATAAGATTTGGAGCATTATGTCTATATGAATGAGATATTAGAAGCTTCAAATACTGTTCTGGATGAAGTGATTTCAGTGCGGAGGGATATACACACATATCCTGAGCTGCATCTGGAGAACCCTAGAACTCAAACTCGGATACTTGAATCTTTAGAAGGCCTTCCTCTAGAAGTTTCTACTGGGAAAGGTCTGACTTCTGTTGTGGCAGATATGAAAGGAACAAAAACTTCCGAGGGGCCAACCATTCTTTTACGTGCGGACACTGATGCTCTTCCCATGGATGAAGACACTGAAGAAACTTTTTGTTCAGTGGAACCAGGTCGCTCACACGCCTGTGGTCATGATGCACATACAGCGATGCTCGTCGGAGCTGCAAAAGTGCTATCAAAAATGCGAGATCAGTTTTCTGGAACAGTTAGGTTCATGTTTCAGCCAGGAGAGGAAGGAGCAGGTGGGGCGAAAATTATGATTGATGAAGGTGTATTAGATGACGTAACTCGTGCCTTCGCTATTCACGTAACTCCAAATCTTCCAACAGGATTCGTAGCTTGTCGACCTGGACCGATGCTTGCTTCGACTGATGAAATCAAAGTCACCGTTACTGGAAAAGGCGGCCATGCCTCGACCCCTCACCTTTGCGCCGACCCAATACCCCCAATGGCTTCAATGATAAATTCTCTTCAAACATCTGTCACTCGGGAAATAAATGCCTTCGATCCTGCTCTGGTAACAATTGCACATGTCGAAGCTGGGACTACAACAAATGTAATTCCAGAAAAAGCTTTCTTTGAGGGAACAATTAGGTGTGTTTCTGAAAGTACAAGGAATCAAATAAAAGAATCAGTTGTTCGAGTATGTGATCAAATAGCCAAGGCACATAAATGCTCTGCTGATGTAACAATCACCGAGGGTTATCCAGTAACCGTAAATGACGCGAGCGAAGCTGCTCGTTTTGCATTACTTTGTGAAAAAACAATTGGCGAAGGCAGTTTCTTCGAATTTCCTTCACCTGTCATGGGAGGTGAAGATTTTTCATATCTGCTTCAAAAAGTGCCAGGTGTAATGGCTTTTTTAGGGGTTTGTCCCGAAGATATCGAAGATTCTTTAACCGCCCCTCCTTGCCATTCTAACCGTATGCGCATAAATGAATCCGCTCTCATCTACGGTGTTGCTCTACATACTGCAGTGGCTCTCGAAGGGGGTTGATATGGGTGAACAAATAGACGACTTTTGTAGTCTCATGGAACTAGAAGGACATGGACCCGATGTCTACGTGGGATTAAGCCCCGATTACCCCTGGGGTAGGGTTTATGGAGGTCAAGTGGTGGCTCAAGCTTTACGTGCTGCCGCATCGACAGTTGAAGAAGAACGTAGTGTGCATTCTCTTCATGCCTACTTCATTCGGGGTGGCACTAGTGATGAACCAATTAGATATGAAGTTGATCGGCTTAGGAACGGCCGTTCTTTCACTACGAGAAGAGTCGTTGCCCGCCAATCTGATGGAGCTATTCTAAATTTATCTTGTTCATTCCAAAAAGATGAAGAACAAGTAGACATCCAAGAGTCTTCTCTGCCAGATGATGCAGGCAATCCAGATGATTATGAATCTGAGAATTGGGCTCCTCTTCTGGAACGTAGACCTACTAATTCCAATTGGTCATCTCCTTCTGGAAGAGCCGCTACTTGGCTAAAAGTGCATGGGCCTATTCCTGATGATCCAATTCTTCAAGCTTGTGCTCTGGCTTTCGCTAGTGATGACGTTCCAACGGAAGCTGTTAGCACTTCTCATCCAAAAATGGCTGAGGTGCGTGATGGCTGGAGTGGGTATGCGGATTTATTTATTGGGGCGAGCCTGGATCACGCAATTTGGTTCCATAGGAGTGCCAGGGCAGATGAGTGGCAGTTTCATGATTTTCGATCTCATGGTCTAAATGGCGGTCGTGGTCTTTCAACGGGGGAAATTTTTACCTCAGATGGACTGCACGTGGCAACTGTCGCTCAAGAGGCTCTCTTACGGGAAAGAACTAGGTAGATAACAGAAAAGTTGGTTTAAGAATGAGTGATACTGATGTCTCAATTTTGTGGGAAGCCGTCGACTACATCCGTGTGGAAGAAATAAAGAAAAGTTTTCCTCAAGTTAACTTTGTGGATGTTTCCCCTGGAGTGCAACTTAACCAAGAAGTCAGAGGGGAGATTTTTCTTGTTACTCCTACCCGAGATACAGCCGAACTGCCCAAATTCTTAGATAAGGGAGTTAAGTGGGTTCACATAATGGCTCACGGAGTTGATGGATTGCCTTTCGAGATGTTAAATGACTGCGTGGTTACTTGCTCTAGAGGTGCCTCGTCTGTACCTATTGCTGAATGGGCTATCGCTATGATTCTTTCTCATACGAAAAGAATCCCAGAAAGTTGGATATCCAAAGAACCTAAAAACTGGTTCCTCGCCCCACTTGAAACGCTTTCGGGTGCAACAGTAGCTTTACTGGGGTTCGGGTCGATAAACCAGGAAATTGCGAAGCGTTTGAAGCCTTTTGATTGTCGAATCGTCGCTGTTCGTAACAGCGAGAGTGAAGTATCTGAGGCAGGCATCGAAACGGTCTCTACTTTCGAAGAAGCAGTTTCCGAAGCTGATCATGTTGTTATCGGTCTTCCACTTACAGAAGAAACCCATCACGTTGTTAATGGCAAACTAATGAAAACCATGAAACCAGGAGCTCACCTTGTGAATATCGCCAGAGGTGACATTTTGGACCAAGATGCCTTATTTGAAAATCTTGAGACTGGCCAAATCAGTAGAGCCTCTTTGGATGTCGTTACCCCTGAACCGTTACCTGAAGGCCATTGGCTTTACAGTGATCCGAGAGTAAAGCTCAGTGCGCATATTTCTTGGGCTAGTCCTGATTTTTTGGATCAACTGCATGACCTGTTCTCATCTAATCTTGAAAAATGGCTTTCGGGATTACCTCTTGATGGTCTAGTAGATATCAAGAAAGGCTATTAATGTCACGCCTTGAACAACTCTCCGGTTTAACCTTGTATAGGAGGTAAGAATGGCTTTACCTGAAAGTTTTCTTCAAATTTCAAATCGGGTTAGGAATTGGGGACGGTGGGGTGATGATGATCAACTTGGAACACTTAATTTCATCACTCCAGAGGTTGTAAGGAACGCTGCTGGATGTATCAGAACTGGAGAAAGTTTTCCTCTGTCAGTCACCCTTGAGCAAGAAGGCATCCAGGTTGGTTTTATACCGGGACGTATTAATCCGATTCTCGAAATGATCTCAATTGATGAACCTATAGACGCTGAAGCTGGAGTTGACAGTTTTCATACCAGTGACGATGTGATTCAAATGGGCTTACAGGCTGCAACTCACTGGGATGGTCTTTGTCACGCTTCTTATAATGGTTTCGTATATAACGGTTACTCCTCTGAAACGATCACAAGCAACGAAGGGGCGACACGTTGTGGAATAGAAAATCTGAGAACTGTTTGTTCACGAGGTGTTCTCTTAGATGTTGCTAGAGCTAAAGAGGTTGACGTTCTCGATTGTCCTTATGCAATTACAGCAAAAGATTTAGATGAGGCTGCTGCAATGGGCAATGTTGAAATAAAAAGTGGCGACATCGTGCTGGTCAGAACTGGAAGAATGTCTATATACGAATCTGAGGGCGGCATGGCCTATTGCTTGGGCCCTTCAGGGGATGGTTCAAATGCGGGATTTTCTCTTTCTACGGTCGACTGGTTGCATGAACATGAGGTGGCTGCTGTAGCAAATGACACGCTGGCATTCGAGGTTTACCCTTCAGAAGACGTTCCAATGGCAATTCACATGCTTCATTTGGTAGATATGGGTCTAACTCAAGGTCAAAACTGGAACCTCGAGTCTTTAGCTGATGCCTGTGAGAAGGACGGAATTTATGACTTCTTCTTAAGCGCCACCCCCGAACCTTTTCTAGGAGCCGTCGGTTCTCCTGTCGCTCCTGTAGCAATTAAGTAGCTCTTTATCTGAGTCATATGGCACAGGTGAAAAGGGTCACCTTCTGAGTTTCATAATCTATTAACGAACAGAATTGTGTATACCCCTACTGAAGAAATGGTGTTATGAAAACGAAATCTTTACCTGATGAAATAAACCAAGTGCCTCTGTTTTCAGGACTTTCGAAACCCGAAATAAAATCCCTTAAAAGGCTCATGACCGCCGTAAGTATCAATTCTGGTAAAACTGTTGTACGTGAGGGAGATGTTGGAAGAGAATTTATGATCATCCTGAGTGGAACGGCTTCGGTCAGCCGGCAAGGAAGCAAATTTGCCACTTTGGGACCTGGAGATTTTTTCGGAGAAATGAGTCTTTTAGGTAAAGGTCCTAGATCAGCTACTGTTATTGCTGAGACTGACCTACTCCTTGAAGCATTGAATAGACGCGAATTTGCGACAATGCTTCACAAGAATCCTGAAATTGCAGAGAAGATCTTGGCAGATGCTCACGGCAGATCTATGCAAGAAGCTTCAATGAGTGAATCTATTTAATTAAACACAATTAATCTGTTCAATACTTCTCCCTATAGCTAAACCTGTATTTAAGTGCGATGCTAGAGGCATGGGAAAGAAGAATTACTCGTGAGCGAATCAAAAAAAATTGTAGTAATAGGTTCTGCAAATATCGATTTGGTCGCTTCTGTAAACCACTTACCTATTCCAGGTGAAACTGTATTAGGAAGCAGTTTTAATAAAATCCCTGGAGGGAAAGGCGCTAATCAATCTGTAGCTGCATCGAAACTAGGAGGTGAAGTCTCTTTTGTTGGGTGCGTAGGATCCGATCAAGAAGGCGAGATGTTGAGGTCAAGTCTAGAAGGCGCAAATGTTGACTGCGAGTTTCTGACTTCACTTCCAGAAACTCCTACTGGCACCGCGATGATTGGGGTTGATGCCGAAGGCAATAATTCAATAATTGTTTATTCAGGTGCGAACGGTGCTTTAGTTCAGGAAGATATTATTGCGGCTAAAAAAATAGTGGAATCTGCAAAAGTCATTTTAATGCAACTGGAAATACCAACGTCTTGTTTAGAAGCTGCTACTGAAATAGCAAATGGAATTACTATTTTGAACCCTGCGCCTGTTGTAGATATTCCAAAAGGACTGCTTGAAAAAGTAGATGTACTTGTCCCCAACCAAATAGAACTAGCTCATTTATCTAATATGAAAGGTTTTAATAACCTTGATGAAATAGAAAATGCAGCTAAAAGTCTCGACATTGAAACAGTGATAGTGACTTTGGGAAGCAAAGGGGCATTACTGGTTTCTGGCAGTGATACAGAATTGATTTCTTCACCAGTAGTTGACAGTGTTGATACCACTGGTGCTGGTGATGCTTTCTGTGGTTCACTCGCAGAATCATTATCGAGAGGGATGAGTTTTCTTGAAAGTGTCGAACAGTCTGTCGTTGTCGGTGCGCTATCGACAACTAAACATGGAGCACAAATCTCAATGCCTTCACGTTCTGAAGTCGACTCTTTCTTGCGATAAACCATAATATTAGTTGCATGACCACTGACTCTAAACCGAAAATCATTCTTGATTGTGATCCTGGCGTTGACGATGCGATAGCAATTATTACTGCCTGCAGGTGGACTGAAATCATAGGGATTACTTCAGTATCTGGAAATGTGTCTGTTGAACATACGACTTCTAATGCACTGAAAATGAAAGAACTTCTGAATATAGAGGCGCCTATTCACATTGGTGCTTCTAGACCTATTGCAAGTGAGCCTTTTCATGCTTCTCACGTTCATGGTCAAACGGGGCTTGGTAATGCCGATCTTCCTGAGCCTGATGGTACTGCTGATTCTGACGACGCTGTTGCTTTCATTTTAGAGAAAACTCGTGAAGAGGAGGGAATACATTTAATACCAATCGGGCCGCTGACAAATATTGCACTTGCTATAAAAGCTGACCCTTCTTTGGTTAATAGGGTTGCCTCAATCACTTTGATGGGTGGCGGTGCGGGAATCGGGAATGTGACTTCAGCTGCGGAGTTTAATGTTTTTGCGGATCCTGAAGCTGCTGATTTAGTTTTCAGATCAGGTGCACCGTTGAATATGTTAGGGCTCAATCTAACCCATCAGGTTTTGATGGGCTCAGTGCATGCTGATTACTGTTACGCGTTGAATACTCCAGTCGGCAAAACAGCAGGCGATCTTCTCAATTTCAATGGCAGAACACATGGGACTGAAAAGGGAGCGAATCTGGGAGCTATGCATGATCCTTGTGCTGTTTTAGCTGTTACTCATCCTGATCTTTTCACTAGCAAACTTAGATCAGTAGTCGTTGAGCTTGAAGGCTCTCATACAAGAGGTCAAACACTCGTCGATGAGAGAGAATGGGTTGAGACGGAAAAAAACTGCAATGTTTACTATGAGGTGGATTCAGAAAAAGTAATAGGACTTATTCTTCAAGCGGTCAGCGAGGTTGATCCAAACGGTTAATGGCAGCAGTCCATAGTCTTTCTTTCGCCGCTGGACACAATTTGTAGGTAGCTTCCATTAAAAAATCTGCTGCTGATCTTGTTTCAAGCTCTTCTTTTCGAACCTCCCAAACAAAACCACGTTTGGGGTGATCTTGTTTCAATTGCCAAGAAACTGGTGCATGGATTCCTTCATATTCGAGAATGTCACTAGCGTTTCTCCCTGTTCCATGAGATACCCCTAAAGAAACCAACTTGTCGTCCCCCTCAAAAACTAATGTTCCTACTGGCACTTGTGGGCCTCTTGCTGAAAACCAGCTGAATAAACCTGGTGTTTCCCCTCTTGAGTCATCTTCGACTACAGGTTCTACATTGACCCAACCATTTAGAGACAGAATTTTTTCAAAAGCTGCTGCTAACTCATCTTTTTGATTGTCTGCGAGTTCAAGTATTTCATGCAAATAATTTTGTTTCATAATATTTCTTCTATTAATAGGCGGACCTTATTTTCAATCTGGTCTCTAATTGTTCTTACCATTTCTATCTTCTGGTCAGCCGGATCATCTAATTGCCAATCTAAGTAATTCTTTCCTGGCAGAATTGGACAAGTATCTCCACACCCCATTGTTACGACTATGTCGACTTCTTCCATCAAACTTTCGTCGAACAACATTGGGGAATTTTGAGATATATCTATTCCTATCTCAGCCATTGCTTCTACCGCTAAAGGGTTTAATTCATTAGCAGGTTTTGAACCTGCTGAAAAAACTTTGGCTCTGTTTTCAGCCAAATGATTCAATAAACCCGCAGCCATTTGAGAACGTCCCGCATTATGGACACATATAAATAGAACACCCGGAGTTTCTTTGCCCTCCGTTGGCATTACTAACTGTTTTTTGGTTCAGAAGTACGTGAAGCTCTTTCATCTTTACTTCTGATTAATTCAGGTGATCTTGACCACATCAAATCACCGTCATAACTGAGTTTGTAATCAGGAGTGAACTCGATTACCACTCTTGCAGGCGAGTCGAGAAAATCTCTGAATATGCGTGCTTGGTCTTCATCTGGCCTCAGAAATGCTGCAAATTCAGGGTAAAACCAGTCTTTTGTCTCACGATCATCATGAACTACACAGTTTCCTTTGTAGGTAACTGTCTTTCCTCCACCCATTGAGGTTCCGGTGCTGTTAATACACACTGAGGCTCTCGGAAATCTTCTGATAGCTGAAATACGGGCTCTTCTCTCTGCTGCCGTCATCCATATTTTTCCATCTTTTGGCAAGTAAGCCATTACCACCCCGAAGGCTTCTCCCTGTTTGTTGGTCCACATAAAAACACATTCTCGGTTTGTGTTAACTAGTTGTGTTTCAAGTTCGTCACTTAAAGCACACTCGGTAAGGTCTTCATAGTTGTCTTCTGTCATGTTTTGAAACTAGAGGGATCAATGCATTTAAGCAACTGGTTGTTTAATTTCTCAGCATTTTTCCTTTTAAGACACCGGAGTGTTCACCGTCTTGCATGAAAACTTCACCGTTTACGATAGTTTTTGAATATCCGGTTGACCGCTGAATGAATCTTCCTGCACCGCCTGGGAAGTCATTAACAATTTCTGGATATTGAAGCGACATTCCTTCGAAATCTATGATGTTTATGTCAGCGAAAGATCCTTCTTTTAAACGTCCTCTGTTTTGGATACCAAATAGATCAGCCGTGTCTGATGTCATTCGACGGATTCCTTCTTCTAGTGTGAACATTTCTTTTTCTCGCACCCAGTGTGTTAAGAAGAAGGTCGGTTGACTTGCATCCATTATTTGTTTGGAATGAGCTCCTGCATCAGCTAAGCCGAGGGTTACGTAGGGTCGTGTCAGCATCTCAGCAGCAGCATCCATCTGTTGGTTTAAAACAGGGAAAATGAAAAGGCGTTTGCCTCCTAACTCTAACGCTTCGTCTATCCACTGTTCAGGTATAGACACTCCTCGCTTTTCAGCTTTAGCTGCAATACTGTCTTCTGGAAGTAGGTCGTGTCTTACCGGATCATCTGGAAGAGCGTAAAACTTTCCCCAATCCAAAGGCAGGCTCTCTAATCTTTCTTCAGCTGCTTTTATCAACGCATCCCGGGTGTCCAAGTTCGTTAGTCGAACTATCTTTTCTTCAAGTGGAAGATCCGTCATTTCTGCCCAACCGTCAGCCCTGTCAAACGGAGTTCTAGCGCTCAAACCAAGCAGTACTCCTATGTGTTTTGATGTTGTTTGCGGGTGTAGATCAGCTCCGACCGCATTCTCTTCTTCTACATAATCCAAAATTCTTAAATGTAATTGGGGATCTATATCAACTTGAGTTAATCCGAAGGTGACAGGACATCGAGCTAATCTGCTGATATCGCCATACATCTTTATCTCTTCTCTTGAGTCATCTCTTCCCAATTTTGCTGCTGCTTCGAAAACTGTTCCTTTGTATTGAGCCATCACTTCAGCGAATGCTAGAAGTTCCTCTGCAGCCGCATGTGTTCCCGGCACAAAACGTCCATCAGGAACCTTGTGCAGGAAGGTTCTCGATGTTGAAAAACCAAGCGCCCCTGCATCCATTGCTTCTTTCACCATCGGGACCATAATCTCGATATCTTCGAGTGTCGCTGGTGTTTCGTCAAGTGACCTTTCGCCCATGGCTGCTAAACGAACTGCGCAATGCCCCACCATGCCTCCTACGTTCACTCCTTTTGGCAGACTTGCTACTTCATCTAAATATTCCCCATACGAAGACCAGTTCCATGAAAGCCCATTGAGAATACTTTCAGCTGGGATGTCTTCAACTGATTCCATCATTTCTGCGAGCACTGTTGCCCCACCTTTTGAGACAGGAGCGAAAGTGACTCCGCAATTTCCTAGAACTACTGAAGTGACTCCGTGCCAGCATGATGAACTTGCAATCGGATCCCATGCCAGTTGGGCATCTAAATGTGTGTGTATATCTACAAATCCGGGTGTGACTATCTGACCGTCAGCATCGATTTCTTTTTTACCCCTACTGTCAACCTTGCCAATTTCGACTATTCTGTCGTCCTCTACAGCTATGTCGGCTGTGAACGCTGGTGACCCAGTTCCATCTATTACTGAACCACCCCTAATCACTAAATCAGTTGTCATTTACCCCCCCCATGTCTCATTCTGCATTACCTTAAAAAACTCACATAATTATCAAGGCTTTCTAATACATTCTCTCTTGGCCCTGCAGGCACCCTTAAAATAACTTCGTCTACTCCTAATTCTTCGAAGTAGTCGAGTTTCCCTTGGTCTGGGACCGTTCCGAAAGGCACAATGGAAATTTCTGAGAAGTCTCTATTTTTGGATTCGCACACTTTTTGCAATTCTGACAATGACGCCTTTACGCCAGAGCCTCCTATAGGCATCCATCCGTTTCCGAACTCTGCTATGTGTTGGAAAATTGTAGGACCTGGGGCGCCACCCAACATGACTCGCGGTCCTTTTTCCTTAAGTGGTTTAGGCCAACTCCAACTCGGATCGAAATCTATGAATTCACCATGGAATTCAGCTTCTTCGTCTGTCCAGAGTTGTTTTATTGCAAGCATCGTCTCTCGGACTCTTTCTCTGCGGGTTGAGAAGTCAACTCCATGATGAAACATCTCTTCGCGGTTCCATCCATATCCGACACCCATCTCAAAACGTCCATTTGAAATCACATCGAGCGTGGAAGTGCTTTTCGCTAGATTTATCGGGTTGTGCTGGGCTACGAGAAGTACTCCTGTTCCTAATCTGATTTTTGTTGTAACTGCTGCTGCCGCTGCGAGCGAAATGAGTGGATCAGGTAACCGTGGGTAATCCTCAGGTGCAATCCCGCTAACAGCTGGTATGGGTGTTTTTTGGCTTGATGGAATATGAGTGTGTTCGGGTATAAAAACTGAGCTGAAACCTCTGGATTCGGCTTCAACTGCGAGTTCTCTGATATCTATACATCGATCAGTCAGGTGAATTGTTATTCCTAAATCCATCTATGAAGAATAGATGCGAATTGGGCCTAGTGGTAACTCTTAAGTAACTCTTGTATATATTTGCTGATACCTACTAGATAAAGGAGTTGAAATGCCTCATTTTTTGGTTAAAGGCAACTACACAGCTGAAGGTTCAAAAGGGCTTTTAGGTGAAGGTGGTTCATCTAGGATTGATCAAGCAAGATCGTTAATTGAATCTTTAGGTGGAAACCTCGAATGCATGTACTTCTCTTACGGTGAAGATGACATAGTCGGAATATGCGAGATGCCTGATAGTGCATCTGCCGCAGCTGTCAGTTTGACAGTTTCTTCGACAGGGGCAGTAACTGCCAGTCTTACCCCTCTTATTACCGCAGAAGAAATAGATGCTGCTTCAGGCAAAGCAAAAGATCTCGCTTATAGGCCACCTGGCAGCTAACCGCAGGTTAAAAAGCATCACAAGGTGATTCATGTCGCCTTGTGATGCTTTGAATCATTTTTTAAAAGTCTTGCCTTCGTACGAGTCAACAGTTGTAAATTCTTCGACTCCGCGTCTGGTGAGTTGTGAGAGTTGCTTTACTGGTTTCCCAATAGGGATCATTGCTGCTATTGCATGATTCTCAGGTAGGCCTAATAACTCCCGAACTGACTCCTCTTCTGGAACTATTGCAGTCGTTATAACTCCCCCTAACCCTTCATTTCGTGCGGCCATAAGTATGTTCCACACGAATGGGTAAACAGAAGCTCCGGTGACTATTCCGATCCTGTCTAAATTCTTATCCATTGACGCAACTACAGAAAGGTCGACGCTCACAACTAAAAGCAGCGGGACTTCTTCCATCCTGTTGAACATTTCAAAGTCATGGCCAGAGTTTGTATCAATTTCTTGTTCTGAAACAGTTGATTGTTCAACAGTGTTAAATGGGACTTCTCCTGCTTTTTGCTGAGCTGCATAAAGCAGAAGGGTGGATCCACACAGTTGGCCTAATCTTCTTTTTTTCTCAAAATCTTTAACAACTATTACATGGATACCTTGCCTGTTGCCCCCTGATGGTGCGAAACGTGCATTGTCAAGGATTCGATGGATCACTTCGTCTTCTATTTCTTCATCTAGAAATTCACGACAAGCAAATGTTGTTCTCATTACTTCAACTAAATCCATAAGAAATACTAAGACGAATTTCGTGACAACATCGCTACGGGTCCGGTGATATCCAAATAGGCATCTAGTTGGCTGTAAGGAATGGTTATAGTCATATCGTTTGTTCCAGCGCCTCCAACTGTAAATGGCGCAAAGGAGAGAAGTAGGCCTCCTTTAGTAAGATTAAATCTACTGAAGTTAGAAATTTGCGGACCTGCTCCTGTGAACATTCTTTCATCTGTCCATTGTTCGTTTTTTAGTTTGGTTATTGCAATCTCAGATAATGCAGTCAACCAGTCAGAATTGGGATTAAACAAATCTTCTATGCCTATTACTTCTCCTGTTGACAAATCAAATGTTTCAGTTTTTATCTCTGATTGGTCGCTTACGAGATTTGGGAAAAGGATCCTGCGATTGTTACGCACGCTGAAATAATCGTCTGTGGCCAACATGACTTCGTAATTCTCTTGAAGCCACATGCACCGATCGATGAATGCTCTACAGGCATAACCTGATTTCTCTATATTTTTAATTATTTCTTCAAGAAAACTTTTTATCTCTGCCTGCACTAATCCTCTGACACGACCGTTCACTTTAGGAGATTCTCTTGGCCCCTCTATCCTTGGCCAACTCACATAAACTTCAATTTTTCCCGAACCACCTAGTGGTTGGAGGTCAGGGCCGTAAGCGGCTAAGCCTGTATTAATATTGCATGCAAGATCTTGCATCAATACCGTCGGACCATCTGGGAATTCTCTCTCTTCTGATCGTTTACGAGGAACAATGAGAGTTTGACCTACCTTCAACTTATTAGCATCGCTCATTGAGTTGGCTCGCATAAAATCATCAACTGTGGTTTCAAATCTTTTTGCAATTACACCAAGTGTGTCGCCAGATTTTACAGTAACTGTTTGCGGACCTTCTTCTTGGGCCTCAACGGGTTCTATCGCCACCTGCGATAAGCACTCAGCTTTCTTTTCTTCCAATTCAGGGAATTCGCGTGGTTCCCACCCTGGAATGTCGAGAGATGGAAGGGTTGTTGTCGACTGATTTTCAGGAAAAAGCTCTGCGAAAGTTGTTGTGACCAAACTTTCTTGCTGGACTTCGTCAGTTCCGCCGCAAGCGGAAACGCCAAGAATAAGTAAGGCTAAAAAACTTAAACGACAAAACAACATCTAAAATCCTTCATGAACAATGCCTGCTTACACAATATTGCCTCTTTAAATCGATAGACATGATCCCAAACATTACAGTGCAGAGTAAAACATTACAGTGCAGAGTAATACATTGAAAGAAACTAATTGTATGGAACAAATAACTTTAATAAAAGGAGTTCGTTTTAGGCTCACTGTTTCAGCTTTCCTCCTGCTTTTCGTAGAACTGGCTTTGATCCGTTGGCTCGGCGCAAACATTGTGTACCTGGCTTATTTTTCGAATTTTGTTCTCATCGGTAGTTTTCTGGGAATTGGTTTAGGGTTCTTGTGGGCAAGTCGTTCAGAGAAGTCTTTATTTCCCCTCGCTCCTTTTTTTCTTTCAGGGTTCATCATTTTCGTCAAATTATTCGACGTTAATATCGAAGTTGGTGGTAGTGACCTAATTTTCTTTGCTGATCAGCGTCCAGTCGGCCCTCCTAGATGGCTCATTTTGACGGTTGTTTTCTGCGTAGTGGCAGCATGTGTTGCTTGTTTAGCTGATGGCGTCGCGAGGAGTTTCTCAAAGCTCAAGCCACTTGATGCATATCGCTGGGATCTGGTTGGCTCTATCGCTGGGGTTGCTTTTTTCTCAGTTCTTTCATTTGCTGGTGTATCTCCAATATTTTGGGGGTTGATAGCAGGTGTAATTCTTCTAGCACTTCTTCATGATGGAAATTTGAAGAAATTTTTCTTACAACTAGTCGCTGTTGCTTTATTAGTAGTTTTTCTCGCATTTGAATCAATCGGTCCTAATAAAGCATGGTCTCCTTATTATGCGCTCTCTTGGGAGGATCAATCCTCAGGAGGTGTTGTTATGAAAATTAACGACGTGGCCACTTGGGGACAGGCAGACATAAACGATGAGTCTCCTTACGGTTTCATCTATGACATGCACACAAAGGAAAGCCCTGGAGAAGTCTTGATAATTGGAGCTGGTTCAGGAAATGACGTCGCTGTCGCTCTTGCCAGAGGTGCTTCGAGTGTTGACGCTGTGGAGATCGATCCGAAGCTTTTGGAGATAGCGGAAAAATATCATCCGAATGATCCTTACAGCGATCCTCGTGTCGAAACTCATGTAGATGACGGTCGCGCATTTCTTGAAAGCAGCTCCAAAAAATGGGACATGATCCTTTTAGCTTTACCTGATTCTTTGACCGTTGTTTTAGGGCAAGGCTCTGTTCGTCTAGAAAGTTACCTTTTCACTGAAGAGGCTGTTGCTTCCTACCGTGAGCATCTGAAACCAGATGGTATTTTTGCTATGTATAACTTCATGAGGGAGGCGTGGCTGGTCGACAGATACGCTGCGACACTTGATGAAGAATTCACACAGCCGCCCTGCGTGATCGATGCTGAAGCGCGTTTCCTTTCGGTTTTAGTGGCTACAGATACATCAAGCTCGCTTGTGTGTCCAAATGATTCCAGCTGGGTTGCTTCATTAGATACGCCTTCTCCGGTTTCTGATAATCAGCCTTTTCCTTACCTGAGAGATGCTCATATCCCTGGCTTTTATCTTCTTACCACTTTGTTGATTCTTCTGGTTTCAGCTTTTAGTGTTCGTGCCGCTGCTGGGCCACTTTCAGGTTTCAGACGGCATTACGACGTCTTTTTTATGGGTCTAGCTTTTCTTCTGCTGGAAACAAAAAATGTGGTTCAATTTGCTTTACTTTTTGGAACCACTTGGTTTGTCAATGCACTTGTGTTCATAAGTGTCTTATTCTCAGTTTTATTTGCTGTTGAGTTAAGTCAAAGAATCAAATTGCCAAAACCGAAAATTCTTTACTGTTTTCTTGCACTTTCCTTGGCTGCCAATTGGATCATTCCAACAGAGTCGCTACTGTCGCTCAGTCCAGTGATGCGACTATTTTTTGCTGGAGTCTTAGCTTTTCTTCCAATATTTTTAGCCAATCTAATTTTTGCGGAACGTTTTAGAGGCGAGAAAGATTCAACAGTTGCATTCGGAGCGAACGTTCTAGGCGCTGTGCTTGGAGGACTCCTTGAATACACAGCTCTACTTGTCGGCTACCGTTCGCTGCTTTTTATAGTCGCTGCTGCTTACGCTTTGGCTTTCATCTCTGATGTAAGACGAAAATCACATAATGAACTCAACCTCTGACTTGGTATGTGATGTTTGCGTTGTGGGCAAGGGTCTTTTAGGTTCAGCGACTGCTAGACACCTTACTGAAATGGGTTTAAACGTTTTACTTGTTGGTCCAGATGAACCCCCAGTGCGATCTGAACACTCAGGGGTATTTGGCAGTCACTATGACTCGGGGCGTATAACTCGTATTATCGACACTGACTTGTACTGCGCGCGAATAGCAGAAGCGTCGATTGCAAGGTATCGAGACCTAGAAGAATCTTCGGGTGTCAATTTTTTCGAACCTGTTGGCCATCTAGCGATTTCACCGGTTAAGAGTTACATCTCTGAAATCACTAATACGGCTCGACATCTAGGAGTTGATTTCGAATCTTTAACTGATGATGAACTTGTAGATGCTTTTCCTTATTTTTCATTTGATGATGAAATTTCGGGAGTTTACGAACATGCAACAGGAGGATACGTAAATCCCCGTAACTTAATCAAAGCTCAAAGTGAAATGGTTCTAAATGCGGAGAGTGGAATACTCGCCGAGCCTGTTTCAATTATTCAAAAATGTAACGGTTTTTTCGAGGTGATTACTGAAAGCGGTAAAAAAGTTAGAGCTAATGAGGTTCTTGTAGCGTCTGGGGTTTTTAGCGAAAAGCTCATTCATGGGAGCCATGAGTTGGATCTTGAAGTCTGTGAAAGCACTGTTGTCTTAGCTGAATTAAGAGAAGAGGATGTCATAGGACTTGAGGAAATGCCATCGGTTATTTTCAGACATGAATCTGAGGTCGAGAAAGGTGTTTATTTGCTTCCTCCTATCAGATATCCGGATCGGAAAACGTACATAAAGATTGGACATTCCGAGAGTCGACCCATGTCAGATCCAGCTACGAACTTGATCAAGTGGTTTCAAGGCGATGGTGATCAAGTAATTGCAGACTGGTTACAGTCACAACTTTTTAGTCTTCTTCCAAATACAAGTTTTGCGACTATCAAAACTGAGAGTTGTGCTGTTTCTAGGTCCTCAACAGGTCGACAATTTATTGATGTAATTGATGAATCCGGTATTCATGTTTTGCTGGCTGGTAATGGTTATTCTGCAAAATCTTCAGATGAACTAGGCCGTATCGCTGCACATAGGTTAATTTCTGGTGAAGTGCCGGATGAATATTCTGACATTGATTTTAAGTTGAAATATAAAAGGAAATAGATCTTAAATGAGCCCTCAACGAACGGGACGACGTGGGTCACGCCGTCGCCAAGATCAAGAGCCAATAGTTCTAGAAGGAGTTGAGAGTCTCACTTATAATTTGGCACCTACTGAGGTTCTCACAGAGCAAGATATCCAAACTATTCACGATGCTTCCATGAGGCTTCTAAGCGAAACCGGCATGCTTCTTATAGACCATGAACCCGCACTCGAAAACCTAAAAGCCAACGGAGCGAAGGTCGATGGCGAGATGGTGTGGATAGATGAAGACACTCTGATGAATTTTGTCAATCTGGCTCCTAAGACTTTCACTCAGTTGGCACGTGACGACAGGAATCATGTGCCTGTTGGTGGAAATCGGATTATTTTCGCTCCTGTCTACGGACCTGCTTTCGTTCACGATTTTGACCAAGGTCGAAGACCTTCAACTCTTGAGGATTTTCACAATTTTGCAAAATTGGTTTATATGACACCAGAGCTTCACCATGCGGGTGGGGTGCTTGTCGAACCTAATGACGTGGATGTTAACGAAAGACATTTAGACATGCTTATGGCACATCTGACTCTTAGCAACAAGGCTTTTATGGGCAATGTTATACACCCTGACAATGCCCGTGACACGGTCACGATGAGTGAAATAGTTTTCGGTAAGGAAAAAATTAGAGAAAACCCCGCTTCCCTGTCGATTGTTAGCATCTCTTCTCCAATGCGCATGGATGAACGCATGCTCAGTGTCCTTGAGGTCTATGCTGAGGCGAAACAGGCGATGATTCTCGCCCCTTTCATCATTGTTGGGGCTATGTCACCAACAACTCTTGCAGCTGCTATAGCTCAACAAAACGCAGAGTCTCTTTTCGCTATTGCTTACGCTCAGATGCTCAACCCTGGCACACCCTGCATTCAGGGTCCTTTTTTACCTAATGTCGATATGAAAACTGGTGCTCCTGGTTTCGGGAGTCCTGAAAGCAATCTGGCCCTTTATGGAAGTGCTCAAATGGCTCGACATTACGGTCTTCCTTTCAGATCGGGAGGGAACTACACAGCTTCGCGTATTCCTGACGCTCAAGCAGGGTATGAGTCTGCTAGTACGATCTGGCCTACTGTTCAGGGTTGCACGAACTTCATTCTTCACGCAGCAGGCTGGTTGGAAGGCGGTTTGACCAGCGGCTATGAGAAGCTGATTCTTGATATTGAAACTCTGGGTGCTTTAACGAGATTCACAAACGGTATAGGAATGACGGAAGAAGATTTTGCTTGGGATGCCTACGAAGAGGCTGGGCCAGGAAATCATTTTTTAGGCACTGCGCACACCATGCGTCATTACAAAGATGCTTTTTTTCAACCGAGAGTTTTTGATACGGACAGTTACGAAAAGTGGAAAGATGAAGGCAGCCACACTGCGGGACAACGCGCAAATGCTGTTTGGAAACAAATGCTTAAAGACTATGAAAAACCATCTATGGAAGACTCTATGTTGGAGGAGTTGAATGCTTTCGTTGAACAGCGAAGAGCTGAAATCCAAAACGGCAGTCCACGTTCTGATTGGAAGAGTTAAAACTAAAGGTGTTAATCAGATGTCTTTGACTAACCTCAAGGCATCATAGACAGCTGCGTGAATATTTCGATTCGCTACAGCATCTCCTATTCGATATAGGTCGAAAAGTTTGCTGTCATCTTCGTTTCGTGGTTGAGGGTTGCCTTCGATCAAGGCATCGTAATCAACTTCCCCACCGTTGTTTGAATAGGGTTTTAACTCGAAATACAAATCAGCGTTGGGTAGCGTTCCGTGGTCGACTACTACCCAGTCGACTTCTCGGCTGACGAAATGATCTGAGTGGTCGCTTCCTATATCTACTTTGAGTTTGGAGTCGTTCTCTTCTATTCTCAAAACTCGCTGGTTTAAAGTCACCTGCACCTCATTTTCGTTAAACGAACGTGCATACGGAACGTGATTGACTCCTCCGATGTCGATTCCTAGCGTTCTTTCTGGTGTAACTATCTCAAGATTCGTTCCTTTTTCTGCTAATAGCTCAGCTGCAGATAAAGATGAATGGGTCCCGTTGTCATCGTAAAAAAGAATAGTTCCTTCAGGTTTTATCTCACCGCTTAGAACATCCCATGAGGTAATTACATTGCTCTGACCTGTTTCTAATGGTGGGATTTGCGGCAATCCTCCTGTTGCAACTATTACTACGTCTGATTCTAAGGAAGTTATATCATCTAGTTCGGCTGGATGATTGTAGATAACTTCAACTCCTAGCCTTTTAAGTTCATCTACTCTCCAGTCGATAATTCCTTGCAGATCTTGACGTCTGGGGTTTCTTACAGCGAGTGACAGTTGTCCGCCTGCCCATGGCATCGCTTCAAAAACTTTTACTTTATGACCTCTTTCGCCTGCGACTCGTGCTGCTTCCAAACCACCCGGACCTGCTCCTATTATTGTGACATTGCGTTGTTTCGAAGCTTTTTTTACAACGTGTGGCATTTTCGCTTCGCGACCTGTGGCTGCGTTGTGTATGCAAAGGGCTTCTCCGTTTTCGTAAATACCGTCTAGGCAGTAGGTCGCTCCTACACATGGCCGGATCTGTTCTTCTCTCTCTTCGATGATTTTGAGAACTATGTGAGGGTCGGCCATATGGGCTCTGGTCATTCCTACTAAGTCAAGTTTCCCACTCGATATTGCGTGCCTTGCTGTCGCTACGTCATCTATTTTTGAAGCATGAAGCACTGTGAGGTCTGTGTTTTCTCTTACGAGTCCAGCAAAGTCTAAATGTGGTGCCGATGGCATTCCGTGGATAGGTATAACTCCAGTGAGTTGAACATCGGTGGCTACGAGTCCTCGGATTACATTAACAAAATCTATGAGACCACTGCTTTCGAATTGTTTTAATATCTCCAAACCTGCGTTCTGGTCGAGTCCATCTGGTTCTAGTTCATCTATTGACATTCGGAGTCCTATTATGAACTCGTTCCCTACACGTTCTCTCATTCCTTCTAGAACCATTTTTGAAAATCGGAGTCGGTTCTCGAGCTTTCCTCCGTACTCGTCATCTCGGATATTTGTAATTGGTGAGTAAAACTGGTCGAAGAGGTGTCCGTAGGATTCAATTTCGATCCCGTCCATGCCTCCTGCTTGCATTCGCTCTGCTGCGTCCGCGAACTTAGTTATCAGTCTAGTGATATCCCACTCTTCAGCTTCTTTGGGTATTGCGCGGTGTGCTGGTTCTCTTATTGAAGATGGTGCGATTACTGGCAACCAATCATTGTGTGACCACACGGATCTACGTCCAAGGTGCGTTAGTTGTATCATGCACGCTGCTCCATGTTCGTGAACTCCGTCTGTTAGTCGCTGTATCCATGGAACGATGGCATCGTCATACGCGTATAAGTTTCCAAATACTGGAGGGCTATCTTCAGCTACCACAGCGGAACCTGCGGTCATTGTGAGTCCCACCCCTCCTTTTGCTTTTTCTTCGTGGTAGAGACGGTAGCGGTCTTTTGGCATTCCCTCTTCTGAGTAGGAAGGCTCGTGCGAAGATGAGAAGATCCTGTTTTTCAGTTTTAAATGCTTGAAAATATACGGTTCTAGAAGAGGGTCACTCATGCTTGAATCTTTTCAGATAGGTCATCTACATAACGGCAGAAATGGTTAAGGGCTTTCATTTCCGAGATTGAGCTCGCTCGAGTGCTGATGAGTTCTTCTGTGCCCACAATATAAGTTAAACACTGTGCGCGACTCACTGCGACGTTGAGCCTGTTAGGAGAGAAAAGAAAGTCTTCTTTTCTGCCTTTGGGAGCTAGTTCTTGTCTGGAAGTCGTAAGAGAATAAATAACTACTGGGGCCTCTCTACCTTGGAATTTGTCGACGGTTCCGACCATACCTTTGACAGTATCTTCATCAATTCCGTCTATATCTGAGATTAAGAGTTTCGTTTGGATCATGCGAACTTGGGCGTTGTATGGGGCTACAACCATGAAATCATCAACTGAAAGTGTTTTACTTTCTTCTGAGGGTATTTTGCCTTCTTGATTTATTGTTGTCCATTCTGAGCCGAGAAGTTCACCAATTATCTCTGCAACAACTGTGGCTTCTTCTTCTGACTGATTCACACAGTCTTGTTCATGCACTACGGGATGCCAGAGTAGACCATTTTGCCCTTTTACTAGTTTGCGTTTCTCACATGTGGTGTCATATGTAAGTTTTTCTTCGTAGAACTGATCTGAGATAAATTCGCATATCTCGGGGCGCAGTCGGAATGTTTTATCTAGTAGAACTCCTCTGTCGTTTTCAATGGTGTCTTCGTCATTCAAAATGTGTTCAAAAACGCTCACTCCGGCTCTGCACGGATGTGAGGCCTGTGTGACCTGAGAAAGTTGTTGCGGATCTCCGAGCAATAGAAGATTTTGGGCCCCGTTTGCTGACACAAGAGCGTCAACAAGTGCGAGTTGGCCTGCCTCGTCAATAACCAGATAGTCGAATTTGTTTCCTTCGTCGAAATCTTCGTGTGCCCAAAACCATGTTGTACTGGCAACAAGGTCAAAATCTGCGAATAGGTTACCTTTGTCGTTGGTGGTGTAGGTAACGCCCTCTATGGGTTCTTTATCTTTTGGTTTTGGTTTTCTCAAAACTGCTTTCAAGGGTTCAAACTCAGATTCAAGGTTTTCATTTCTTTCTTTTTCGAACACTTTTACTGTGGCTTCCAAAAGGTTTTCTATCGCTGACCAACTCTGGGCTGTAATACCCACCCTTTTCTTTTCGACTGTTACCAGATGGTGGATGATACGTGCTCCTGCCCATGTTTTGCCTGTACCCGGAGGTCCTTGGATCGCTAGATAAGAGTTGTTAAGAGCGGAGGCGGTTTTCTTGAGGTGATCGAGGTCTGGCTGAAATTTTTTGTCTTTTAGGTCAATTGAGAGTGCTGGAGGTTCCCGTCGGAAGAGTGCGAATGACACTATTTCAGATTCAGGGTTTTCTAGGAAATCATCAGCAAATTTTAGAAGTGCTTCTCGTTTATTTCTTGGCGGGAACCAACTGTAGGAGGTTAGGGCCGTGATGTTTTCTGGTCTTACCCCTGAATTTTCTGCAATCGTGTTCCAAGCGACAATAAGCTCTCCTTTAAATCGGTCAAGTTCCCTTACATCAACTTCTACCAACTCTCCGAAACTGTCGAAAAAGCATAAATTTTTGATGCTTGAGTCGATCATCTGTTTCGGGTCAAAGGAAAACCTCTGAGAAGGGTTTTTGGCACGCGGTGATGGTGGCGGGAGGGTTCCTTGATAGTCGAGTCCTACTAGTGTGTCCGGGTCGTTGATGTCGCAGGCTTCGAACCTAATCCAGGTGTCTGTCATATTTTTTCGCCATTCGCGATCCCAATATTCGAGCAGGTTGAACAACAAGAGATACTGATTCAAGTTTTCAGATTCCACTGCGTTCCTCTTCTATTTTGCTGATGATTTTCTCCTTGAGTATCTCAACTCTCTGGATGTACTCGCTTTTAGCCTCTTCTTCCTGGTCTTCTAGAATGGGTGAGGTTGAGTCAGGTAATCTTTCGTTTTCTTTACGTTTCCCGATTAACCATTCGTGGAGTTCTCGTGTGGCTTCTACATCATCTTTGTTGTAGTCAGCTATTCGCTTTAGCCTGTCTTCATCTTTTTCTATTCCGTATAAGTCGGCATTTGCGTAGAGTTCAAATTCGAAAACAGCGCCAGCGCCTTTGTCTATACTGCCATCGTCGTTTACCCCTCCGTCTTGTTGGTTGATCTCTGTGAGGTCTTTACGGTTACGGGTAAATCCGGCTAAGAGTTCCATTTCTTTTAGACTGTAAGACTCGGTTCCCGCTTGGAGACTGTTTCGAACGACGGCTAGAAGGTCGACAAAAGTGCCTGCGTTAACCAATTCGTCGAGTTGTTGTTTTTCCGGTGGGCTGTCTTCGAAATTGTGACCCAATATCGAAACGATAGAAGATGTCGGGTCTCCATCGTTCATCAGGTCTGACAGCAGCGCCCGTTCGGTGTGGTTGTAATGATAGATGTGCATTTCAGGGTGCGTTTCGTGCCGGTCGTGGAGAAATTCAACTAGTTTTGTGGCTTTTTCTTTTTCAGTTTTCTTGTCGTGAGACCAGAGTTGAACGTATTCCCACTCTCCGTCTTTTTTTTCTAAATATCCGAAAAGAAAAATAATTCCTTCTTCGATCTGCCAGAAAGGGTGTCCTTCAAAATCAAGGTAAATGTCATATTCGTTCATCTCAGGTAGGTGCAGAAGAGATTCACCTCTTTTGGATTTTTCCCGTTCGGTCATCTTTTCGAGCATTTCCTGTTCGGAGAAAAAGTGTGTTGGAATCTCTTTGGTTTGGGCGGCTATTACTTGCAGGCGTGCTTGTCTCCATAGTTTGACCAACTGGTTTATTTCAATTTCTGGGAGCTTCTTTTGATTAGCTTTCCATTCTGAGTGGATGTCATCGAGATTGTTTCCAGATTTTTTTGCCCAGATTTTGATCGCTGTTTGGAATGCTTGTTCTGATTTTTCGTCGAAATTCTCTTCGGAAACTTCTGATAGGTGACTTTCGGGTATCGCTGCTAAGCCTGTGAGTGTTTCAATGCCAACTTCCTTTAATGCCTCTTTATGGGTTTTACGTACCCCTGAGAGAAAAACAAGAGAATCATTAGCACGCCACTCTGGTCTGCATTCCTCCCAGTAAAACTCACAAATCCCGCAGTGTGAACATTTTTCTGGTTTAGTGTCCGTGCTCGAATCGGTTTCAACGGCTTGTATTAATTTTTTTCGTAGTCTTTGCCAGTACCACCAGTAGTCGGATACAAGAAATGACTGTCTTTCTCCTGAACCAAGTTCAACGTGAATTTTTTCAGGCCTCTCCCCTGTTAACTCTTCTACGGCTTCGGTGTAGAAAAGGAGTTGCAGTAGGTGTCCTTGTTTTGCTCCAGCACGGGCAAGTTTTGAATCGACAGGTTCGTAAACTGCTTTTCCGTTGTTTTCAGTTCTTTCAAGAAAATCTGCTATCCCTCTTACCCCGTCGTATATGAAAGGCATTTGAAAAATTATTTCATATTCGCCGTCCATCGGATTCCCTACACGTTCTACCCATCCTTCAAATGACTCTCCTTCTTCTCTGTTTTGTTCAGGAACTTCGAAAACTGAACTGCCGAATTTTTCCTTATAGTTTTCGAGACATTTTCTTTCATGCAGGTCGCCTTTTTTTCTGAGCATGTCAGCAAAATCGGTTGGCGCTTCAAGAATTCCAATCTCTTCCTCTTTAAGGATTTCGCTTTTCCCACTGTCTGATGTTTCTTTTTTCTGCTGTTTGTTTCGTCGGCGCTCAGGGTTGTTTTTTAAGGTTAAATAATGTTCACAATCAAGCCAAGCGGTGATCTTTGATGGTGATAACAAAGTTTTCTTGACGGAGCTGGGCATTAATAGAATTTACAACAAAGAAGTGACATTATGCCTCTTACGCCTTTAGTTACTTACCTCTGTAGAATTTGTAGATGAGCGAGCATCCTCTTATCTTGGCCGGCCAGTACGGTTCGCCTTACACGCTGAAAATGCGTGCTGTTTTGCGCTACCGGCACATTCCGTTCCGTTGGGTTCTGCGTGATTCGAAGTGGGATGATCTGCCTGCTGCTCCGGTTCCTATCATTCCTGTCATCGTCTACCCGAACTCTGATGGCAGCCACGGTGAAGCTACTGTCGATTCGTCACCTCAGATCACACGCCTCGAAAACGAATACTCGGATCGAAGTGTCATACCCTCTGACCCTGCTCTGGCGTTCATCGACGGTCTGATTGAGGATTTTGGTGATGAGTGGGTGACTAAAGCCATGTATCACTACCGGTGGACTTATGATGCTGATATCGATAAAGCCGGTCATCTGTTGCCGGTCTCACGTGATCTTCAGATGAACAGCGATCAACTTCAGAAGAGCTACGATTTCATCACTTCGCGTCAGGTCAGTCGTCGTGCTCTTGTGGGTTCCACTGAGGAGAACACTCCTATCATTGAGAGTTCCTATGAGCGTCTGTTAGATATTCTCACTCAGTTGTTCTCGAGTAACGATTTTCTTCTCGGCGACCGGCCGGGTAGAGGCGATTTTGGGATTTATGGTCAGCTCACACAGTTGGCGAAATGGGATCCGACGCCTATGGCTGTCGCTGCGACACGTGCACCTAAGGTCATAAGCTGGGTTGACCGTGTCGATGACCTGTCGTGGTTGCCGGTCGAAGGCGAAGAAGGTTGGGTGCCGTTCGATGCTGTACCGGATGCCACAGCTCGCCTGTTGTGCGAAATCGGTCAGACTTACGCTCCGTTCATGGTCGCCAACGCTCAGGCTTTGGTTTCGGGTGCCGATGAGGTTGTGTGCGCCGTTGAGGGTGGCACTTACCGTCAGGCTCCTTTCAAATATCAGGGCAAGTGCCTTCAGTGGCTTCGCGATGACTACGCATCATTGGAAAGCGAAGCGAGAGACAAAGTCGACGTCATGCTTGAGGGAACTGGTTGCGAGGTACTGTTCGACTCTGACCCTCTCAACGAAGAGAATTAATCTTGCGTTTAACTGCCGCTGTTTTTCTGGTCGTATCGGCTCTGGTGTTTATACGACCTGACCCTGTGGAGGCGTGGAGTTCCGATGACCGCGCTGTTGCCGTATTCGGCAACGGGGGCGCCTCCGACAATCCACATGGCTATTCGGTGGTGGTCGACTCGTCGGGCAACATCTACACCACCGGTAGGTTCGGGAGCGGAGGTTCGGGAAATGAAACAGTCGACTTCGACCCGGGTCCAGGTACCGCCAACCTCACTCCGAACGGTCACTATGACGTGTTCGTGTCAAAGTTGGACTCGTCTGGGAACCTTGTGTGGGCTAAGAGTTTCGGCGGCAGCAAAGAAGAAGAGTCCGTCTCAGTGGCGGTCGATTCGTCGGGCAACGTCTACACCACTGGGTGGTTTCGGGCTGCAGGGGACTTCGACCCGGGTCCAGGTACCACCAACCTCACTCCGATCAGCGGAGATGCAGATGTCACTACAGATATATTCGTGTCGAAGTTGGACTCGTCTGGAAACTTGGTGTGGGCCAAGAACTTCGGAGCTGTTATCGGATCTATTAATTTTTCAATAACTCGGAGTACAGCGATGGTGGTCGACTCTTCGGACAACATCTACATCACCGGGTCTTCCACCGGTACGGTTGACTTCGACCCAGGTCCAGGCACCGCCAACTTCACTGTTGTTGACGGTAATGACAAAACATTCGTGTTGAAGTTGGACTCGTCCGGGAACCTGGTCTGGGTCAAGCGGATCGGCAGTCGGACGGTTACTTCGATAGCGCTCGACTCGTCGGGCAACATCTACACCACCGGCGATTTCAGCGGTACGGCCGACTTCGACCCGGGTCCAGGTACCACCAACCTCACTCAGAACGGCGGCGGCTACGACGCGTTCGTGTCAAAGTTGAACTCGTCTGGGGACCTGGTGTGGGCTAAGAGTTTCGGTAGCAGCGGGTCGAAGACCCTCTATAGTAACTCGGTGGCGGTCGACTCGTCGGGCAACGTCTACACCACCGGGAAACTCATGGGCACGGTCGACTTCGACCCGGGTCCAGGAACCACCAACCTCACCTCTGTCGCGGGCACAGACGTGTTCGTGTCGAAGCTGGACTCATCCGGGGATCTGGTGTGGGCTGCAAACTTCGGCGGCGAAGGCATGACTGCAGAGCGCGGCAGCTCGGTGACGGTCGACTCGTCGGGCAACGCCTACTTCACCGGGGAATTCAACGGTCCGGCTGACTTCGACCCGGGTGTGGGAACCACCACCCTCACCGCAACTCCTAACAACGGCAGCGATTGCCCCTGCAACCGAGAAGTGTTCGTGTTGAAGTTGGGCTCCTCCGGAGACCTGGTGTGGGCCAAGAGCTTCGGCAACTACCTCGGTGAGCAGGTCGAGTCGGTAGCGGTCGACTCGTCGGGCAACGTGTACACCACCGGGATGAGCTTTGGGACAGTCGACTTCGATCCGGGTCCCGGTACCACCAACCTTGGGGATGACTACAGCAACGTGTTTGTGTCGAAGTTGGATTCCTCAGGGAACCTGGCGCCTGCGGTTGCAGCCACCCCCGGGACCCCCGGGTTCACGTTGTCGACAACGTCGGTGTCAGTGGCGGAGTCTGGTACGACTGCCACATTCAGTGTCGTACTTGACGCACAACCGGCAGGCGATGTGGTCATTTACGCGTTCTCCAGCGACCCCGGTGAAGCTCAGGTAGGTGCTCCTTTGACGTTCACATCTTCGAACTGGGCTACTCCTCAGAATTTCACGATCACAGGTCGTGACGATTCAATCGTTGATGGTAACCAGCAGGCGATCTTCACCGTGAAGATCGACGACGACCTGAGTCACGACAGTTACGACAACGTGGCAGATCAGACGGTGACATCCACCACCTCTGATGACGAATCACCAGCTGTAACGACAAAACCAATTGTAACGACAATGCCAACTACAACTACAACCATTCCGGCTGGTTCGCCTTCGGTGGTTTTGTCTGCGGCCGCTGTCGAAACTGACGCTTTCATCAGCTGGGTGCCTAATCCTGCTGATGGCGTGCAGTCACAC
>Ga0208277_1000340_pt1 | contig 28057 bp, 7 predicted proteins | sample ETNtaG_5_FD_185782 | JGI IMG/M metagenome (GOLD analysis project Ga0208277, IMG submission 185782) | Marine microbial and viral communities from oxygen minimum zone, Eastern Pacific Ocean - ETNP201406SV205 (SPAdes) (version 2) | ecosystem: Environmental > Aquatic > Marine > Oceanic ...
GGGTTACCTTCATACACTAACGGAGCTAAACGGACCGCATTTGGTGATGTCAAATCTACATTAGTTAATGTGAAGAATTCTTGGAAATTAGTATAGGGCTCATAACTACATCCCGCACCAGAACAGTCATAGTTGCCATCATTATCAGGGTCATAATTAGCGTCCACAGGATCTGCAGGATTCAAAGTAAACCAAGTTAATTCCAAGTCGGGACGAGACAATTTATCTCCATTTAGCGAAAGAGGTAAACAAGAGATTGTATTAGTATCACATTCATTGCCTGTTATAGAATCAATCCAAATAACCTTGATTTGTAAGAGTGAAGAAAAATTATCATTTGACTCATTCCAAGCCATCTTGTATTCATACCAGTCTGGTAACATATCACCATCAGTATCATTGTCATTTGGATTAATACCGTACTTGAATACTTCTCGACCATCGCTGAGGTTGTAATCAATTTCATGAGAGATTACTAAACCATTCGATGTTTGTGTATTATAGATTATTGAATCTCCATCTGTGTCATTCAAATCAGGCCGTGTATTATTGTTCCATTCCATTAGATTAGTAAACGGCAGAGAGCCTGGACCCGGTTGAATTATCACACTGCTTCCAGTAAATGTTCGATCATCCCATTCACCTTGTTGTGCAGGGATATCAAATGCATTTCTATCATACCAACCATCACTATCTCCATCGTAATTAACATCATGTGGGTTGACTGGATTTGCCGCCCAGTGGTCTTCAGTGGAAACATCAGGCATACCATAAATTGCGTAACAATATTCCCAACCATCGGGAATCGAATCACCATCTGAATCACTACTTGTTGGATCGGCAACACCGACTAATGTGCGATTAAAGTTATTAGAATCATATGAGTTGATTTTCAACATCCTATCCGCACTATCCTGACTCTTTGAAATGAAGTCATTGTACAAGGCTGCTCTAGCTTCAAAATAGGTATAACCCATTTCTTCTATGTAGGCGTTGATCGCATCATCACCAAAACTCAAAATTCCAACTTCTTGTGGAAGTGTATTTCTTTCAGAGTATTTACCCCAGGTCCTAGATTCCCATTCTCTGAGATTGGAAAATCGTTCATCTAATGAAATATTGCCGTCCCCATCACAATCAAAGCTGTCTCCATCTGTATCGAGCAACACATCCCCATCTATGAGTGGGTTAATGCTCCATAAGTTACCTTCCAAATCCCATTCCGCAAACCAATACTCAAATCCATCATACATACCATCTCCATCAGTATCTGGATTGGTTGGGTCTGTTATACCCATTAGAATGGAAATGAAATTATTTGCTGGTTCACCATTTTGCCAATCGTTAAAGTCATCTAGAAGGCGTTTCCCTCTTGTCTCTTTTGATATCAAAATATTGAACATTCTTTGAGCTTTTTCGGTAGGTTGTAGTAAATCTCCATCAATATGTAACAGAGGTGCATCAGAGGGGTGTTCAATTCCATTATCTGGATTCGAGGTTACCAATGCAAATTCTTGTAAATCAATTAGACCGTCTTCATCTGAGTCAAACAACCCATCACCAGGAACCAGTGGATTTAACGTCCAGGTTTCAGCAGATTGATTCCACGTAGTAAACAGCAATTCAACACCGTCGATAATTCCGTCACCATCAGTATCAACATTGTTTGGGTCACCAGTTAATCCTGTTAGGTTCCGCTGAGTAGAATTCACAAATGAGCCAAATGATAGGTCAGTTTGTATTCCAGCCCAAGCTTGGAATGTGTAAGCACTACCGATTGTAGTAACAAACCACTTTGGTGATGTACGTTCGTCATCGGTTTCTGTTAATAGAGGGTCAATCGCGTTGTATTCCTCCCAATTTGTCATTCCATCTTTATCGGCATCTTCCCATCTATCAGCCGGTTGTAATGGATTTAGTGTCCATTCATCTTCCAATATGTTCCATCTAGAAAACCAGATTTCCCAACCATCAGGCATACCATCATCATCGGTATCAGAGTCAAGAGGATTAGATGAACCTGAATCAATTGAATTCTGAGTTGCCAGCAAGGAACCTGCTGCACGCTCTGCATAAGATGCCTCTGGTGCACCATTATCGCTTACATAAGTGAATAAATCAGTACTAAGCCCAAACGGTAACGCACTGAAATCCGTTGGATTATTTCCATCAAATAAATCATAGCGTAAATGATATTCAAGATAATTTACGAAGGCTTCATTTTGTTGAATTATACCGTCTCTGTCAATGTCAAATCCATCTCCATCAGGGTTTTTCAGTGCATCAGAACCATTCAATGGATTTATTCCAACTCTTGAACTATCCCAAGAACAAGAATAGGCGGCTTCCCATCCATCAGGCAATGAATCACCATCCGAATCAATATTGTTTGGATCTGAATCAGACCATAACTCTGCATCGGTTGAATTCTCTCCATGTGATTCCAATAACAATCCTTCAATTGCTTGCTGCTTTACTTGAGTCCATCGATATTCACATAAATTTTGCAGCCCATCGCCATCAGCATCCCAACTTGCATCCTCTGCTCTATTGGGGTCTAATGACCAATTATTACCACCGGTAAACGAGGAACCAACCCATCTGCGGTTCTCTATTTCCCAGCCGTCTGGCATTCCGTCACCATCGGAATCTGGATTTGTTGGGTCAGTCCCTAAATCGCTGGTCGATAAACTGAGGTAAGTAGCATTAGCATTATCACCAACTTGGCTATCACAAATATACTCAAGTTGTACAGAATAATAGCACCATAAGTTAGTACTCTCGTAATAGAAGCCAAAATACTCTTCACCGTCGCTTAATCCATCTCCATCTGTATCTCCAACATTTGGATTAGTAGAATTATAGCCGTCATCTGTCCTAGCAATATATCTGAATTCATCGAGATTGGTCCACAACCTCTCTAAAATACCATCACCGGATTGATCTAAATCTAGACCATCATAATCGAAATCTAATAGCGCATCCCAAGGGTCTGTTGGGTCCAAATTGTTGCCAATTTCCCAGCCATCAGGCATTCCATCACCATCAGAGTCGTTGGATTTGGGGTTCATCAATTCGAGATTTGAAAATTGGCCCGGTTCGGATGAAGCAAAAATAGTCATGTTTTCAAAAGAACCAATGGTAGCAATTTCGGAGATATATCCCGGTATAGTTTCCTGTTGATCAATCTCGTATACATTGGAGTAATCCCCTGAAAGAACCCATGTACCTGCATTGGAACCAAGAATAATTTGTTGCCCTGTAGAGTATATTGATCTTATGCTGTTGATATCTCTTGTACTGACTTCATTTGAACCCGGATTTTCTAACAGACCACTGTGACTAATTACATTGTCAATAAGTCGCATTTGATGTAGTCCTGAAGGAGTACCAAACCAAAGAACCTGAGGATTATCAGATGATGGACCGTCTAGTAGAATATCTCTTACTTCTGCAGGATTTTCTGAACTTCCTGTTGGCAATGTTCGCAATTCATTTATTGATGCAAATATCCCTGTGTCCTCTTTCGAGAAAAAGAATCTCCAGTCTGCAATATTACCATCCCTACCAGAGTTGGTTTCGCAAGTAAGAAGGCCTCTATCGGTAGCAACGAAGAGTGTGAGATTTCCATTGGCAAGACCGTGCTCTATATCCGTAACACTAGCATTACCATCAGATAATTGGTTGGTTATTGCTTGACTTACTTCATGAACTTGTTCAATAAGTCCAAAGCTGCTGACTTCAAATACATTGCCAGTTCCTGCAAACCCAAGTCCAATTATCTGATTATTTGGGCTATTAATCAATAATTCTTCCAATTCATGTATCGTTTCTGTTTGTGACCAATCCCAATTATCTACAGATTGAAGTAATCCGTCGAGTTGAATTCTTGCCACTCCCAAACCAACATTAGAAGCAAAAGCAATGGCATATACTTGATCATTTTGATCACGTAAAATAGTTGAGTCATAGAGTTCTACACCTTGAGGAATCCAATAATCATTGGAAGATGAAAGTGAATTATCAATTACTGTTATCCCGTATTTGGTGGTAACATATAACATTGAGTCAACAACCTCTAGAGATCTAACATCATGATTTATGACACTGATTTCCTCGTTTTGGGCAGCAAAGGAAATTGGATATTGATAGAGTGTTGACATTTCGCTACCATACATTGTTGATTTGAGTCCCGCCATTACGGTATTGCCTTCATCAAAGTAAATATTATACTCTTCAATATTAGATAATTGTTCACCCAATTCAAGTGCTGTTGCTGTTCTACTTACATCCGGAGAAATCACTCCATCCAAATTTTTATCCCAACCATCCAAGTCTTCATCAGACAATGCACTGCTTCGATTTAACGGATCCAAACCGAAGTGAACTTCCCAACCATCAGGAATTCCATCCCCAAAAGACGGGAATAAATTTCGTACGGTAAATCCGTCCCAATTGTACCTATCTGAATCCTTCAACAAGGGATCAGTGCCTAACCACAAATCCTCGCCTACTGGCGACTCAGAGTTAGTACAGGCAGCTAAAATATTCTGAAAAGTGGCATTTACCCCGGTAGCAATGTATGGCCAATTAGTTAGAATTGAACCCTCCGGCAAAGTCGCAGTACACCAAAGACCATCAAGCTCAGTGGTATGATTTGATGGAGCACCATAGATATATTCTTCACTAGAGGTATACCACTCATTGAAACTCATTATGCCATCACGGTTTACATCAAAACCATCTTTATCCGGATCTTTAGATACATCACTAGCGTTTAATGGGTCAAAGTCAGTACATTCGTATCGCTGAGCAAATACATCAAAACCACCAATTCTTAAGCACATGTAGGCCTCGTAACCATCAGGCATACCATCGCCGTCGGTATCTGATTTTCGTGGGTCTAGGTATGAACGGAAACCTTCTCCATCAACTACGCCTGTCAGCCCACGCAAAAAACCAGGATCTGTGCATTCAGCAGGATAGGGCCAGCAATATTCTTCAGTGGAATTTAGGCCATCTCTGTCAACATCAAGTATTGCATCTGAAGCATCATCTGCATCCATACCTTGCATCGAATAACCTCTACCATCAATCGCCGTAGAATTTATCCATTCAGAGAATATATCTTCATGTACGTCAGGTATTCCGTCACCATCTGAATCGGTTGTCGGGGGACGTTCTTGATTAGTATCATCAGGATGAACATTTGAAACAGGAGATATTGTTGGAAACTGAGACATAAATAGCAGACTGATAACCACTGCCAATGTAGTAAGCAGTGTAGATTGACTTCGACGCATGCCTTCACCTGTTACGAAGTATAGCCTTCGCATTTGTCGACTTCCCAATTACACTTATGAGCATGATGGAGTGATGTTCCGACATTGATTCAGTTGGTGGAGTAAAAAAATATCTAAAATCATCTGTTTTTTCCATTTGCGAGGGGTTTATTCAATACCCTCCCGCGACAGGAGGGATTTATCAACATGACTTTGCGAATTACTCACTTAGGAACAGGTAGCCGAGGCAACTCAACGCTGCTTGAAACCAATGAAGTAAAAGTGTTAATTGATTTAGGATTTAGTGGTGCTCAGTTACAAAAACGACTAGCCATGCTCAACATTAATCCAGAGGATATTGATTGCGCTCTATTAACTCACCACCATGGAGACCATGCTGGTGGAGCGACTATTGCTCAACGTAAATGGGATATGCAAATTTTAGCTAATGAAAGAACCGCACAGGAATTAGATTTAGACCCCTTGAAGACTTCCTACTTTGGCCCCTTGGATGTGATTAGAATCGGTGAGGAATTATCAATTCTAACTGTCCCAGTCCCACATTCTGGCTCGGAGAATGTCGCCTTTGTGGCGAGTTATGGTGGAGAAAGAGCCGCTATAATTACAGATTTAGGCTCTTGGACGGAAGAATTGATCAAGCATGTATACGGTTGTGAGCATATTTCAATCGAAGCAAACTATGATGATCAAAAATTAAGTGCAGGACCATATCCATATTCCTTGAAGGAGAGAATTAGAGGCAGAGGAGGTCACTTATCCAATAGTCAAACTGGACAATTTCTTGCTGAAGTCAGTACAGAGAGTACACGAAATATAGTATTGACACACCTAAGTGAAAAAAACAACTCACCACACCTAGCAGAATCTACCGTGTTGTACTACATCTCGGAAATATTTGATGGAGACATATACATTTCATCACAAGATGGTCCAGAAATGACTCACTATATAGGAGAAAGCGGTATTGAAAATCTTACACCCACTAAACTAAATGAGGTCAAGATTGACTAAAAACTAGTCTGATTTAGGTCAATACCTAAATGATACCGAAGTATGAGAGGTTTGTGCCAACTAGCAGACGCTACATTTCAGGACCCCGGAGACGGGAAAATGAAGATGGTGTTAGCGAAGTCCTCGGCGTGATTATGATGCTCGCCATGGTTGTTACAATAATGGGTGGTGTTTGGGTCTTTTTGAATCCTTACATCTCTGATTTTGAAGACAATACCAACTGGAACGCAGCCAATGGCATAGCAGACCGCTTAGAAGATAGGATAGATGTTTCCGCAGATGCTCCAGAGGGGACTGGAATACGTCATAGTTTGCAAATGAGAACATCGCTCTTGCAAGGTGTTACTAATCTTGAGCACTGGACCATAAGTGCTGATTTAACCCCATATGAGGTAGTAAATATCGGGCAATATAGCAACAATTCCTTTGTCATAACCAGCACGAACCAGACAGCGTCAAAAGTTACAATCTCAACTCAAAACAGTGAATTCACTCAAGTGATAAGCGCTAACAATGGTTTGGTTGAGCACAATATGCAATTAGGTGAATGGTATATAATCACTGTTTTTAATGACAATGATGACCCTATTCACCGTAGCGTCAAATATTCGCTATCTGGGCTCCGTTTGATTACTAGTTTAGGCAATGGTGAGCATGAAATATATCTCATCAATAATGCCAGAATTGAGCATTTTGCTGATTCAGCTTGGGAAATCAGTCAGTTTCCAAGAATTGAATTTGATGAACTCGCAACAGGAGGCATACGTTTGTCGATGGTTCTAACCAATGTGGTAGTAAATGGAAGTTTAGGTAATGCCAATCAACTTGGTATCGACATTATTTCAGCTGGCTCAATAAACCCATTTTCTGGAGAATGTTTCAACATACGATATACGACTACAAACTCTGTGTCTCCAGTCATAAGCCCTCAATATGATGACTTGTGGTTAAATTCATATTCATTGAATCGTGCATCAGGAACACTTGATTCTTATGTCGGTTTATCACCATTTGAAAGGGCAAGTGGAATGGATGGAATCAGTGTAAACTCTTTGGGTCAATCGGTATTTTTTGATGTAACTATTAATCAGGTGGTTTTGGAAAGATGAAACAGAATCTAACCAGAAATGAAGAGTCTGTTTCCGCAGCAATTGCTACAGTTTTATTATTTGGTGGAGTCGTTTCCATCATCGGTTTAATGCTGGTTTCGATGCTTCCAATAATCGAAGAGTTAGAAGGTTCAATAGAGCGTGATGACATGTCTTCACAAATGATGATTTTGTCTCAGCAAACTGAAATTTTAAGTGAACATGGCATGCCAGGTGACTCTACTGAAATAGAACTCATACCAATTGATGGAGCCCTTTCTTGGGACACAACAAGAGGCGGTATGTGGTATTCATCTACTTGGAATAGTGACACGACATTTAGGATGAAAGGAGTATTAGACTTTGACGATTCAGTACAAATAAAACATCCTGAAAGTAAATCTACTTCGGTTTGTTTTGACGACCTTAGGTTAGGTCCGACAAAGCCATTCATCTATTCCATTCCTGATTACATAGAAGAAATTATGATTAGTCCAAACCAAGGAATAGCATCACCACTTGGCCCGATAGAAATCAAAGTACAATCTGCTGATTTATTTATTGAAAAGATTGAATTAAACATAGGATCTACTGTTAAATTAACTACTACAGAATTCCAATCTTACAAACTTGAGTCTACTCATGAACTGAACATATTGGCGAGTTTGGGTAGCGGAGGTGGTACAATTTTTATGCCAGATAACCCCAGTCAAAGTGATTTTACTGGCAGGTCTTGGAGCATACCAATGGATCAAGGTACCAATACAGTACATATCATGAGTGAAACATCTAATCAAATTGAATTGATGATGGATGGACAGGAAACCAAACATATTGTCACCAATGATGAGGACCCAAGAATTGGTGTTTCATGGACGCATACAATCGCTTTGGATTCACCAAAATTAGTATCTCTTTCAACAAGCGCACCATCACGACTTATTCTACTAACATCAAGCAATAATATGACAGGTAGCGTCACACTACAATCAACTTCTGGTGCACTAATCGGCTCGGAGTTCATCACACCTCAACTTACTGGAAATTTAGAATTATTCAACCCAAATGAAGAGATTGCAACTATCACTTGGAAAGGTGGAGGAATTTCTATTCAAGCTGATTCAACTGCGATCATACCATGGCCACCTCAAACTGTTAGTGGTGCACCAATTATAGATTCAGATAAAGAAATATCAGCATATTGGCATAACAATGATTCCATCAATCCAAGTAATGGACTGAGTATAATTCCGGCAAAAGATACTGGATTTTCCTCTGGAAAAGCTCACACATATGATATATTTTCCAACAGTGGACTGGAATCAATACACACTCAATTAGCAGGATATGCTTCAATGATAAACTATTCAAATACTAACTCCGCTAATCATAATCTTACCTTCAACAACCCGTTCCATAGCCTGCAAATAAGTCAAGGCAGCCATAATATTTCTGTGGAAGAAGGGCACCCAATTAGAGTTCACAGAAGTACTGGTGATTCTGGATTAATTCAATTAATGCATGATGGAGAACAAAGATGTGTTGGGATTAATACCACAGCAAGCGGATGGATAACTACAGAGTTGCCATGGAATTCAGTTTCTGGTAGAAGTGATGGTCAAATTATGAATGCTTGGAGTCAAGGAACCCATCCGTCAAGTTACTCTGTAAGTCTAATTGGTAATAACGGAAAGACTGACCATCAAATCATTGCGTCATCATGGATTTTTCATATTTCTAGACTTACTTATTCTTTCTCCTCTTCTATTACCGGGCTTGAAGTTGCTTATTCAAATGGAGCAGTAGTAACAAACCATCCAGAATTTTTACCTACTGTTTTGAAACAACCAAATGATAGATCTGGACCAGGCCCCCGTTTTGCAGCAACAATTCCTGCACTAAATCCAACCGCAGATAGCGTATCCGGCGGAGGTGTAATGAATTTGGATATAGAATTGGCATACAGAGAGTCACTCGCATCAGATATTGCATATGAAGTAAGACGTGGGTGGTATAGCCCATATGGCGAAGAGATTGCAAATTCTGCAGCCAGTGGACTAGATTCTAGTGTAGATTGGACTATTTATCCAGGGCGATTAGATTTGCTAACAGATTATGTGGGATGGGTACCAGATCCAAGTGTTGGAACCTCGGAAGCGGTTTGGCATACCAATGGCGATCCAATTCAATTTAGTTTACAACTATCCTCACTTGATGTGACAATGACGGAGGCTGTTGGATGAAAACTAAACTTTCGAAAAGAGATGACATCAGTGGTGCCGCTACTGAACTTGGATACATCTTTACATTCCTGCTTGGGGTAATGTTGTTATCTGTGTTTAGTATTTGGACATGGGACATTGAAACTGCAACCCGAGATAGATGGAATGAACAGGCAGTGAAAATGAATTTAGATGATATTGCTGATGCCATTGAACGTGCTGATGAAGCTAGTCGGCTGGGCGATATTGAATATACTGAATCTGTATGGTGGAGAGCCACTGAGGCTGACGAAAATTTGTTTACATTACAATTGTCTGATAATTACTTAATTTTAGTTGATGAGGGCGGTTCTTTAGATACGCAAGTCTATGTTTCAGGAGCAGGTGCAGGTGAGCATAGTGGTACTGTTAATTTATCTGGATCTCAAATGGTTTGGATATGTCACAAAGATGGTGTTACAAGTATTGAGGTAGATCGGCCTCAATAATCATCTTCCCATAACAGCATTGTGTACTCTTGTTTGAACCTCTCTCATTCGAGATTTTGCTCCAAGTTCACGAAATACAGCTAGAGCTCTTTGCAAATATTCCATTCTTCGTGATTTATCGGGTGCAACACTACCCAAACGAATCAGTAACTCTCCAATTTGCATTCTAAGATCATTAGCCTCTGCAATGATTAGGGCTTCTCTGAAATGTTCCATTGCTTCATCATTTTTACCCGAATCTTGTAGAACCTCCCCAAGTAAGATAGTTATGTCTACCATTGCTAAAATATCCCCTTCTTCATTCATAGCATCTAATGCTTGAGAATAATGATGTGAAGCAACATCTAGGTCACCAACCTTAGCATAATAACGCCCTAGTACTGCTTGTGCTCTAGCATGTAGTTGCTTATCATTTGATTTTTCTGTTTTATCAAACGCAGTTAAAGCATGGTCTCTCGCTCGGTCTATTTCCCCTAAATCCATCAAAGAACGAGCAAGAATTAATTGTGAACTTATCAGTTCTGAATCATCATTTTCATCCAATATTCGCTCTACCTGACTGTAGGATTCTATGGCTTTAGAATTATCATTTTTCCTTCTTAACAAATAACCCATATTATTGTAGCTTCTAGCAGCCCCAACAGCATCCTTTTGTTTGATAAATATCTCAAGAGCCTCCTTGTGCATGGCTAGAGATTCATCTAAACTTCCTTGCTTTAGGGATATATCGGCTAATGCAGACAATGCTTCTGCTAAAATAGAATTATTTTTGCTGTTAGCCGCTTGTTCTTGAGCTGCCCCGAAAGCCTCCTTAGCCTCCTCAAAGCGACCTAGAAGTGACAATATCTCTCCTTTAAATTGTAATATCTTTGCCAACATCTCTTGAGAGATATCTGCTGTATTGATTGACTCAATCAAACCAAGTAATTCCATATGTCCTTGTGATATTAGTATTCGACCATTATCAATAATCATACTCGTAGCATCAACCATATTATCAGAACTTAGTAAGTGGAAAATCAACTCGATGGTAAAACCGGGAGTCTGACTTGATTTTTTGTACCAATTACTGCATTTTGCATGCAGTTCGAATTTTGTCTGATCATCTATACTCCTCAACAAGAATTCCCTTATCAAATCGTGAACATCATAAATCTCAGAGTCAACCTGTCTTGCAAGACCTTGCTCTACAAGTGAATCCAAGGTATCAATGTTTAACTGCTGCTCAGATAAGGCATCAATCGAAACTGGTTCTCTAAAAATCGATAATGCAGATAAGACTCTTTTCTGTTCTGCACTAAGTTTAGAAAATATCTCTACTGTGACATAATTTTCTAATGTTTCATGAAATGCTGTAGCAGATGCGCCCCGATTAATCAACTCTAGTACTAGTGGGTGACCACGGGAAATGCCATGAATGTATAGCCATTGTTCATCTTGTAGATCAGTGAAACTGCTCAACAACTTTCTACCTGAATTGGAATCTAATCCATCTAAGGGCAATACTAAACTTGCAATTCTGCCCTCTGCATCTTTTGAAGGAACTACTGGCTTGAAAGACCGAGAAAACAATACAAGGCCTATTTTTTCCTCACTACCAAGCAAACCTAGTGCCATTGCTTGGAATATTTGGTGAAGAGTTGAGTCTGAAACTTTGTGAAAATCGTCTACAACAATTAGAGTTGGAGTGCCTTCTAGAGCATCGATTAACAGATTTGCTGCCTCTGCTGGTTTAGGAACTGGTGTTGTAGCAATATAATCTGCAAATGTTGAATCCCCAATATTAGCTAACCATTCCCCAACTGACTCCAAAAAAGAACGGGAACCTTCCCAATCTTGGCACCTGTGGTAGAGAAGGTTTCTTCTGTGCATGAATCGTTCAATCAGTTTACTTGCCATTGTGGTCTTACCAATACCCGCAATACCTGGAACAAGCAGAGTTGTTGCTCTTGCTTCAAGCAGGTTAAACATGTTGTCAAGTTCGTTTTCACGACCATAAAAATGTCTTAACCTAGGTAAATCACCAAGAGAAGTGACCAATTGTTTCTCGACATGTTTTGACAAATCACGCTCTATCAAATCAGCAGATAGCGCCCTGGAATCTATTATACAATTATCATCCATATATCGGATTATATCAACTGACCTCATACTAAATGGCAAAATGGTATTTATTTCTCCCAAGGTGGTAGATTCTATTTTACCTTCTTCCAAGATACAGCGTAATGAAAAGGAACGCAATTCATTCCAAGTATCCTCAGCCAATGTTTTCCCAGATTCAGTCAAAAAGTATGCCTTCCTTTTTCTTGAAACTCCTTTCACGTGCGCTTGTCTTTCAATAAGTAGACCTTGGTCTTTCAAACCTGCAATCGCTCGAGGTACATTTGAGCGAGCAATTGCTACAGCATTAGCAATACCCATTTGTGATAATGAAAACGGTACTTCTACACTATTTTTGTAGTCTGAGTAATCCAATAAATGTAGCAAAATCCGTTCTTGAACACCCGGTTTGGTACTTGGCATATTCAATCACCTAATTATTGGTTCTTGTTTACATAATCCGGATCAGGCACCCATTGATTTTGTTCAGCATTCCACAACCATCCTGGATGTTGCGATGTTTGTTGTGGTGCTGCCGCTTGTTGCTGAACTGGCTGAGAAACTGCTTGTTGTTGGTTTACAGTTTCGGGCTGAACTATATCTGGAACTACTTTTGCTTTGGCCCATGCATACGGATCTTCTGTAGTCTGTTGCAAGCCAGTCAAATCCTCTTCTTCTTCATATTCTTCAAAGGTAAAGAAGAACATACCAACTGCTACTAGAGCGATTATTATTACAATTCCAATTATGATATACAACAGTAAACTATTATCATCTTCTGCAGACTTGGTAGTTACAGCAAATTGTGCATCACTACCAGTTTCATCAGCGAATATTTGACCATCCATTTCGAACACTATATCCCGATTATCTTTTGAACCAAGTTGACTGGCGCTAATTTCCATACTCCAAGTTCCATCCCCTAATACTCTAGTCGAATTAATCATTTGACCAGATTTTGAATCAAATCTAGCCTTGACTAGGCTATCAGGCAAACCTTGACCTGAAAACACCGCCGGATTAGAATCTGAAATCACACCGCTATTATCTCGCACTACCTCGAATGACACTTGTTTGACCAAAACATTGACTGAACGGGAAACCTCCCAAAGATCACTACCATCTGTAGCAATGAATTTTAGTCCAACAAGTGACCATGATTCGATACTATCAGATCGGGTTGTTGGTGGATTGTAGGTTGCAATACCTTCAGATGATATAGACATGTAGTCATAATACAAATCATCGGTTGAAACACTAGGATCGTTGTAAACATTAAACCGTAATAAGCCGCCCTCAGGGTCGTTAAAGTAAGAATTCAAATCAAATACAGCTCCACTACCGCAACTGTCAAGACTCTTAGAATTAGCATCACAGTAGATTACTACAGTATTTGCCCACCCGTCTGGGGTAAAAGTTGGAGGTGAATTGTCTACTGAATTATCAATGGTGATAAATCTCGATTCTTCTATTGAATAAGACTCACCATCAAATGATCTTACAACAACCTCATACATTGAGTTATGAGGGACATTGTTAGTTTTCCATAACGAGTTACTATTCCATGAAGTATTGAATTCACCATTTTGAATTTGGTCTTGTGTAATAGTAATAGTATTTGCCGCAGAGCCACTATCTCTACCATTTTTGTAGATATCAATGTCAACTCTAGTAATTAATCCATCATTATCCCAAACATAACCAGAGATTGAGGTTGATTCACTACCTCTAATTACGGCATTGTTCAATGGATAATCCAATGCGATATTGGGTTGAGCGTTTTCATTAATTATTTTCAAATTTAAAGTTACAACATCGCAGGTATCATCGGTGGTATCATCTTTACAAAAGTCACTATCTGCTGCCCAAATTCTAAAGGTATAATCGCCACTTGCATACGTTAGATAATTCCAATCATATTGCCATGCTGAGAGTGTCTCACCAACAGATGGCGTCAAGGCAAACTTTGAGGTAAATTGAGGATTTGAGTCCTCGGTTAATTCGAACCATATTTCCTTTATGTCGTTACCATTCACACCAAAGTATGGATCGCTAGCAGTACCGCTAAAGGACACAATTGGTCCTTTTGGTGAATTCGAATTATGTTCTGAATTTTGAGCAGGCGTATTCACGACTATCGAAGGTGCTTCGAGGTTGAGTTTGTAGCGCTTAACAGTGACCGGCGAATAATCCAAACCATCATATGAGCGGACTCTAAAAGTTACATCACCTTCTCCTTCAGGATGGTTGGACATATCATATTCAAATGCCCAAGTACTAAATGGATAGGAACCTTGAGTAATTTGTCCGCCTGAATTCGATGTATCTACAGCAGACATCCAGACTTCTGAACCAGGAGGTTGAATTTGGACATCTTCAACGATGCCAAACTGTTCTTGTTGAGCGATTATATCACTAGCATAAGGTGGTGCTTCACCATCCCAGGCAGTACCTGACAAGGTAACAAGACGAGCAAAAGATGTCAACTCAGGTTGTTCAACTGTGACACTTGGAGCCATATTCACTAGATTGATTATATCATCAACTGGCCCGTTAAGAACAAAATCATATTCCATGATTCCTTTGCCAAATTTATACGCTTCAACACTATACTCTGGAATTTCACGGCCATTTACGCAATCAGGGTCATTTTCATCAGTTAATGTATCACCATCATTGTCATATCCATCTGAACAGGTATTTTCATCCAAGGTTTCAGTTATAGCTGGCGGACCTGGGCTAATTATGACATCAACACCTTGTTCTCCGACGACATTGTTCCAATTTCGATCTAAATAAAAGTCGCTTGGAAGTGTAACCTCAGGAGTATAGCCAAATTGGTCAGTGGTAAGCGTATAGAGGGGAAGACCTGTTGATTCTTTGATAATTACTGTAGCACCATCAACGTTAATATTAGATGCCTTTACTTGGAAACGAACTAATTCACCCTCTCGCACTTGAGATCCCCATGGTGAATTTTGATTTTGGACGTGAATTTTAGTATTGTCAAAATTTTGTAAACCTGCATATGATAACACTGTAGAGTTATTGACTAGATCTAATGACATAGGCATTTCTGCGGGTGGCATATTTGCTGTATTTGGTACTTTCAAACATTCATTTTGTACTGATGGACATTCCGAACCGAGCCACTGTAATTGAATCGGGTGAATTTCGTTGCCACCAGCATCAGGAATATATTCTGACTGAATAGTAACTCTTGATTCAGTTATGTTGTATACTTGAGTTGCATTGGTGAAGGTGTTACCTGAAAAATATCCAATTGAACCATATTTATTACCATAATTATCATCATGGTGAGAGATATTGACAGCAAAACTGTCCGTTTGCATGTTATTATTCTGCACATTTACAATACTGCCCTTAATTCTTAATGCATCTCCAACATTATTTTTCACCGTATTATTGTACAGGGTTGCAGATGCCCTAAAGATATGAATTGCCGGACATTGGAAATCTCCACCATACATCTTGACAGAATTACACATTGCTGCGTTATTTTCGATTACATTGTCAGCCATGTAAAGCCTGGATTCTGTTGGTGCAACAGAAGGCCAACCTGAATCTTGGTAATGATATTCACCGTGAACAACTGGCTCTTTTCCAACATCGGTAATTGTATTACCAATTGCTGTAACATCAGAGGTACCATAAATCCAAATGCCATTGAAGCCACCAATTGGCCCAATGACATTATCTCGAATATCGACAACAGAAGAGCGGATTGCGACACCAGAACCTTGTTCGGCTCCAGAAATAGTATTTCTGTAGGCTGAAACTCTTGCTTGGTCATAAGCTGTTATTCCAGCACCATCGGTAGTTGTAAGAATATTGTCGTTAATATCCAGTGTATGCTTTATTGAACCTGTTTGTTTGAATCCCTTGGTATCAATAGCAGCACAGTTTACCGTAATATCTGAGTTAATTACTCCACCTGAAGACTGAGATAAGAACACACCATAACCATTATCATTAATTGTTACATCATCAATAGATATATACGAATTGTCGGCATAAATCATGGATATACCTGAACCGCTATTTCCGCAACTTCCCTCGGAATCTCCAGTAAAGGTAGAGGTAGTAATACGCAGAGGGTCGTTGATTCCAGCACCAGCACCATAGGCATTTATTGCTGCACTTTTGCCAATTGCGTACGCATCATTACCAAGCGTAAAGGTTGAACCAGTAATTGTTGGATCTGCAAGATTAGTCAAAAATATATTTGATGAATTGGTATTGGTGAATACTAAGCCGTTTGCGTTGGTTCTAGGACCATCAAATACCAATGCTGCATATCTAGCCGCAGCATTACCTCCGATGTTTAGAATTAGTTCATATCCATAAGCATTTTCAAATTCTACAAAATTGAGACCAGTCTTAGCCTCATCTATGGTATTTCTAATCACTATACCTGAACCACAAGCAGCATCAATACTCCCTGCACATGGTCCTCTAACAGTGTAATCAGTTGGTAAACTCCATGCAAATTTAACTGCATTAGATGCGGTGCCATCAGATGGTGCACCACAAGAAGCGGCTGCAACACATATTGCACCCCTAACATCGATATGTTTGCCGAATGGTATATTGATTGTCGTGCCGGCATTAACCACTAGACTTGCACCAGGTGCGACTGTTACATTGTCTGTTAATGTGTGAGTACCAGTCCAAGTTTCTTGACCATTCAGCAAGCCAGCCGTTGTTTGATTAATTCCTGCAGCAGAAACAGCAGGTATAGAAATCATTGAAAGGGCAACTGAAAAGAACAACAAACCAATCATTGTGATACTTTTTTTCTTTAAATTTGAAGACATGAAAACTCCTCTATCTCACCCTACGCTGGTAAGCAATATAATACTGCTCTAATGTTGAGGATTTTAAAAATATCAAAAACAAGTAATAGTATCATCATATTTAGCGCTTAGAACGAGCAAATCACTGACATGCTGGTAATTTTCTTGCTTCTTCTAACCAATCTCCTGCATGTAATTCACCATATCCAGATTGACTGTCATGAAGATTTCCACCACTTTGAGTGCTCATTCGCAGAGCTTCTTTGACAGAATCAACACAAGAACCGTCTGAATCAACTTGGGGCCTTAACATTGGTAAATCCTCCAAAATTAGTGCCAATGCTGCAGTAACAAATACCGTTGAGTCTGAAGTCCCGCTACTAGAATACCATGTATCTCCGATCCCAGTACTAATTATTGACTTACCTGGCGCAATAATTTCTGGTTTGAGGTTAGGGTTGCCTCGCAACTCCCCATTGAGAGTTGTTTGTTTACCCATTGAACTGTTATCCCATACCCCGCCTCCCCTAACTGAAGCTCCAACAGATATAGCTCTAGGGACATTGCTAGGCACTGATACTCTACCATCATCATCTGGTCCACCGTCATTACCAGCAGCTGCGACAACATAAATACCCATATCAGTGGCTTTTCTGGTGACTGAAACCGAGGGACCTTCTCGACTCATACCATCAGTTTGAGTACCTCCAAGAGACAATGAGATGATATCCGCTTGAAATTCATCAATACACCAATTTATGGCCATTGCGACTGATTCCTCATTAGCGGTATTTTGACCGCTACCATCATCTCCAAGTGCTGCTACAACCCCTAAATTAACATTAGGAGACATACCGATTTGATGGCTTTGGGCAATTAGTAATCCTGCCATCAACGTACCGTGTGCCAAGTATCCATAATCAACAGGTGTGGTGGAAGTACCAATCATATCTTTGAATTCGACACTTATCCCCGAAAACGCAGGGTTGCTCAAGTCTATGCCTGTATCAACAATGCAAACATTTACCCCTTCACCGGTTAATCCACTGAGAATATCATCATCAAAACCTGCTTGTTTAGCCGCCCATTCAGATTTATCGGGAGGTACCTCAATTAGAAAATATCCAGATTGCCAAACCCATAGCATTAGAACTGCAAAAATTGCGAATAATATACCATTGGTGACTAGAAATCTCTTGCCCCTTACTCTATTGATTGGTGTAGGTTTACGAGGTGCCCAGCCAGTTATTTCGGCTCTCCATTCATCTTGAAAACCAACTGCAGAGGGATCAATCGCTGATAGGATATTCCTATCATCTGGTTCTGGGAGAAGTTCCACTGTATCTAATGAACTCACGTCCTCACCGTTTGTTGACTTGCTAGTCAAGCATTTAACTAATTGTTTGAAATCAGAATCTATTTGTCCCCTTATTACGGGCAATCTTGGTTCCACCATATCCAACAAGTAGTGTAAGAACAATAATTATCACCATGAACCAAGACGACGTACCTTCAGCTTGGTCAAGAATTGTTTCTTCTTGGTAATCAAATGGTTCGATTGAATCCTCGACATATTCTAGATCGTCTTCTGAAGTCACTTCAACACTAATTGCAAATCGGTTAAATTTAGACGATGATGGGTCAACATCAAAAGTTGCATTTACAGTTTGTCCGGCAGCGACTGAGATATTCATTGAACCTAGTGTTTCAATTACTTCATTACCTGCATCATTAGTCAAGTCAACTGAAACAAGCACATTGGTAGCAGTACGATAACCAGAATTGGTAATCGGCACTACGACTTGCCCGGTTTCACTCTCATACACCTTGGTTAACTCTTGAGATAGAGTTTCATCAACGGATAGAGAAATTCTCGCTGAAACGATTTCAACTACCACTGTTTCAGAAGTCAAGCCATCTTCACTGGTAATAGTCACTGTAGCTTCAATTTCTCCAGAGGTAAAGTCTTCAGGTGCAAATATCGAAAATTGTTGAGTTCTTTGGTCATCCTTAGATATAACTAAAGTAGTTGATGGAGGTGTTATTGTCCAGCCTTCCAACAAATTATCAGCTATCTCAATTACATAACTGTCATCACCATTACCTGAATTTTCAATGGTCATAGAGAATGTTCCAGTTCCACCAGGTGAAACACCTGTCTGTTCAACGATATTTGACAATTCAAAGCCATAGAATTGCGGAACATTAACAATGAATTCAACATTACTAGATTCGCCTTGTTCACTACTTACATCAATTGACAACTTGTGTCCATCATCTAGACTGATTGATTCACTCATATTTGGTAGCAGTACTCTTGCTTTCAAAATCGTAGTGTTGTCAATCGAATTAGTCGAAGCGTTGAACACTGCATCTCCTACTCCAAGGTCAATTTGAACAGAGTCAACCCAATCAGTACCGTTGTAGAATTCTATTGACCAAAGTTGTGAATCTTGTGAGGAAGCAACAGTGCCTGAAACCTCAAGCAGATCACTTCTTTCAGTACCAAGATAATCAACCTGTACATCAAATTCTATGTTTTTGTATGACTCGTCATCAGTTTGTGCATTTAGTACAGAGGTTTCGATATATGTTACATTTGTTAGCGTATCCTCTAATATTGTTATTTGTGTATCTGAATTAATCTTTCTAGTATATTCTAGAACAAGTTCTGTGATACCTTGCTCAATAGAACTTAAGCCAGTCGTAGAATAGTTCATTTCAAGATTTTGATGATGTTGGGTAGTGGTGAATTCAGAGGTTATTGTTGCATCCCCAATAGGCAGTAATATTTTCGCTTCTCCATCTGCATCAAAGGTTAAATCCCATTTTGCACCAGCAAAGACATCTACTACCATAACCACTGGAGAGGTTGTAATTATATCTTCACCTGTTGCAAATCCATTGTCTCCGACATGATATTGATTCAGTTCAATATCAGTCCACTGGGTGCTGATTTCTAACCATCCACCAGATTTCATTTCTAGAGTTAGTTCGCCACCATCAAATACATTAGCGTCTAGGTATCCAATTGCAATCCCTCCACCATTTTCGTTGGTATTTTGGCTTTCAACAACTACAATCCAATTTCCAGGAGTCAATGTAGTATCCCAAGATAATTCTCCATTTTCATATACACCAGTTAGAGATATCGGAGATAATTGACTATCTGTTTCAGGGTACAAGATTATTGATGAACCATTTAGTTGTAATTCAGCATCAGGCATATTTGTGGTAACCAATCCAGATACGGTAACACTGCTGGCTACGATTTCATGAGACTCTACTATTGCTTCATCTTCTACAATTAGATTGGAGCTGTTGGTGCTGTTGTAATAAGTTGTAACGTATCCAGATTTTTCCATTGAGACATTAAGTTCACTTCTTATCGGGACAAATGTGGACCACAACCCATTAACGTCTGTGGCTACAGTTTCATTGATTGTTTCATCAACACTGGTAATCATAACACTAACATTTTCCACATATTCGTTTGGAGTTGCAGAGTTATCGAGATTAATATCCCAATAAACTCTACCGCCAATTTGAACACTTACATCAGCATATATCGATTCTAAGTGTAATTCGTTGTCAATAATATTTTCAGATAATATTTGTTGGTTTTCTTGAATTATCCATTGACGATCATCAGAAATTTGCTCCAATACCAAAGAATAATTACCAGGCATGAACATATCATAAACATAACCAGTTGAATTAGATGGTTGTAATGTTATGTTACCAAACCCATCGTTACTAACAGCAGTAACCCTAGCATCAACGATTGGGTTATCTGTAAGATTCTCTGTTAGATTGAAACTAACTTCCATGGCTGGAACTAAATTAAGTTCCATGTTTACTCTATTTGTGCTAGAAGAGTCAATCATTAGAGGAGCCCTTAGAAGGTAAGTTTCATTTTCAACAACCTTTGGTGAAACAATAACTAACCAATCACCTGCTGGCACATATCCTGCAAAGGATCCATTATCTTGAGTAACTAAACTTCTCCATGCATTATCATTTTCGTTGTACAATAGGAATTCTAGGTTTTCCACTCCAACATCATTTTGGAGTAATTCACCAGAAACTAACCATTCGTTGGAAAATGTGATGTTGTAATTGGTAATCGAATCTTCTCTAAAGTCGACAAATATTTGTGTTGTTTGGAAGAATTGGTTGAAATCAGATGAGTAATCATCACTATCATAGTCAGTTATTGATAGCAAATATGACCCAGGCCTAACGCTTAGTTTGTAGTCTCCATTTTCTATGACTTGATTTGTGCTGTTGACATAATAATTATCTTGAGTAAATATTGTTGGTATTAGCGAGAAATTACTGAATACTGACAATCCATCCTCACATGTGTCATTAGCAGAAACGCAAACAGATACCGTAATGTCGACTAGTTGTGGATTAGCTACTAATTCAAAAGTAGTTGGCACATTATTATCAGAAATATTTACGCTAGTTATGCTAGTAAAGTTGAATTCATCATCAACAAATATATCGTAAATATCATTTGCAACATTAAACACGAAACTCCCGTCATCTTCCGAAGGTATTGTCCATTCAAATCCAGATGAGTCTTTAGCGACTACAACAGGATTGTAGCCATCATAGAACTCAGCATTCCATTGAGTTTTGTTATCATAAGTAAATAAGGCGCCCTGAACAGTTGTTGTTTCCTTAAGGTATTGAGTAGATAAATCATAATTTGTCACATTTTCTGGTGAGAAATCAATACCAAGTCCATGAGTAAGTGTTGTCGAGTAGGCAATTAATTGATATTCTCTGTCACCAGGAACTAGCAGGGAAAAGTTGCCGTCATTATCCGTCGACACAGAATAACTAAATTCTTCGCTTTGTACCTTGAACGCAAGGTTTGATGCAACTACTGAATTATCAATCCTATCAGTTGAACTCCATGTTTCATTAAATTCTGATGTATAAGCCCTGAGATTTCCATTCAATGTGGTTGCTATTGAAAATGGTGCATCTAGTGTCAAATTATCTTCACTGACGGCAAATGTGGTAAATATCACATATGATTCTGAATTTTCATCAGTTAACTCATAATTACCAGGAATAAGTTCTAAGCTTACTACTCCATTGACGTCAGTAGTATATTGCTGACTGAAGAAAATCTCACTTGAAGAGATAGTAATATTTCTATTGGAAAGATTCAACAAATTCTCCCCGTCATCATCCATTGGCGAAACTAACTGTATATCTACATCAAACATTTCAGGAATAATACTGATTGGTGAAATCACTCCAGCATCTGTTGTAACAGTAACAACATCTTGAATTTCGTTGTAGCCATCACCGTCCATGTCTATTCTAAACGAGTATGCACCCGGATGTAATGGACCGAAGTAATATCCACCTGTTTCATTGGACTTGATTTCAATCTCGGAAGCGTTCTCTTTGTTGACATTTTCGAAGAATATCGACAAATCAGTGATTGGGCTGCCAGTTGAATCTGTCACATTTCCTGCAATTAATGAGCCTGGCATATTTAGATTAATTCCAAAGGAAGGATCAATTCCCACAGATACAGTTTCTGGTAGTTCTACCTCACTACCGTCATCAAACATGACTAACGCTTGATATTCCCCTGGCACTATTCCTGTTTGGTAGAATGAACCTGGGCTAACCATTTCTCCCGAGAAATGTCCAGAGCCGACGAATCTTCCTGTTCCATTGAATATACCAGTTCCTTCAAAGAAACCAATGCCTTCGAACGAAGCACCATTATGTTCCTGAATTAGGATTGTTTCTCCAGCAGAAGTAAATCTACCATTAGCATTCACAAGACCATCAATTAGGTAAACAGGTAAATCCCCGGTATCATCAATTAAACATACTGTTTCATTTTCAGGCATTGTAGTTACAGATGAATCATTAGCGTCGACATCACAAGTGATATTAAATCCATCATCAAGGTCAATCCATGATGCTGTCAATTCTCCAGTACCGTTCCATGACCCATTTGCTATGTATGTCCTTCCGTCGCCGATAGATCTGGTAAATGTACCAACAAAGTTGACTACTGATGCTAAACCATTTGATTCAAATGTTCCATTTTCGTCAAATACGGCTTCACCAGTACCTTGTAAGATTCTAGTTTCTTCTGTAGAGAATGAACCATTAGTAGTGACCAGTAGCAGATCATCCGAGGCTTGGTGGACGTTAACTAGTTTGATTGTGGTGTCAACTATTGCATCACCTTCAAATGATTCGTCACCAGTCCAAGTTAGCTGGCCGGATATACCGCTGCTGTCAACTTGAATGTTCATCGAATCGGTAAATTCAGCAGTTCTATTTGCCTGCTCTCCTGTGACATTCATTACTGAATCTCCCAACCAAGTCATGTTTGCTACGTTACCAAGTACCGCAGTAACAGGGAATATATTCCTAGTAGTTTCGCCAGGCACACAAACATTGTATTGAGAATTGTATGACTCATGTGAATCACAAAGCATGTCACCCCAATTTTGCATGTAACTTCCGTCACTAATTGATGTCCTTGCTGGTTCGGCATCAAATGTACCAACAAAAGCACTGACTCTTATCTTACCTGCTGGTGCTGTAAAAGACCAATCACCATTTTCATCGGCATCGGTATAACCGATTGGAATCCAATATGTATCCTCGTCTAAGTCTTCAGCACCTTCGCCTGAGTAAGCATCTCTCTCGATTAGTAGCCTAACACCAGGAAGTGGGTTACCGTCATCACTCATAGTTACTTGACCACTGATTTCAGCACCAGAGTAATATTTCATTATCTTGACATAGGTGTTAGCCCTAAATGTTGTATCATTTGCATCTTCACTATACCAGTTTGATATGACAAAGTGATTCATCATAGCGCCAGGCATCGGCAATGCATTTTGTAAGATTGACCCTGGAGTTCCTCCGATACCAAAGTGCTGGGCTGGCTGTGGGTTAGAAAAGGCTGTATCTACACCAAGCGATGAGGCCCCATACCCAACGTAAGTTCTTGCCAGCATAGTGTCAAAGAAAGCCGGGTTGTGGTCGACTCTGACATCTTGAACCATTAGTGGATCGATTTCCAATCCGGCTTGTTGATCAAGGAAGTCATTTACCATTGCTTCATCTACTTCTTCTCTTGTCATCTCGAAGTTTCTGTCCCCCCTAGAGGTTTCATAGGTTTCAGACATGAAAGTTGAAATGTCTTGACCGCTCAAAATTGTTGGTGCACCGAAAATACCCATTGGTTGTTCACCATTATATGCTGCATCAGCAGTATAACGACCAGCTCTAGGGTACAGTCTGTTGTCGATGGCAAAGTATCTAATTTCGTGATCTCTTTCAACCATATCTCCAGGAAGACCTTCATAATCTTGAACTTTGTAATAACCTTCCATACCAATTAAGTCATCATATAGATTTACTATCTCAGGTTCAGTCATAATATCGTTAAGTAATTGAACGGTTAATGCTAATCTTGTGTTTGCTCGGTGAATGTGAGTTGATACTGAATCAAATTCATCTCTCAAATCATTGGTGTACCAATAATCTCCAAAAATGTAATGTGTAGTTTTGTAATTGGAGTCTTCAACTCTCACATTGCCGTTGAAGGTAGAATTCGCATCTGAAAAATCACTGTAATCTCCATCGACACATGAAGTAGAAACTTCGGGGTCACAATCGACTTTCTCACCGTCTTGGTATAGTCGGTAATAAAGAGTACTCGTATCAGCAATTCCATCAACTCTATGATAGCCACTAGCCATTACTTTTTGACTAGTCTCTTGAATCTGTAATGCATCATTAGTTTGGATTACAGTGAAAGCATAATCATCAATTATGCTACGCATTTTATCGTTATCACGCTCTTCTTGGATGGTTTCAAACAATTCATATTGTTCCAAATCCATATGGCTTTCGACTATATTTTCGAACCCTGAAGTTAATTCGTAGTTATCAGTGTTAAGTTGATTATATCGCAAGTCGCCTGTTGCTAATTGCCATGTAAACATGGAGATTAGGTCTGCTTGAGTTCTAGCCAACAGCATGTTACCCGATGCTGGAATACCTGACTGGAAGTTGTCAGAAACTGACGGGTGTTGACCGGTATCAAGGGCTTGGAAACCATAATCCCACCATGAGACGAAGGCAGGCCTTTGAGAATATTCCATTTGGGCATCTTGCTGCGTCATCCAGTCATAAGCACTATTCCAGCCATAGTCGTTGAATCCAGAACCGAAGGATCCAAGATACCAGTTACCCGAATATGCACTACTATCCAAAACTGAGAATCCCGCCAACTCCCATCTTAGAGCGTCAGGTATGAGATTGTAAATGGTTTCGTCGATATCATCCTCACCATCATCTGTGCCAGGAATTGCAGCATCTAATCCGTAAGTGAATTGTTGCCCACCTACTAGCAAAATAATTAGCAATATTGCAGAGAAAGAAGGAGTCCTCCATACTGCTTTTCTAGCACCAGCAATTCTGTCTGCTGGAGTTCTGATTCCGAATTTTTTCCACGCCTTTACCAAACCACGGAAATTGGCTTTATCCCACAGTGCGACTATTCCCCATGCACCAAGTACTGCTACTGCAGGTGTTGCGTTAAACATGAATCTTGCAGCTGTCCAGGACATGTAGGTAGCGGTAAAAATCCATATTCCAAAGAACAGGTGTGTTTGATTCTTATTTCTAAATGTAGACCAAAATGCATAGAATCCCATAGCTAGTGCAAGCACCAATACAATAGGTCCTAACTGAGCGAATAACTGTCCTCTATCTGGTGCATTAGCTTCAGCAACTGTTCCAAAAACCTTAGTCTTAGTAAAATATCCACTTCCAGTGAACAGAACATCCCATGCATTGCTAAATTCTAGTTGCTTCAAAACAAACAGTATGACAAAGAATATTGTTGCTGCCACAAATAGGGTTCCTAAAACAAGTAACCATGGTTTGTCTCTAAATCCAGTTGTAACGTACGCAATAGCGAGTGTGAATCCTAGGACGAACAAGAATGGTTGTAATCCAGTTCCATCAAGAACAAGGTTCATTTGTGGGTGTGCATAGAATGGTAATGCCATTAGAAGATTAGCAATCAACATTGCTAAGAACAAAGAATTGAGTGAGGTAGAATCTTTTCTGCGGAACATGTTGAGAGCTACTTGAGCAAAGTATGCCAGGAATAGTATGCTTGGGCCGACAACGAAACCTTTCCAAGCCAACGAGGCGATACCAAAGGATACACCGGCAAGTACGGCAAATGCCATAGCAGGTCTGCGTTCTCTTGCTATTACTCCATAAGATTTCAAAATCGACGTGATTCTTGGGGAAGAAGTTCTAGTTAAACGATCGTTGCTAGAATACTTGATGGCCTTGAACCAAAACATGAATCCCATTGAAATGAATAACATTACGAAGGCATCGTGGTCTGCAAGCGCCCAAGTAGAATGAGATACGTGAGCTGGCATGAAGGCAATTAACCAAGCAGCTACTACTCCAGTAGATTTGCCAAAGTTGTCCTTAGCGATAGTAGCGATTGGGAATATGGTAAGTGCACCGTATATTGCTGGCAGCCCTAGTATAGCATACCAAACCGCGTCATTACCAAGCATTGGTTCCAGAATCATTGCTAATAGTGCAATTGACCAAGTAAACAATGGTGGACGTGGATTGACGCCACCAAGTGGATAAGCACGGTCAGCATCAAAAATCAAGTGCGCATTGTTAGCTAAGATGTAATCGACAACACGCTTCATGTACCATGGGTCAGACCCTCCAGTCATATCCCAGTCGCCAGTCCCAACAGCATTCATTGATGGAACTATGTACCATTGAATTCTGATTACTAGTCCGAAAAAGAAAGCCATACCGATCATCAAACTAGACCAGTGAGCATCCCAGAATTTTCTAGCACCACTGACTTCATGATCATCTAAATTTGCCCAACCACCGTGTTTTTCGTGCGTTGAAATCATGTATATTCCAACACAAATAAAGAACGTGAAACCAAGCCAAATTAGTGAGCCCCAAGTACCTTCAAGTTGCTCGGACTCCCAAATTCCTGCTTCGTACCATGAAGATACCAAGTAAAGTGTCCACATTGAACCAATAAACATTGAACGAGTATACCACTTTTCTGCTGCCATCCCAGCAACTACCATAGCCACCATACCAGTAAAGAAAGCACCCCAGAAACCAAAATGTCCGTGATAGCCGTCGACGTCTGTAACGCCCAGTTTATCTGCCATAGAGACAGAGTCAAAATGGTACAGGCTACCAACATGTGCTAGAATCCAAACTGCTGCAGCAATTTGCAAGGGTAGAGTTGATTTATTGTAAGACCCTTCATGTTGAGCAATCTTAGAGAACCAACCTTCTTCTCCTGCTGGATTTAACGTGCCCCTAGAGAGTACTGCTGTGAGTAAACCAAGGACAACAAATATTGTCAAATAACTGAAAAACACGTAACCTAGTGCTTGTCTTTGGAGATTTAATGTGGCTTTGAGTGACCCATCTGTAAAAGTATACAGCGTATCTAACTCACTGTTGTAGGAACCCACAGCAACCATGCCAACATTAATTCCCATAACAGCAAATGTAAGCATTGTAGCAAATTCATGACGTCCTCTTGAATCAAACAAAAATACACCAAAGGCAACTACTAGAAATTGTAGAGCCATAAATGCACCTTGGTCAGTCAAGTGAATAATTGCTTGATGACCAACCATTGCTGCACCCAATGTTGCTAGAGAAAGAGCCGAGGAAGAGAGTTTTACGGCACCATTATCTCTGACAACTCTCGGGGTTATACCCAAGGTAGCCGCAACTGCAACAAGCAGCATCGGTGTCATATTTTCTAGGTTTAGGTCGAAGTCAAAGCCTGCGACCATAATTGCTGCGATTGCCAGCATTACTGCAAGGGGTGCTATTAGCCACCCAAGCATTGGTGCTGGAGAGTTTCGCAATGTTGTTGTTTTCTCTTCCATTTTTTTTCCCTCATCGGTGTTTCGCGACAGCCTAAAGGCTGGA
>Ga0208277_1000341_pt1 | contig 27970 bp, 25 predicted proteins | sample ETNtaG_5_FD_185782 | JGI IMG/M metagenome (GOLD analysis project Ga0208277, IMG submission 185782) | Marine microbial and viral communities from oxygen minimum zone, Eastern Pacific Ocean - ETNP201406SV205 (SPAdes) (version 2) | ecosystem: Environmental > Aquatic > Marine > Oceanic ...
AGTCCTAAAATTTTTTCGGTCATAGGTAGGGGCTTGGATAACTTTCTTCAATTGTTCAATCATCTCTTCATCAGAAATTGTAAGTTTTTCTATGCCGTCTTCGTCAGGAGAGAAGGTTACTTGACCATCAGGAAGTGTATTAACCGAAATGCTAGGGAAGGACCATTGTGCAACTATTGATTCGTTTATATCTCTTAAAAGTAATGTTGATTTGCCAAAGGAGACGACAACTTGCTCCTCTGGTTTCTCACTGCTTTCCTGCCAAACACCAAAAGTTTCAAATTTGGTATATTCGATTTCTTGGCTCATAAATCTTTATTTTTTTATATCAGGATGCTGGTAACCAAGATCTTTAAGAATATTCCGCAACTCCATTTTAGATATTTTTCCGGTGGCAGTATGAGGTATATTATCCATGAAAATTACATCATCTGGAACCTGCCATTTGGCTACACGTTCAGAAATTTTTTTGATTATGTCTTTTGGATCTGGTTTGCCGCCTTCTTTTGAGACGACTACTATGACTGGACGTTCATCCCATTTTGGATGAGCAACACCTATTGCTGCAGCTTCTGCAACTTTATCATGAGCAATAGCAGCATTTTCAAGTTCAATTGAAGATATCCATTCTCCGCCAGATTTTATGACGTCTTTTGATCTATCCGTTATTCTCATGTATCCGTTTTTATCAATGGTTGCTACATCTCCAGTATCAAACCATCCATCCTTATCGACAGCCAATTTATCTTCTTTGTGATAATTATTTACCACTGCCGCTCCTCTGGCCCAAAGTTTTCCTGATGCTTTGCCGTCCCAGGCCAATACTTTCCCATCGTCGTCAGTTATTTGCAGCTGTACAGAAAAAGGTGAATGGCCAGTGGTTTCCTGAATGTCAACTCTTTCACTCGAGGGTAAAGACATAACTTCAGGTTTAAATGAGCAGATGGTTCCGAGAGGAGACATCTCTGTCATTCCCCACGCATGTAGAACTTGGACCCCATATTTGTTTTGAAATTTTTCTATTACAGCTCTAGGACAAGCCGAACCTCCTATCACTACTCGCTTAAGAGTACTTAATTTCAAGTTATTTGAATCCAAATAATTAAGCAATAAGAGCCAAACTGTAGGAACAGCCAAAGTAATGGTTACTCCTGTCTCTAACATTTCATACAACGCTTCTGGTGTCATTTCACGACCTGGTAAAACCAGAGAACTACCAGAAAGTGGAGCCGAATATCCAACAGACCACCCGTTAGCATGAAAAAGGGGCACAACAGGCATTACCCTATCATTGCTTGAAAGATTAAGCATATCTGGATTTGTTACTGTTAGAGCATGTAACACATTTGACCTATGCGTGTATGTTACGCCCTTAGGATTCCCTGTTGTTCCAGATGTATAACAAATTCCACATGGTTCCCTCTCATCACCAGAAACCCATTCAAAATCACCAGATTGCTCCCTTAGCAGGTCCTCATAACATAGGATATTTTTCAGACTGGTTTCTGGAATATTTTTCCTATCGGTTAATATGATGACCGTTTGAATTTTAGGGCAGCTGTCTATTATCTTTTCAATTACTGGCACTAAATCTAAATCAACCATTAATATTTTATCTTCCGCATGATTGATTATATAGATTAATTGTTCTGCAAAAAGTCTCGGGTTTAGGGTGTGGTTTATCGCACCTGATCCTGGGATACCAAACCAAACCTCCATATGCCTGGCTGTATTCCAAGCCATCACACCAATGGTATCACCTTTCTTTACGTCCAAAGATATTAAAGCCTGAGATAGTTTTTTTGCTTGCTTATGTATGTGTTTCCAAGTTGTCTCAGTTATAGGACCTTCAACGCTTCTACTAATAATTTTCCTTTCAGGGTGGTATAGAGCAGCGTGATCAATTATTTGAGATACTCTTAAAGGGAAATCTTGCATCGTCTGCATTTTGTTCTCCAGGCTATTTTCTAACAAAATGAAAATAGCACCCGAGATAGGAATTAAAAAGTATAAATTGATAAATGAATAATAAAAAATTAACTTAAATCATGAATTTAAATGAAAATTTTAAGGGCGGCTTATTAATTACTTCAGGAATGCTTATTTTAGCAATCACCGATAATTATGTGAGATTTATTTCTGAAGATATTGGACTTTGGCAGTTTCACTTAATTCGTAGCCTGATAGCAGTTCCAGCTATGATTTTATTTGCAAATTTAAGATCATATGATTTTTGGCCTAAAAATCTTAAATTAGTTGCTCTTCGTACTGCCATTCTAGTTTTGGCTATGTTTATATACTTTGGATCCCTTGCATTTTTCCCAATATCTCAGGTAGCAGCAGGTTTGTTTACATCGCCAATCTTTGTAATTATTTTTTCGGTATTGTTCTTGGGGGAGCGCCTTTATTTTTCTAGAATAGTTGCCGTTTTTTTAGGTACGGTGGGTATTTTTATAGTACTCGGTATAAATGTGCTCGATTTATCATTTCTGAGTTTTATTCCAATAGCGTCGGGCGCATTTTATGCGTTAGCTTCACTGGCACTCAGGCGATGGTGTTATAATGAAACGGCAACTTCCATTATGCTAATTTTTTTCTTGGGAATGGGAATTGTTGCTGCAATAATGACTTTTCTTATTGAAGTTAACCAATTTTTTGAAATTTTTATGATTTCCAAAACCTTCCTAACTTTTCCTTTAAAAATACCTTCAGAACAGACCTTTTATATCATCATTGGTCATGCCATAGGCTCAATTTTAGGGGGTATTTTAATTACAGCAGGGTACCAAAAAGGCGAGACCAGCTTTGTTTCAGTATTTGAGTACTCGTTCTTATTGTTTGCTACCTTATGGGCCTATATGTTTTTTGCAGAATTTATTTCTAGTATTGTATTGTTTGGAATGATTTTAATCGTGACTTCTGGCTTTTTAATTTCTTTATCGGAGAAGAAAAATAATTTCTCTTAATTTGAGACCTGAGCTTTCAATTTAGATAGTTTTTCCTTCAGGGAACCTGGTATAAAAAGTTTCATTTTTATTTATTAAATCAGTAAGTAAATCGGGAGGAGAAAATCTACTGCCGTGGTTTGACTGAAGAGACTTACATATACTGACTGCTTCTTTTGCTCCTATTAAATCGAGCCAACTTAATGGTCCGCCTGCCCATGGTATGCAGCCCCAACCTAATATTGCCCCCACGTCACCTTCTCTAATATCAGTTAGCACGCCCTCCTCTATGGCTCTCACTGCTTCTAAAGCTTGGATCATTGCCAGTCTATTCTTAACCTCTGAAACATCTGGCTGTACTTTGCTTGGTTCCCAATGATCCCGAAGACCTTCCCATATGCTTAAGCGCTTTCCTTTTTCATTATAAGAATAAAATCCGGCATTTGATTTTTTACCAAGCCTGCCTGCATCGTACAATATTTTTAAGACTTCATCAGTTTCTCCTCCTTCATACATATTTCCAAGAGCTTCTTTTGTTTCTTTCGCAATTCTTACACCTAAGTCAATTGAGGTCTCGTCAATAAGTTGGAGGGGACCCACTGGCATTCCTAATTGTCTGGCAGCATTTTCGATCAAGGCAGGCTCAACCCCTTCACCTATCATTCTAACGCCTTCGTTTATATAAGGAATGATGCATCTATTCGCATAAAAGAATCTTGCATCATTGACTACTATTGGGGTCTTGCGTATTTGTTTTACAAAATCCAAAGCTGTTGCAACGGCTTTTTCTCCTGTGCCTTTACCTTTAATAATTTCCACCAGAGCCATTTTATGAACAGGACTAAAAAAATGGATCCCTATAAATTCAGCCTTTGAAATACTGGCTTCCGCTAATTTCCCTATTGGAAGTGTAGAAGTGTTTGTTGCAAAAACAGTACCTTCGTCAAGATATTCTTGAGCTTTTTTTGTAGCCAGTTCTTTTACTTGTGTATCTTCAAAAACAGCTTCTATAACAAGATTGGAGCCTCTTAAAAGGCTATAGTCTTCTGTTGGGGTAATTTTTCCAAGAATACTTTCCTTCTTTTCATTAGATATTTTTCCTCGCTTTATACCTTGGTCTAGAATATTTATAATACTCTCCATTCCCTTGCTCACACTTTCTTGGTTTTGGTCAATCAAAACCACGTCCATACCACTGCTCGCGGAAACGTATGCAATGCCAGCGCCCATCATACCGGCGCCCAAAACTCCCAATTTTTTGACATTTTGATTTGGAACTTGTGATGGCCTAGTGGCCCCTTTATCTAGGGCGGTCTTATTTAAAAACAGGGACCTAATCATATTTGAAGTATTTTCCTGTCCGAGAATATGAGTAAACCATCTCGCTTCAATTTTAAGAGCTGTATCAAATGGTACTAGGCTTCCTTCGTAGGCAACTGATAAAAGGGCTTTGGCTGCTGGATAGACACCTTGTGTTCTACTATTTACCATTGCTGAGGCGCCAACAAAGGTCATGAAACCAGAGGGATGATAGGGATTTCCTCCAGGCATTTTATAACCTTTTTTATCCCAAGCCTTAACTAGTTCATCCTCATCAGCTTCCAAGATCCACTTTTTCGCTGATTCTAATAACTTTTCCGGCTCCACGATTTCATCCACTAGCCCTGCCGCTCGGGCCGCTTTTGGATTAAGCATCTTTCCTTCCAATAATAACGGAGAAGCAGCCATTGCTCCAAGCATTCTTACGAGCCTGGTAGTTCCACCAGCCCCAGGGAATAAGCCAACTAATATTTCAGGTAGCCCTACTTTTGCTCTTGGACTATTTGCAAGAAAACGTTTGTGGCATGCTAGGCCTATTTCTGTTCCTATCCCTGCAGAGAGGCCAGGACAAGCCCAAGCAACTGGTTTGCCACCTTTAGTGGTTTTGGGATCCATGCCAGCTTGCTCTAGTTTACGTAATTTATTGTGCATAGTCATGATGAATTTAAAAACTTCCTGAGAAGGGTTATCCACCTTTGTGTTTCTTAGATTTGAAAGAGTAGACAAATCCATACCTCCAGCAAAATCCTTTTTCCCGGATGTTATTATAATTCCCTTGATCTCTTTATCATCTACAGCTTTATCAATTAGATCGTAAAATTCTTGTGAGCCTTTCTGAGTTAAAACGTTCATAGATTTGGATTTAATGTCCCAAAGTATTGTAGCTACCTTGTCTGAATCTACTGATAATGAGAATTCTTCCATTTAATTATCCTTTTAAGATGTTAAACTTATACCAGTTCAATTATTGTTGATGCCCCCATACCAGAAGCTACACAGAGCGTAGCTAAGGCAGTGCTTTTACCTGTGCGCTCTAGCTCTTCCAAAGCTGTGCCTAAAATCATTGTGCCAGTGGCTCCAAGTGGATGGCCCATTGCAATAGCCCCTCCATTAACATTTACTTTGCTATGGGAAACATTGAATTCCTCGAGAAACATAAGTACTACAGAAGCAAAAGCCTCATTTACTTCAAAAAGATCTATGTCTCCTATATTCATCCCTGCTGATGCCAAAACCTTTTTTGTAGCTGGAACTGGTCCTGTAAGCATAATTGTTGGGTCTGTACCTACCTTTTCAGAAGCTAAAATTCTGGCTCTTGGTTTTAGTGAATTTTTTTCCCCAAATTCTTTTGTCCCTACCAGTATGGCTGCCGCACCATCTACTATTCCGCTAGAATTTCCTGCGTGATGTACGTGGTTTATTTTTTCCAATTCTGGATATTTAAGTTTTGCAACATTATCGAATCCAGGCATGACCTCGCCCATTTCTGCAAAACTTGCTTTGAGAGATCCAAGAGATTGCATATCTGTGTCTGGCCGCATAAATTCATCATGGCTTAAAATATCAAGACCATTTATATCTGTCACTGGTACCACTGATTTAGAGAAGTATCCATTTTTCCAGGCATTTTTTGCTCGTTTCTGGCTTTCGACGGCGTATAGGTCAACATCGTTTCGAGAAAAATTATACTTTGTGGCTATTATGTCTGCTGAAATGCCTTGAGGAACAAAATAACTTTCAAAAGTTAATGTTGGATCTACGGCAATAGCAGCCCCATCAGATCCCATCGGTATTCGGCTCATCATCTCGACTCCACCTGCCACATATGCACCTCCGGTTCCTTTGGTTTGATTAGCAGCCAAATTGACTGCCTCCAGCCCACTTGCACAAAAGCGATTAACTGATAGACCAGGAGTGCTCTCATCCCATTTTGCGTGAAGTACGGCAGATCTAGCTAGGCAACCACCTTGTTCTCCTACTTGAGTGACATTACCCCATATAACATCACAAACTTCCTTGGTATCTAGATCATTTCTCTTTTCTATTTCTTTTAAAACACAGCTTGAAAGTGCAACAGATGTAACTTCATGTAAACTTCCGTCCTTCCGACCCTTGCCTCTTGGAGTTCTAATAGAGTCATAAATAAAAGCTTCTGCCATATTTCTCTCCTTATCTTTTTATTGGATGGCCTGGCATAAGATCGTAGGGATGCTGCCAGTTTTTAAGTTTACGTATTCGGTTTCTCCAGCTAATTACGTTTGGAAATGGGCTCATGTCAAAATCAAATTCCTCTGTGAAAAATATGTAACCCGCAATTGAGAGATCAGCTATCGAGACGTTATCGCCTACAACAAAATCTCGATCTACAAGATGAGTATTTAAAATTTTCAGGGACGCACTTGCTCGACCTAGTAGGAAATCTATTACTGATTGATTTCTTTTAGCCTCAGGTAAGAATAGTGACATAAATCTTCCAGTGGCCAAATTAGGCGTCAATTTATAATTGTCCCAAAGGAGCCATCTGTTTATCTCCAGTTTTATATCGCTCTTATTTGAAGTGAATAGTTCGGTCTTTAATGAAAGGTAATGCAAAATAGCTCCTGATTGAGAAATATTTTTATCTTGGTCAACTAATACTGGCACTTCACCCATTGAGTTTATTTTTTTAAATTCTTCAGATCGAGTTTCACCATTGAAAAAATCTACAAAAATTGGATTCCAATCTAAATCTGCTAATGATAAAAACAGTGCAGCCTTATATGCATTGCCAGATTGAGCAAAGCAATAAAGTTTAAATTGTTCAGTCATAATTAGTCCCTTTTTTTCTATAATATTAAATTTTCTTAACTGAGAAATGGAGAATAATTAAAAATCTTCAACTCTAAGTTCCATCATGTCTTCAGCTCCATTCAAAACACGTTCTTTTCGTAAACTAGTCTCGGGAAGGTGTCTCCTAAAAAAGTACCTTCCAGAAGAAACTTTTGCATTTAATAACGCGTCTTCTTTCTTGGATTGAGCAAGTTCATCTAAGGCTACTTTAACCATACGAGCCCACATAAATCCGAGAGCGAGATATCCCATCAGGTGCATAAAATCAGTTGCTCCAGCCAATGCCTGATTTGGGTTCCTTAATCCCTCTTTCATAAAAAATTCTAAACATTTTTCTGCATCCTTAAGTGCATTATTTAATGGAGTCATAAAATTTTCTGCAATTCTATCATCTTCTTTATTTTCGTTAATAAAATCCCTTATTTCTTTTAAAAATCTGACTGTGTGCTTCCCTCCATCAGATGATAATTTTCTACCAACAAGATCTAAGGCCTGAATGCCATTTGTTCCTTCGTAGATCATAGCTATTCGAGCATCTCTTGCAAATTGACTCATGCCCCATTCTTCAATATAGCCGTGACCACCAAAAACTTGCTGAGAATTAATAGTGCTTTCAAACCCCTTGTCTGTAATAAATCCTTTTACAACTGGGATTAGCAAACTTGCCAAACCTTCACTTTCTTTGTCACCTTCTCGTTCTGCAAAATCCAACATTGTTGCACACCATAGGGCCAGAGCTCGAGCTGCTTCAATAAAAACTTTTTGGTCCATTAATGTTCGTCTAATGTCCGGATGTTGGATTATAGGGTCAGCATTTTTTGATGCATCCTTTTTTGAAATATCTTTCCCTTGAAGTCTTTCTTTAGCATAGGCTACCGCTCTTTGGTATGCTGCTTCAGCTTGACCTATCCCCTGAAGACCAACTCCTAGTCTAGCCTCATTCATCATAGTGAACATTGCCCTTAATCCTTTATTTTCTTCAGAGATTAAAAATCCTTTTGCTCCGTCATAATTCATCACGCAAGTAGAGTTTCCATGGATACCCATTTTTTCCTCAATTTTACTCACTGATAATTTATTCCGTTCTCCTATAGATCCATCCTCATTTATAAGAAACTTTGGTACGATAAACATAGAAATTCCTTTTACTCCTTCAGGGGAGCCGGGAATTTTAGCTAAAACAAGGTGAATTATGTTTTCTGACAAATCATGATCACCTGCTGATATAAAAATTTTTTGCCCTGTGATTTGGTAGGATCCATCATGGCTTTTTTGAGCCTTTGTTTTTATCAATCCTAAATCTGTGCCACAATGGGGCTCAGTCAAATTCATAGTTCCTGTCCATTTGCAATTTACTAGGCTGGGCAGATAAGTGTTTTTTTGTTCCTTATTGCCGTGCTGATAAATTGCTGAATATGCCCCATGGGTCAGCCCATGGTACATATTTAAGGCCATATTCGCTGAGCAAAACATTTCACCTATAACTAGGCTAATGACGTGAGGCATCCCTTGGCCTCCAAATTCTGGATCGCAATCAATTCCTGTCCAACCGCCAGAATTGACCTTTAGGAAAGCTTCTTTAAAGCCTTTAGGCGTCCTCACAACCCCATTCTCAAGTATGCAACCTTCCCTATCTCCTGAAATATTTAGAGGAGCAAGTTCTTCCCTTGCTAGTTTTCCAGCCTCTTCAAAGATAGGTTTAGTGAAGTCTGGAGAGAGATCAGAGTAGCCTTTTAGCTTCAAATTTTGAACTTTTAATAATTTATGAATAATAAATTGAAAATCATTTACTGGGGGTTCGTATAGGTGCACATGTTCTCCGTTATTTTAAATTTTTTGGCTAGCAATAGAAATTCTGTTTAGTATTCATGTAGGAAAAATTAGGTTTTCTTATCCACTCTATTTATTTTATTATTTTATAGCCGTCGCGTTAAGGTCAATAGTTTCAGAAATTTCTTTGAGTGTAAAATTTTTCTTCACTTTAATTTCGTTTTATCGAAAAAATACTAAGATAAAAAGCTTGGTGCAAGGAAATAAAAACAGTAAGAAAGAATTAGTGCAGGAATTGTACTTAAAAGCGTAGCAACTACAGCTATCTTTGGGGAAATTGCTAGAGCAGGGAACAAGGCATCTCCGTCATTTGAAATTGCATTTCCTAGCAGTGCAGAAAACGGAATCAATCCATTTATATACATTGTAGTGACTAAAATTTGAGGTCCACAACCTGGAATTAGGCCAATAAGTACTGCTAAGAGTGGAAGAAGCCAGGCGACTGATTGAAAGAGATTAACTAAATCTAGGCCTGTCCCATAAATTGTGTATTCGAAAGTTAAGAAGGCTAGAACTACCCAAGTCGAAATAAAGCAAGTTTCTTCAGTGGCTCGAATTTGGGCCGAGTCTTCTGGGTGTGTCATGTATTTAACTGGAGAAATTGACCATATTATCAATCCTAGGAATATACCGCATTGCGCTATTATTGAGCTAAGAAAAGTAAAGCTTTCAGAAATTTCAATAAAAGAGAGCCTCATTATTCCAAAAATAAATCCAGGAAAAAATAAGATTATATATAGTCTATACTTAAAATTAGATTTCAAGATCCTTTTGATATTTAAAGAGCCTGGTTCAATTTTGTGGAACTTACTTTTGTAAAAAAAATCAACTAAATAGCCACATATAATTCCGGCTAACCAACACATTGGGAGCAAAAATAGTGCCGTATCCGGTTTTTTTGCAATTAAAAGAAACGCGGCATCTCCCATAGTTGAGGTGAGAGCTGCAACTACGGCTCCCAGTGTGACACTGCCAGAATTATGTGCTGTAATTACTATCACTGCTCCCCCACATCCAGGCAAAGCACCCAGAAAACTTGATAGTGGAACTTGGAGATTTTTCTGCTTTCTCATCAATTGTCTTAAATCAATTTGGAATAGTTGTTCTGCGCCGTAGAATACCAATAGTGTAAATGCTACAAATACGCTGACGCCAAGATATGCATCTTCAAGAGAAGTTAAAGTAATTTTACCAATTTCACTGGGGTATAGAGCAAGGGCAGCTAACACAATAACAAGAGCGATGCGAGAATTAAAATAATTCTGTGGTGCCCAGTTCATTGACCTACTTTCTAAATTCAAATTCAGCATTTCTCTATATTAAGTTTATTTATGGACAAATATTGCGAATGAGTTGCAATTACAATACGCATATTGCGAATAATTCTCAATAGCAAAAATTACAATTATAAGATTAATTACCTCTGGAAAATTTTTTCATTAGGTTTATGACTATAAATTATAAGGAGCTTTATTTATGAAACTTGATGAAAGTGACCTCGCTGAACAGGTTATTGATTTTTTTAATAGGCTACCCTTTAACAAATTTATGGGCATATCACTCATAAGGATAGGTAAAGGCTCGGCTGAGATGATGGTAGATTATAATAATAATTTGATTGGAGATAGCGAAAGTAAAGTAATTCACGGCGGTGTGGTGACAACGTTACTAGATGCAGCCTGTGGAGCTGCGGTAATGTCAGCAGGAATGCCAAAAGTTCCTACAGCTACAATTGATCTTAGAATTGATTATATGCGTTCAGCCAAGCCTGGAAAAATGATTTTGGCAAAGGCTAATTGTTTCAGAATTACATCAAGTGTGGCTTTTGTGAAGGCAGATGCTACAGATGGAGTCGATGAAGTTCCTGTAGCATCAGCAAGTGGAGCATTTACTTCTCCAATCTAGGAAATTTAATTTATTGAAAGGAAAAGTTATTCCAAAGAAATCACAGGAGGAAAGTGCTCATATACTATATGATGTAGTTGATAGGATACCTTTTATAGATTTCTTAGGTGTTAAGTTTGACCTTTTTGAGGATAAGCTTACAGCAAGATTGCCTTTCAAGCCCGAGCTGATAGGAAATGGATTCATTAAGGCTCTGCATGGTGGAGCCATAGGTTCATTTTTAGAAACTGTGGCTATTGTTGAGTTAGCTCATTACCTAAATATGAGTGAAAAAATCCCCCAGAAAATGGGGAAAATTAAATTACCAAAAACAATTGATTTTACTATAGACTATATGTACCCGGGCTTGGACCGAGATTCATTTGCATTGGCCAAGGTGAATAGGGCTGGAAAAAGGTATGCATCAGTTTCGGTAAAGGCCTGGCAGGAAAGTAGGGAAAAGCCTTTCGCTCAGGCAATCGGCCATTTTTTGGTTCCCAAAATAGATTTAAAATCATGGGAAAATGAGACCAGATAGCAACATAAGTAATAGGCGATTTTTTGCTATTGCTGTTCCAATAATATTTGCAAACATTACAATTCCTATGATTGGTTTGGTTGATACAGCCGTCATTGGGCACTTAGGTTCTGCCGTTTTAATTGCTGGGGCAGGTATGGGAGCTGCTTTCCTAACTGGTGTTTATCATCTATTTAATTTTCTGACTACGGGAGTTTCTGCATTCACATCGCAGGCTAGAGGAGAGTCTGATCAGATAGAGGTTTTGGCCAACGGATTCAGGGGCATGCTTATGGGTTTGGTCTTGGGTTTTTGTATATTTATCGTACATAAGCCGCTATTTAATTTTATTTTTTTTATTAGTCCAGCAGAGGATTTGGTAAACGATATAGCTCATACTTATATCAGTATTAGGGTCTTTGCAGCTCCTTTTGCCTTGGCTAACTTTGCCTTTATGGGCTGGTTACTTGCTGTAGAGAAAAGCTTCACCGTTATGCTAATTCAATCTTCAGTAACATTGATGAATATTATTTTAGATCTCTTTTTCGTAATCTATTTAGAACTAGGTGTGCCGGGAGTGGCAATGGCCAGCGCAATTTCTGAAGCTTTTGGGTTTTCTTTATCGCTTTTTTTCTGTAGGAAAATTTTTACAAAAAAATTGCTTATTGAAAGAAAGTTTATTTTTAATCTATCGAAGTGGCTAAAGATTTTAGGAGCAAATACCGATATCTTTCTTAGAACCCTACTGCTAGAGTGTGTAGCAATAAGCTATATAGTGATTGGCTCAACATTGGGGACCTTAACTCAAGCCACAAATCAAATCCTATATCAATTTTTAAGTTTTTCCTCATATGCTCTAGATGGGTTCGCCTTTTCATCTCAGGTCCTTGTGGGAATTTCTTATGGTCAAAAAAGTTTATCCGATTTTAGAAGGGTTTTCGTAATGGGGCTGAAATGGGGTTTAGCCGGAGGTGGTTTCTTAACAGTTATATTTTTAATTTTTGGGGAACACTTTGTGGATTTAATGACAGTGGCTGAAGATGTTAGAGAAGAGGCATATCACTTTTTATTTTTTATGGCTATTACACCTCTTACAGGAGTTTCTTCGTGGATCTTAGATGGTGTTTTTGTAGGCGCACTGGAAACAAAAAAAATGAGGAGGGCTATGCTTGAAAGTGTTATTTTTTACGGAATAGTTGCGGCTATTACAGTGCCAACATTTGGAAACTATGGTTTATGGTTATCTGTTTCAGGGCTATTTATTTGTAGAGCAGTTACGCTTTTGGTGCGTTATAGATCTTTAGAGACTTCCTTAAGTAAATTATGAAACTTAACTAAGCCATTTTTTGTGATCAATACCAGTTACTGATTTAATGCTTTGCACGCCATCTTTTTCCAATAATGTATCAAGGCTTCTAACAATTTCTTCAATTACTCCAATACCTTTATATCCAATTGCCGTATAAATTTGAAGAGCTGAAGCTCCAGCTTTGATTTTTTCATATGCGTCTTCTCCTGAGAAGATTCCGCCTACCCCAATTAAAGGGATTTCACCTGAGGATATGCTAAAAAGTTCAGCTAATCTCTTTGTTGAAATAGAAAATATGGGCCTTCCAGATAAACCTCCTTTCTCATTCTTATTTTTACTATTGAGGTTATTTCTGGAGACGGTTGTATTTGTAGCAATTAGGCCGTCTAATTTAAATTTAACTGATACTTCTACTATTTCTTCAAGTCTTTTAAAGTTTGTGTCTGGGTCAATTTTTAAAAATATTTTAATAGGTTTTGAAAATGAATTATTCATTTCACAAACAGCTGATAATAAATCTGTTAAATTATTCTTACTTTGTAATATCCTTAAATTGGGTGTGTTTGGTGAAGAAATATTTATAGTGGCAAAATCAAAATGCTTTTCACATTTTTTAAGGACATTCACATAATCTTCTAATTTGTTTTCAGATTTTCTATTTGCTCCAATGTTTATCCCCACAATTCCAAGTGGACGAGCTTCACTCACGCGCTTTTGCACGGCATCTATGCCGTGGTTATTGAAACCTAATCTATTAATTAAACCTAAATCTTCCCATAGTCTAAAGACTCTTGGTTTTTGGTTTCCCTTTTGTGGCAGAGGTGTAATGGCTCCAATTTCAGTGAAGCTTGCTCCAAAATTAAAGCTAGCTTGTATTATTTCACCATTTTTATCAAAACCACCTGATAAACCTAATGGGTGATATAAGTTTAACCCAGCTACCTCAGTTTTTAGTCGATCACTTTCAAATCGAAATTTTTTTCTTCTGCTAAATTTTAGAAATTTAATCGCTATGTAGTGGGCTAGCTCGGGCTCTAGAAAGTGTAAAAGTTTTAAACCAGAGCTATACATTTAATTCAAAAAATCGATAGGTATTAAGAAGTGACCTTGATTTTTTTTCAAAAATATTTTTTTGTTGATATTTTCGAAATGTATCTTTCCGTATAGATGAGGAAAGAGATCATTATTTCGCGAGGTTTCCCACACTAGTCCAGCAAGTCTGGCGGATTCAAAAGCTAAGATGTAGACACTTTTTGAATTAGAGAAGTGTATTTCAAGAGTTTCTTTAAGCTGATTTGCCGTTGATAAATGAATGAAGCCATCTTTCTTGTCAACTACAGATCCATATGAGACCTTTTGGTTTTTTAGGGTTAAGAACTCTTTTTCAAGCAATATCTTATAAACAATCATCTGATCTCTTAAGAGTTAATCTAGCATACCTTCTGCAAATGCCCAATCCCTGGTTGCGTCTAAAGCTTTTTTTACAGGCTCGAATAATTCATCGAGTTGTTGCTCCGTAATTATCATTGGTGGACAAAAAGCTACACTGTCTCCAATAGCTCTTATCATTATTCCTTTATTTAATAATTCAGAAGCCATTTTAGCTCCAACCTTTCCTGGCTCTTTAAAGGGTGTCGGTGTCTTGTTTGGAGTTAGCTCTAGTGCTCCCATTAAGCCCAGAGATCTAGCTTCTCCAACAATATCATGGTCTGAAAAGCTATTTAATTTCGATTTAAAAATAGAAGAAAGGTTTCTTACATTTTGTAAAATATTTCTTTCTTGATAAATCTCCAAAGCCTTTATCCCAACTGCGCAACCGACAGGGTGGCCTCCATATGTAAACCCATGCCCGAAAGTTCCTAGTGTTCCAGTATGCTCCTCAATTACATTAGCCATTTCATTATCTATTGCTACTGCAGATAAAGGTGCATACCCTGCTGTAAGTTGCTTAGCCATTGAGATCGAATTTGGACTCATGCCTAATGTTTGGGAGCCAAACCACTCACCAGTACGACCAAATCCACAAATAACCTCATCTGATATTGCTATAATATCATATTTTTTTAGAACTTTTCCTATTTCTTCGAAGTAACTTTCTGGTGGAACAATAACTCCTCCGGCACCCATTACCGGTTCAGCGATGAAGGCTGCAACCGTATCAGGGTCCTCATTAAGCAAAAGTTCTTCAAGAGATTTAGCAAGACGCAAAGCAAAATCCTTTTCAGTCTCTCCTTCAATTTTCTCACGCCAGAAGTGAGGTGTTTCTGTATGCTTGACAAAATCCAAAGGTAGATCGAAATCTTTGTGGTTGTAGGGTAATCCCGTTAAAGAAGCCGAAACTATTGAAACTCCATGATACCCTTTTTTGCGACTAATAATCTTTTTTTTATTTCTCCGACCTTTGGCATTATTATAATACCATGCTAATTTAATTTGAGATTCATTTGCTTCGGATCCAGATGATTGGTAAAAAACTCTCGACATATGGCCAGGCGCAAGTTCTTTAATTTTTTCTGCAAGCTCGACTGCGGGCTCGTGACTTCGACCACTGAAAAGATGGTAATAAGGTAATTTTTCGATTTGAAGTTTTGCTGCTTCTATAAGCTCTGGGTCTGAAAAACCTAATCCACAGCACCACAAACCCGACATACCTTCCAGATATCTTTTGTTCTCATTGTCATAAACATAAATTCCATCACCTTTTTCTACAAAATGAGCTCCTGTTGTTTTTATTGCCATGGCATTTGTATATGGATGGATTAGAGATTCTAGATCTCTTGTTTGATAGTTTGTTAGCATGTTTATCATAGTTTATCCTTCAACTTAATCATCTAGTTCAATAAGTCTAAAAACCTCTGGATTCCAAAAACATGCGTATCCATCTCCGTCAGGATCTAACTTCAAAGGATCCAATTCAGGGCCTCCGTTTGCGAGAAAATATCTTTGGGAATCATCTTTTATTCTAAAACGGGAGCAGTTGTTTGGCTCATTGCTACTCCTAATATAATTTCGCCTATAAATTCTTTTGCCGACTGGGTTTATTGTTGATCGTGCAAAAGCGGCTATATTTACCGTAGCAATAATATCTGGGATATCTCCAGGCTGAATTATAATCCTTTTTTCTCTTACCTCCAATATGAAGGCAGCTGCTTCATCACGGTCAATCTTTTGCTGTTCAAATGAAAATTGAGATAAGTCAAGTGTGCCATCATCTGATGATAAAGTAGAAGCAAGCTCTTTCTGGTCTTCTTCACTTGCTATTTTTTGACCAGCTTCTTTAAGGCTTGACGAGGCGGTTTCAACAAGCTCCTTGGTTCCTTCTAGTATGCTTTCACTAGCGGATTCGGCAAGTTGGGTGACACCTTCCTTTACTTCAATTATTGAGGTAGATATTTCTTCAGTGTAAGGACTTACATTTTTTGCTATTGTAGCCCCACCTTCTTGCATTTCTGTCTGGCACGACATTATAGAAAATGTAGAGATAAGTATAAAAACTTTCAGATTCATTTTTGATAAAGGCATGTTATGTCCACCATTTCTTTGGGTTCTGGCTGAATTCCAAATTGTCTTCCATGACATGTGCTAAGTTTAAGATATTAGCTTCTTCCCAAGGTCGTCCTATAAGCTGTAGTCCCAATGGAAGACCTTGTTTATTTAAACCTGCAGGCAGACTTATTGCAGGCAGCCCAGCTAAGTTTGTTGGAACAGTAAAGATATCATTCAGGTACATCTCAACTGGGCTCATTTCATCTTTTTTCCCAATAGGAAAGGCTGAACTGGGCGCTGTTGGGGTCAACAAAGCCTCTATGCCTTCTTTGTATAGGTTTTCAAAATCTTCCTTAATCAGGGTTCTGACCTGTTGGGCTTTAATATAATACGCGTCATAAAAGCCAGTAGATAGCACAAATGTCCCAATCAATAGGCGCCTCTTCACCTCATCGCCAAAGCCCTCTGACCGAGTTTTTTCATACAAATCAATTAAATTATCTCCAGGGCTAATTTGTGCCCTATATCCATATTTTACGCCATCGTAACGCGCTAAATTTGAAGAGGCTTCGGCAGGAGCTATTACATAATATGCTGGAAGTGCATACTGGGTGTGAGGTAAGCTTACATCTATTAATTCAGCGCCAGCACTTTTAAGAACATTTTTACCTTTGTCCCAGAGATCTTGTATCTCTTGTGGCATCTCTTCCGTTTTATATTCATGTGGAATTCCGATCTTTTTGCCTTTAATACTTTTACCAATGTCGGCTTCAAAATCAGGTTTATTAATTTTTGCACTAGTACTATCCTTTGGATCGTGGCCTGAAATTGTCTTTAGAACAATTGCAGCGTCGCGAACTGTTTTAGTCATTGGCCCAGCTTGATCAAGTGATGAAGCAAAAGCGATTATTCCATATCTGGAGCAACGCCCATAAGTTGGCTTTAGCCCCACTATACCAGTAAATGATGCTGGTTGGCGAATTGAGCCTCCCGTATCTGTGCCCAGACTTGCAGCGCATAAGTCAGCTGAAACTGCAGCTGCAGAACCTCCAGAAGACCCTCCCGGGACTAAAGCTTTAGTTAATTCTGAAGACCAAGGGTTAATGCTAGGACCATAGTGGGATGTTTCATTAGATGATCCCATTGCAAATTCATCCATGTTAGTTTTCCCTAACATTACAGCACCAGACCTAAAAAGGTTTTCTGTAACTGTGCTTTCATAATCAGGAATGAATCCATCAAGAATTTTTGAGGCAGCTTGTGTTGGAAAGCCCTTCGTGCAAAAAATATCCTTTATTCCGAATGGGATACCACAGAGGTCTTCTACTTCAGCGCTTGCCATTTTTTTATCAGCTTCATTTGCCTGACTTATTGCAAGTTCCTCAGACACAAAGCTATAAGCATTTAATGTCTTTGCTTGTTCAATATTATTCAGATAATATTTTGTTAGCTCTAATGACGAAAGTTCTCTCTTTCTCAGCAAGTTTCTGATCTGAGAAATTGCTAGATTACTTATATTTTCATTCATTCTATCACCTTAGGAACTGAGAAAAAGCCTTCCTTTACATTAGGTGCATTTCTTAAAATCTCGTCTGGGTAATTTCCGTCACTGATTTTATCTGACCTCTCTTTTGATTCCATGGGGGTAACTGTAGTCATTGGAGATACAGAGGAAGTATCAATTCTCTCTAATTTTCTCACAAACACCAGAACCTCTGATAGCTCCTTAGCGGTGGTTTCGGTTTGGTCGACAGTCAGTTTTAGCCTAGATAATTTAGCTATTTTTTTTACTACTTCACGATCTATTGACACTTTTTCTCTTTCACAATTTATCACCTGCTACTACCACAATATATTAAGGTAGTTCTAGAAAAAAATGCTAAGAGATTAATCCAAGACGATGTTATCTTCTTAGCTTGAAGAAATTTTTCAATAGGTGGGAGCAAATCTCCTGATTGATGCCCTTTACTATTTCTGGCTTATGGTGGCTCTGGCTATGAGTAAATATTTTTGGCCCAACTTCTATTCCACCTGATTTTCTGTCAGATGCCCCATAGAAAATTTTTGATATCCGGGCAAAGGAAATAGCAGCAGCGCACATTGGACAGGGTTCAAGTGTCACAAATAAACTATAGCCGTTTAATCTTTCATTTTTTAGTGAAAGGCATTCCCTTCTAATAACATTTAATTCGGCATGGGCGGTGGGGTCGGAATTGCCTATAACTAAATTATGACTGGATTGTTTTATATTACCCTCTGGGTCAATTAAAACTGCACCAATGGGGACTTCATTGCAACTTTCTGCTATTCTAGCTTGTTCTATAGCTAAATGCATATAATGGTTTATTTTTTCCAATATTTAAGCTCAGATATATATTTTAAGAGAAAAATTTAATGCAAAGAGAAAATAATAACAACCAAAGGCTTTCAAAAAAGATAGCTCGGTCTGGGTTTTCATCTCGACGTGAGGCAGAGAAATATATTGAAAGTGGTAGGGTAAAGGTTAACGGAGCAATAATAAAGGAATTATCTTTTCAAGTGGGTATCAATGACCAAATCCATATAGATGGTCGAAGAATTAATAAAGAAGGAAAAACTCGTCTTTGGAAATTTCATAAACCTAAGGGGTTGATCACTTCTCATAAGGATGAAAAGTCTCGCCAAACTATTTTTCAGATTTTACCAAAAAATTTACCCCGATTAATTACTGTAGGTAGGCTAGACCTTAATTCAGAGGGGTTACTCTTACTAACAAATGATGGTGATTTAAAAAGAAAATTAGAGTTGCCTAGCTCAAAGATTGTGAGATCCTATAGGGTTCGAGCGAAAGGCGTAGCAAATGAAAACAAGTTATCAAGGTTAAGGCAAGGAATAACGGTTGATGGTATTAGGTATAGGCCTATGGAGGTAAATATAATTAAGCAAAATACGTCGAATGTTTGGCTATCTGTAAGATTAATGGAAGGTAAAAATAGGGAAATAAGGCTTTCCTTTCAAGCTATTGGCCTGCAAGTGAATAAACTTATCAGAACTTCTTTTGGTCCAATTTCTTTGGGAAAACTAGATAAGGGACAAATTGAAGAGGTGGAATTAGATAGTTTTTCAGCAATACTAAAAGATGATTAATCTCATCTAATCTGATCCTATTTGACGAAAAAGGATTTTTTTTCTAGATTAAAATGTGTGTGGATGCGGATATGATCGCGGCTGAAAGCCGAGGAAAGTCCGGACTCCAAGGGGAAATGGTGCCGGATAACGTCCGGCCGAGGCAACTCGAGGGAAAGCGCAACAGAAAGCAAACCGCCTGTAAAGGTAAGGGTGAAAAGGTGCGGTAAGAGCGCACCATTCTTTTGGTAACAAAAGAAGTTAGGCAAGCCCCACCAGGAGCAAGGTCAAATAGGAGCCAGAATTGATCCCCTTAAATGGCTCGGGTAGACCGCTAGAATTTAGGGGTAACTCTGAATCGAGACGAATGATCATCAAGAGAATACTCAGAACAGAATCCGGCTTACAAGCATCCACACATTTAATTTTATCCATAAATTTCTATAAAAAACCATTGATTTCCATTAAATACCATGTTATTCCTTTTCTAAGGTTGAAAGAAATATAAAAATTTTCATACAGGCATTAACTTCAACCTTAGGTGTCGGAGGTTTGGGTGTGATCCAAAATGGAGCAGGGTTTATATCAGCCAAGCTAGGCAAAAAGTGTAAAACGGCGGATCGTTAGGCAGTCGATCCGCCTTTTTTTTAGTCAAAATTTTTTTAGGTGAGTAGTTTGATAAAGCGTTTTAGGGGGGAATGGACGAATAAAGTGGATGCTAAAGGTAGAGTGTCCATTCCAGCTTCGTTTAGACGAGTATTAGAAACTTGCGATCCAGATTGGAATGAAAGCTTGTTCCCAAGCTTAGTTTTAGTTTATGGCAGGAAAGGCAGCGGTTGCATTGAGGGTTATTCAATTCGTTCGATTCAAGAAGTTGATGATATGATTTCCGCTTTACCTAGGTATTCAAAAAATAGAGAAATTTTAGAGCGTCTCCTTAATTCTAATTCAATCCAAACCCAGGTGGATGAAAATGGAAGAATCGTTTTGTCATCAAAATTAAGAGAGATGATTGGTATAACAGGTGAGGCATTATTTGCTGGAATGGGCGAGAAGTTTCAAATATGGAATCCAAATTCTTACCAGAAAAATATGTTGGAGATTTTTGAAATAATTAAAGATCCTGGAAGTGAGCAAAGAATTTTTGATCTTTTAGATAAGAAAACTATAAATAAAAATTCTGACAAGGATGATTGATGAATTGCTTTTCTGGAGAGCAAGATCATGTGCCTGTACTAATTTCTTCCATTATTGATAGGTTGCCTCAGATCAGAGGTGTTTGGATTGATGGAACTTTTGGAGCGGGTGGTTATACAAAAGCTATTTTAAGTTCTGGTGCAAATTTTGTTATTGGAATTGATCGCGATCCTGAGGTTGAGGGACATGCTACTAGAATATTAAATAGGAATATTAAGAAGTTCATATTTGTAAATGATACATTTTCCAATTTGTGCACTATTTCAAAGGGACTAGGTTTTCAAGAGGTTCAGGGTGTGATGTTAGATTTAGGGGTATCGTCAATGCAGATTGATACACCGAAACGTGGCTTCTCTTTTAGATATGATGGCCCCCTCGATATGAGAATGTCAAAAAATGGAGTGATGGCGGAAGAAGTAGTCAATCAGTTTTCAGAGTTTGAATTAGCAAATATCTTTTATAAGCTAGGAGAGGAGAAAAAATCTAGGCAGATAGCTAGAGAGATAGTTAGGTGCAGAGAAAAGGCTAAGATATCATCAACTTTAGATTTAGCGAAAATTATTGAAAGCGTAATCCCTAGTAATGCAGCAAATCGAATACACCCAGCCACAAGATGCTTTCAAGCATTGAGAATTTATATCAATCATGAACTTGAGGAATTAGAAAAAGCTTTGCATGCAGCACAAGAGGTTTTGTCTATTGGGGGTTTTCTAATAGTGATTTCTTTCCACTCATTAGAGGATAGAATAGTAAAGAATTTTCTTCGTAATTCTAGTGTCTCATACCCAAAGTCAAACCGTTATTACCCAGAGTTTAACCTTCCTAATCCTACGTTTGAAATCGTTACAAGAAAACCAATTATTGCCTCTAAAAATGAGAGAAAGAATAATCCGCGTGCGAGTTCTGCAAAATGCAGGATAGCTATTCGAAATGATCATAATAATTATCTTAAAGAAGAAATAGAAAAATTATGAGATTAACTTTTCTATTCATATCATTTTTGTCTTTGATGACCGTTTCAGTGTGGGCTTACAACGTCAATTACAAAGCTAGATCGGTAATCAAAAGTGTTAAAACTTTATCTTCAGAAATACAAAATAAAGAAGCCCGAATTAAATTGCTAAAAGCAGAATGGACCTATCTTAATAGACCAGAGCGTCTTAACAGGTTAGTCACTGTTCATTTCCCGGAACTCAGACTTTTGGCGCTTAGTTACGAGAACTATTTGCTATTTGAAGACATATTGTTGGCCGGTAAAAAAGGAACAGACAATTCTACCTTTGAACCTGCTAGTAACAAACAAGATAAGTTATTAAATGAAATGGTAGAGCCGTGAATAGGGTTAATTTTAGGCCTATGCCAAGGCAGATAAGCCCCAATGATTCTAGAGGGCAGATGACGGTTTATTTTAAGGAAGAAAACCGATTAAGAGATAAGAGTTCCTTTAGATTATTACTACTTTCGGGATTTTTCGCATCTTGTTTTTTCCTTATAGTAATTAAGTTAACTATAATTGCAGGTTCAGACGGCACAGTTAATTCGGGTTATAATAAAAAAATCTCTGAATATGAAAGTCGTCAAGATATTGTAGATCGCAATGGAAATATTTTAGCTACTAATATTCCTGTATATTCTCTTTATGCCCATCCAGAAAAATTGTTAGATCCAGAGTTTGCAGCAAAAAACTTATCACTTATTTTTCCTGACCATGATGAAAATAAACTACTAAAATTATTTAGAGAACATCCAAAATTTGTGTTTCTTAAGAAGAGTATTACAAACAATGAGAAGACGCAGGTTCTCGAATTAGGAGAACCTGGGCTGAGGTTTGGAGAAAGGGAACTCAGGATTTATCCTAATGGTTCTTTATTGTCTCATGTTTTAGGCAGAACAAAAATTAAGGAGATTTCAACAACTGAATCTTCTATTGAAGGAATATCTGGTTTAGAGAAGATGTTTAATAATCAGTTAATAAAAAAAGGACTGGATAGAGATCCTTTGAAACTATCAATAGATTTGGCAACCCAATCAGTTTTAGAAGATATTCTTTCTGATGGAATAAATTTTTTTAATGCAAAAGGTGGATCTGGGATAATAATGGATGTGAATAATGGTGAAGTATTAGCCATGGTTTCGTTGCCTAACTTTGATCCTAATTTAAGAGTAAAATTAAATTATTCTTCTGGAAATAATGATATGTTTCTAAATAAAGCTGTACAAGGTACTTATGAGCTGGGCTCGGTTTTGAAAATATTTACTGCGGCAATGGCAATAGAAATGGGCACCTTTTCTCCTCATACTTTAGTGGATGTATCGCAGCCAGTTAAGATAGGAAAAACAAACCCTATAAAAGATAAGAGCTGGATCGGGGATAAAATTTCTTTAAAGGAGGTTATAGTTAAATCGTCTAATGTTGGTTCAGCAAGGATTATTTCCTCTTTTGAGCCAGAAGAACAAAAGAAATTTCTTGAAAGTTTTGGCTTTTTTGAAGAGACAGGCCTAGAGCTTCCGGAGGCTAATATTAGATCATCGGTTGGGTCTGATCCCTGGACAAGATATAAAGCTGCAATGATAGCAATTGGGCATGGCATAAGAGTTTCCCCCTTGCACTTGGCCGCAGCCTATGCCACCTCCATTAACGGAGGCTTAAAAGTTACTCCTACTATTCTCAGAAGTTCAAAAAATAATAATAATCGCGTTAGGATTATTTCTCATAGTACTTCAATTAAACTTCGCGAAATCATGGGAGAAGTTGTTAACTCAGGTACGGGTAAGAATGCAAAAATTGATGGATATTCTCTAGGCGGCAAAACCGGAACTGCAGAAAAGTATGATAAGAAGCTCAATAAATTTAATTATAAGAAGAATTACGCATCATTTGCCTCATTTTTTCCCCTACATGACCCAAAATATGTTGTTGTGATATGTTTGGATGAAGCGTCAAATTCTTATAAGAAAACTAATAAAAGAATAGCTGGCAATACAGCAGTACCCTTGACTGCTGAAATAATTAGTAGAGTAGCTCCTATCTTAGGGGTGAAGCCTGAAATGATAGATTCTGGATCACTTTATGATTTCAGGGTAGATTTTATTTCAGACAAAGGTAGGTTGTCAGAAAACTGATTTAATTGATTACAGGACGAGTAAATTTTCATGAAACTTGCTGAATTACTGCCTGCCATTGAAGAAAAATTCGACTTAAAATTACTAGAGAGTTTAGAAATTTCTAATATTACCTCTGATAGTAGGAAAGTATCCCCTAGTGGATTATTTTTTGCCATTCAAGGTGAAAAATTTGATGGTGTAAACTTTGCAAGAATGGCTGAGAAAAGAGGGGCTGTAACTATTGTTACTTATTCTGGAGGTTCAAAAAAGTGTAAAGAGTTAGGGGTAAGTATTCCTATAATAGAAGTAGAAAATGTAAGAAAAGTTTTGTCTTATGCAGCCTACAAATGGTTTGGTCAGCAGCCAAAAGAGATTGTTGCTATAACTGGGACCAATGGAAAAACATCAGTGGCAGCCTTTTTAAAGCAAATTTGGGAAAATTTAGGAATCAAATGTGCTAGCATAGGCACACTTGGAGCAGATGGGATTTCAGATTCAAGTAATGAACTGACTACGCCTGGCCCCCTTTCATTGCACAAGTACCTAGCAGAACTAAACTCTAAAGGTGTGGATCACATTGTATTAGAAGCTTCATCTCATGGGTTGATGCAAAACAGATTAGATCATGTAAATATCACCAGTAGAGCATTTACAAATTTATCACGGGATCATTTAGATTATCATGGTGGCCTAGACGAATATTTTCTTGCTAAGGCGATCTTATTTAGAAAAAATCCAAATTCAGGCGGCATATCTATTATTAACATTGATGAATATTATGGGAGATTAATGAAGCTCGTTGCTGAAGATAATGGTTTTAATGTATTTGGAGTAGGACAGTTTCAGGGTTCAAAATTTCGCATCATCAAGCAATCCATGCAGGTTGGAGGTCAGTATCTGTCTGTATCTTTCAATAACAAAACTTATAATTTTCAGTTAAAATTAATGGGAGCTTTCCAAGGTGAAAATGTTGTAATGGCTGCGGCTCTAGCGATCGCTTCAGGAGCTAATCCAGATAGAGTATTTTCGATTCTTCCAAATTTAACCGCTCCTGAGGGTAGACTTCAGGTTATATCCGAGATGAAGAGTGGCGCAAAAATATTTTTAGACTACGCCCATTCACCAGAGGCCTTAAGGAAAGTTCTTCTTGCAGTTCGCCCTCATACATTTGGCAACCTGTCCTTAGTATTTGGTGCTGGGGGAGATAGGGATAAGGGTAAGAGAAAAATCATGGGAGAAGTAGCAGAAGTTTATGCTGATAAAGTTTATATTACTGATGATAACCCAAGATTTGAAAATGCAAATATGATTAGGAAGGAAATCAAAAGAGGTTGTTCAAAAGGTATTGATATTCCAGATAGGGCTAAAGCAATTTTGGTTGCTATTAGTGAATTAAAGAGTGGTGATAGCCTTATTGTTGCTGGAAAGGGACATGAAAGAGGACAGCAAATAGGCAATACCAATTACCCTTTTGATGATTCCGAACAAATTTCTATGAGCGTAGAACTATTGGAGAACAGTTGAAATAAATGAAAGAATTAACCCTTTGGCCATTGTCTAAATTAGTAGAGATTACTAAAGCGACCTGTTTAAAAAACAATAATTTTTCGAAAGAAGATCTCAGTATTTATGGATTTTCAATTGATTCCCGAACAGTTTGTAGAGGTGATTTATTCGTTGCTATTAGAGGAGATAGGGATGGTCATGATTATGTCATGGATGCTTTTAAATCTGGAGCTCAAGCAGCATTAGTTTCAAAAATACCAAAAGGATATAATCATAAATATACATTAATCTTAGTAAAGGATGTCTTAATTGCTTTAAATCAAATTGCTAGAGCTTCTAGGCAGCGCTTTAATGGTTTAACCATAGCTGTTACAGGATCGGTTGGAAAGACAACTACGAAGGATATGTTAAAATTAGCATTGGAGCCTTTCGGAAAGGTTCATGCTTCAGCTAAAAGCTTTAATAATTATTTAGGAGTTCCTATATCATTAGCATCATTGCCGCCAAGCGCTAAATATGCGGTATTTGAAATTGGTATGAATAGTCCTGGTGAGATCGAGCCGCTTTCTCGATTGGTGAATCCGGATCACGTAATAATAACCAAAACCGGGAAAAGCCACACAGAAAAATTTAATGATGAGAAAGGAATAGCAAAAGAGAAAGCTTCAATATCCAAAGGTATGCCTGACGGGGGTAAGGTTTTATTAAGTGCTGATGGAGATCTTCAAGATGATATTTGGGAATTTTTAAAGAGTGATCCAGTTGAAATTATTCGTTTCGGCTCAAGGGGCAGTCCGAACTATTTTATAAGCCGGTTAGATCATAACTCTGATGGTACAGTGTTGAAGCTAAAGCTGCCGTCAAAAAACGAAATATATTTTAAGTTCAGCTTTTTAGGAAGGCATTTCATGTCAAATGCTGTGGGTGTACTTTCAATTTTGTCAGAATTAGAGATTGACTTGTCTCGAGGCATTCTTGCATTATCGAATTGGGCTCCGCTTAGCGGCAGGGGGAAAAGTTATATGATAAAGGTGAGTCACCGCAATTCAGAAAAGTTATTGAATTTAATCGATGACTCTTATAATTCTAACCCGATTTCTTTAGAATCTTCACTCGAAACTTTGGCTAGCGTCGAAATTCCTAATGTTGATGAAAGACGCAAAGTTGAAAGGTATGCTATTCTTGGAGATATGCTAGAATTAGGGGAAGAGACGGAAAGTGAGCACAAAAACATAGGCAATTATAACAGCATCAAAAAAATTGATAAAATTTATTGTGTCGGGATTAATATGAAAATGCTATATGACAAATTATCAACCAATCAAAAAGGTGGCTGGTTTAAAACAACGGAAGATCTTATTAAAGAGTTAAGAAATTTTGCAACAAACGCTGACATTATTTTGGTTAAAGCATCAAATGGTTTTAAATTTCATCAAGTAATTGATAAAATTAAAGGAATGGGCAAAGTACTATCCCATTAGTAAGGAAGTTCTCATATGTTATATTACCTAAGTTCTTTTACAGATGGTGGGGATTTTTTTAACCTATTCAGATATATTACCTTCCGAGCTGGGGGAGCTTTTTTTACCTCACTTTTTTTTGGGTTTCTCTTGGGAGCACCTTTAATTAGATACCTTAAAAGTGTTCAAGAGCATGGGCAACCAATACGAGAAGATGGACCTGATGGACACTTTCTCAAAGCAGGTACTCCGACGATGGGTGGTGTATTGATCTTAGCATCTCTTGTTTTAAGCTCCGTGCTTTGGGTAAAAGTTGATAATTCTTATCTATGGTTGATATTATTCGTTACTGTTGGTTTTGGTTTAATTGGATTTTGGGATGATTATACAAAAGTGGTTAAAAGAAATTCTAGGGGAATATCAAGTTCGCTAAGATTAATTCTTGGCTTGGCAATTTCATTAATCTTTACCATATTTTTAATCCAAGTTCATGATGCCAATCTTTCAGGAAGGTTGGCTGTTCCGATTTTTAAAGACATATTATTTGATTTAGGAATATTATTTATACCTTTTTCTATGTTGGTAATTTCTGGTTCTGCAAATTCAGTAAATTTGACAGATGGGTTGGATGGACTGGCCATTATGCCTGTTATGATCGCTGCAGGCTCATTTGGTATTATTTCATATTTGGTTGGTAGAGTTGATTTTTCAGATTATTTGGATTTACATTATGTAGCTGGTGTTGGGGAAATTACTATATTTTGCTCCGCCTTAATTGGAGCTGGTTTGGGATTTCTTTGGTATAATGCGCCTCCAGCGGCTGTGTTCATGGGTGACACTGGTTCTTTGGCACTTGGCGGGGCTTTGGGTGCGATAGCGGTTTGTACTAAGAATGAATTTGTTTTGGCCATAATTGGTGGCTTGTTTGTCATGGAGGCATTATCAGTCATTATTCAGGTAATGTATTTTAAGATAACTGGGAAAAGAGTTTTTTTAATGGCTCCAATCCATCATCATTTTGAAAAACTTGGCTGGGCAGAATCTCAGATTGTAATACGCTTTTGGATTATATCTGTGATATTAGCACTTATAGGCCTCGCAACACTAAAGTTACGATAAATTATGATTTTGATTAATGAGTTTTCGGGAAGTAAGGCAGCCGTTCTTGGTTTAGGTAGAACAGGAATTTCTGTTTTGAATTCTTTGAATAATAGTGGGGTAGATACAGTCTGTTGGGATGATAATTTAGATGCAAGACTGCAGGCCAAAGAGCTTGGTTTTAATGTGGAAAATATTTTACACGGGTCAAATTGGGCTGAATTTGATCTGTTGATAATTTCTCCAGGGATATCTTTCTTATACCCTAAGCCACATGATGTTGTAAAAAAGGCACGCCAAAACAATGTCAGAATTGACAACGATATTGGCCTTTTTTTTTCATCTATAGATAAGAATTATTGGGAAAAATTTGAAAAGG